>Ga0265297_10004431_pt1 | contig 23031 bp, 12 predicted proteins | sample Munlanlwell13791_FD_192502 | JGI IMG/M metagenome (GOLD analysis project Ga0265297, IMG submission 192502) | Leachate microbial communities from a municipal landfill in Southern Ontario, Canada - Leachate well 137-91 | ecosystem: Engineered > Solid waste > Landfill > Unclassified | place... | reverse complement strand
CGCTCTTCCGACACTCTCCGAATCATCCAGCGTGCAGGACAGTCTGGCGAATGACGAAGCGGGTTTCAACGCGTCAGCCAAAGGATCCATCAAGACGACAGGCTTGCGCGCGCGTTTCAGGGCGTCCGCGAGATCGAACATCATCTGTCCTGCGATGATGCCGTCGTATTCCTTGCAGTCAGCGGCAGAAAAGGGTTTCTGCTCGCCCAAACGTCCGTGAACCAGATACAGGTGCCAGGGTCCGTAAAGATGGGTATAGTTGAAGATTCCCCGCAGTTTGTCCCGTCCAGGTTGCACGCTGGTTTCCTGAATGACCAGCACGCGCGGGATGCGTTTGAGAATGTTGGCCATAGTCCGAACGTTACCAAAATCCTCTGGCGGCGTAAATGGCGTGCGCAAAACACCCGGTGGATTTTGCGCAATAGAGGGTTTTCCTCCTACGATGGCTGCCTTACGGTTTCCCGCGAAAGCAGAAACCTGCAATGAATCATCACAACCTTCGGAAAGCAGCCAGTTTTGCAACCTTCTTGTTGTTCGCATCGTGCAGACTTGGCGCCGACACATCCAACGCGATCGCAGACGGCAGCCGCCTGACAACCAGTTCACGCGCCCTGCCCATGTCTCCCATGGGGTCACCGAACCCTTGGCCGCGGTTTCGGTTCCAAGTGCGGCAAATGCCGATCGTCATCCCGGACAACCTCAACGCAGAGGACCGGGCGGGGATGTTCACGAACGCCGCCGTGCCACCGTTGCCGTATCTCATCCAGGATAACTACACGCGGCAGCGGCGGCGCGACCAGTTGCCGACCGTTCAACTCGAGAACGCGGCGTTGCGGGCGATCTTCTACCCGTCACTCGGTGGACGGATGATTTCGCTCTACGACAAGCGCGCCCGGCGAGAATTGCTCTTCAACAACCCGGTGCTGCAGTTTGCCAACCTGGCCATCCGCAACGCGTGGTTCTCCGGCGGCGTGGAGTGGAACGGCCCGCTCTACGGCCACAGCCTGCTGACGTGCAGTCCGGTCTTTGCCGGCATGGTCGAAACACCGCGCGGGCCGCTGCTGCGGCTTTACGAATTCGATCGCGCCCTAGAAACGACCTGGCAGGTGGACGTGATTCTGCCGCACAACGACGACCGGCTCTGGGTTCACGTGAAGGCCATCAACCCGAACGCGCACGACATCCGCTTCTATTGGTGGACCAACATCGCTGTGCCGCTGGCACGCGACACGCGCGTGCTGTCGCCGATGGACTACGCACTCTCGCATGACTTCACCGGCAACTCGCACCTGGCGTTTCCGCTGTTCGACGGCTTCGATGGCAGTCGTCCATTCAACTACCCTTACTTCAAGTCGATCTTCTTCCGAAAACCCGGCAGCCAGAAACCGTGGTCCGTCTGCCTTGACGGCCGAGGTCGCGGTCTGAGCCATGTTTCCACGCCGACGCTCTTCGGCCGCAAGTTCTTCACGTGGGGAACCGGCCGCGGCGGCAAACGCTGGATGGAATTCCTCTCCGAGGACGGCCATGGCGACTACTTGGAAATTCAGGGCGGCGTGACGCCGACTCAGCTTCAGACGCGACCGTTGAAGGCCGGCGAGAGTATCGAGTGGACCGAGTGCATCAGCCCGTTCGCAATGGACGCGAAGATGGCGGGCGATCCGGATTATGCCGCCGCGTGTGCGGCAGCCGGCAAAGTCATTGACGAGCGGGTATCCGGCCCGGCGCTACAGGAAATGCATCAGTTCCTGAGCGCGCACGCCGACGCTCCGGTAAAGACACTGCTTCATCGCGGTGCCGGCTGGGGCCGGCTGCACGAAAAACGAACCGGCCGGAAAATCAGCCCCGGCCTCGCGTTTGAGAGTGAGGCGGGCGATGAGGAACGACCGTGGGACGAATTGCTCACCGCAGGCACGTTCTCGGCGGAAACGCTGAACAAGCCACCACGCAGTTTCAACGTCTCTGCCGGCTGGACGACCACGCTGCACAAGTCAGTTCACGCGCACGGCGCAACATGGCTGCATCATGTTCATCTGGGCGTCGCGCAACTGGAGGCAGGCGCGTTTGAAGAAGCAAGAGAGCAATTCAAGTCGTCGCTGGCGTTGAAGGAGAACGCACTGGCCTACCGCAATCTCGCGTTGCTGCACGAGCGTGCCGGCAATTTCGACGCCGCACAATCCGCTTACCAGCACGCATGGCCCCTCTGCGGAAACGATCCGAACCTCGCGGTCGAAATCTGCGATTTCCTCACCCGGCACAAACGTTATGTTGCCTTCGGCGCCTTCGTGAAGTCGCTGCCGGCGACGGTCGCAAAGCACGAGCGAATCGTGTTGATGACGGCGCAGATCGCGCTGGAGCAAGGCGACTTTGCCAGTGTTCGGCGGCTGTTACAGCGGGAGTTTTGCACCATTCGGGAGGGCGAGGTTGGCTTGACTGATCTGTGGTTCGGCTCGCACATCAAAGAAGCCGAGAGCCGCAACGGTCGCGAACTGACTGCGGCCGAGAAGAACCAGCTCATGCAACAGTTTCCACCACCGCGACAGATTGATTTCCGAATGAAATAACCAAGGAGCGAACCATGATGACCCAATGGAAAAAGCAATACCGAACGCAGCGAGCGGGAGTTTCTCCATGGTGGAGTCTGCCCGCCTGCTTCCTCGCCACTGTTATCGCAGCGACCACGCCCGCGCCGGCAATCGAGTCTCCTCAGTTGATCTCCCCGTGGACGCCCGTGACCGTGAAGACCAACGCAACCGGCGTCGAGGTCGGCGTCTGGGGGCGAACCCACAAACTCGCCAACGCACTGCCGAACTCGATTGTCACGGCGGGCAGCGAGATTCTGGCCGCGCCGATTCGCCTCGCTGGCCGGGTCAGTGGTCATCCAATCGCATGGAAACGAGGCGGCAACTTCGTTTTTCGCGCCGACAAATCGCATGCCATTGTCTCTGGCTGGCAGGCGGGCGACGACCTCATCGTCAACACCACCACACAGATTGAGTTCGATGGCCTGCTGCGCGTGGATCTTGTTGTCCTGCCACAAAACAAGGTTCATCCAAAACTCGAACAACTCTGGCTGGAGGTGCCGCTGAAACGCAAGTGGGCCAGCCTGTATCACTACTTCCCTGGCAAATGGGGCAGCGCAAAGAACAGCGGGGAACTGCCCGAGAAGGGTCTCGTGTTGCCATTCAAACCGTTCGTGTGGCTCGGCCGCGAAGACAGCGGACTGGGCTGGTTTGCCGAGTCGGACAAAGGGTGGCAACCGGAAGCCGCCGACCGCGCCATCGAGATTGTCCCTCAAGGCAGTGAGGTGTTGCTGCGCATCAGACTGCTGGACTCGACGGTGCGACTGCCGGTCACGTTCACGTTCGGGTTCCAGGCAACGCCGGTGAAACCGTGGGCGAAGGATTTCCATGAGTGGCGCATCTGGCATGTGCCGCAACTCGGCGTTGGCTTGACGTTGCCCGTCCCGAAGGAATGGTGGCTTTGCCATCGCGCGTTCCCCGACCGCAACCCGCTGGCCACGCTCGACCGTGGCGCACAACTCGGCGTCAAGACCGTGGTTTTCCACGAGGATTGGGCGCCGATCCAGAACTACCCGATGACGTTCCCGGAGGCGGAATTCAAACGCATCGTCAGCAACTGCCACCGGCGCGGCATGAAGGTGCTCGTCTATTACGGCTACGAGTTCTCCCCACTCGCGCCGGAATGGGCGGCGTTGCACGACGAGATTCTGGTGAAGAACGCCAGGGGCAACATCACGCCCGGCTGGTATCGTCCCCCGGAACAGCGCGACTTCGTGGTCTGCTACAACAGCATCTGGCGCGACCGGCTCGCCGACGGCATCAAGCAAGCGCGAGACCGCTACGGTTACGATGGTGTTTATCTCGACAGCGGGATGGCACCGTGGGGCTGCTGCAACGAACGACACGGTTGCGGTTACCGCGCTGCCGACGGCACTCTCCGGCCTACGTATCCGATCTTCGCTGTGCGGCAGTTTATGCAACGGCTTTACGGCATGTTTCATCCGCGAGGCGGCCTCATCAACCCCCACCAAAGCACCTGCTGCGTGACTCCGTTGCTGGGATTCGCGCACTCCTATTGGGACGGCGAGCAGTTCGCCGGCGGCGAGCTGTCGGGCGATCCGCTGAAGGCCCTGCCGCTCGACGCGTTTCGCGCTGAGTTCATGGGCCAGAACTACGGCGTGCCGAGCGAATTTCTCGCCTACGAGCGCCCGCCGCAGTGGACGTTCGACCACGCGCTTGCAGTCTCCATGCTCCATAATGTCCGAGTGCGTCCCTGCGGCATCCCTTCCTTGGAAAAGATGGCTCCGATCTGGAACGTGATGACCCGCTTCGGCGTCAGCAAGGCCGAGTGGCATCCGTATTGGGAAACGAAACCCCTGGCAACCGCACAGCCGGAGTCTGTGAAGGTGAGCCTCTATGCGCGCCCCGGCGCGAAAGGCAAAGGCGGACGCGCACTGCTGGTCGTCTCAAACCTCTCTGCCGACCAACCCTCGATCGCGCAGGTAACGGTGGATTTCAATCGCATCGGCGTGACTGCAAAGACTGCAACCGACGCGTTGACTCGCGAGGCGCTGAGTTGCGCCGGCGGCAAACTGATCGTTCCGCTGCAGCCGATGCGGATGCGACTAGTGTGGGTAGAGTAGCGGGATCCGAATGCTCGCAATAACGACGCCAGCCAGATCGCTCGCGTGTCTTGCTGCTGGCTGGATGTGTGCATTGCCGGCCGCTGCGCAGGAACGGCCCGAAGTCGTTTGATCCTGCACCAAGGTCGGCAGCGAGAGCACACCCGGCCGAAGCATCGCTAACCGCATCCACACCGAGGCGATTCTTGTCTATTTACTGCGAGGCGCTCGGCGTTGCATACTGGCTCGCACCATGAAACTACACTCGGTATGGACGTTGGCGACAACACGCGCTCTCACCGCTGAACCGATGCCTAAAGTATTCACGACTGCCATTACCCGCTTCCTCATGGCCAGCCTGTGGCTGGCCGCGTTTTCCATCGCCAGCGCCAAAGTCGTGCGCGTGGAAATCACGGAACGTTCCGACTTGGGTGCCACAGGTTACGAACAGATAGTTGGCCGACTGCATTTTGAGATTGATCCTGCGCATCCGCGCAATCGCATCATCGCCGACGCCGATCTGGCGCCGACGAATCCTGCGGGGCGGGTGGCGTTTTCCTCTGATCTCCGCATACTGAAACCCAAAGATGCCGGACGCAGCAATGGCGCTGCCTGGGTGGAGATTCCCAACCGAGGCGGCAAGAGCGGCCTGACCCCGTTCGTCAGCAAGAACGGCTTCACGATCATGCAAGTGGGCTGGGAGTTCGACGTGCCAGCGCAGGCCGGCAAGATTCGCATCCAAGTGCCCGCAGCGCTGCAAAAGGATGGCAAACCGGTTCGCGGCGTGGTGCGAGCCACGTTCACGCCAGAAAAGCGCGTGGAGCAGCTTAAACTGGGCGATCTGGCAGAATATCCCCCGGTGGACGCCGCCGGACCGGACAGCCGGTTGATCGTGCGGACGGCCACGGCGTTTCCTAACGGCAAGGAACTGCCGCGCAGCCAATGGCGGCTGGAAGGCCTGCGGGTGGCTCTGGATGGCGGATTCGAGGCGGGCAAGACCTACGAGATTTCTTACCTGGCGGAGAATCCGCCCGTGGCAGGGCTCGGTCTTGCGGCGATTCGCGACGCGGTGGCCTGGCTGAAACACGATAGCGGTTCGCTGGCCCCGGTGCGCCACGCTTATGCCTTCGGCTCCTCGCAATGTGGGCGGCTCTTGCGCGAGTTTGTCTATCTGGGATTCAACACCGACGAGAAGGAACGTCTGGTCATGGATGGTGTGATGGCGCACGTTGCTGGAGCAGGCCGTCTCGACATCAACCGTCGCTGGTCGGTCCCGCGCGGGGTAGCCGCGTACGAAACGGCGTCCTATCCCTTCACCGACACCGCGCAAGCGGACCCGGTCAGCGGCATCTCGGAAGGCGTGCAGGAAAACCCGCGGGTAACGCACAGGCCGAAGATTTTTTACATCAACACTGCATCCGAATATTGGAGTGCTGGCCGCGTGGCGGGCCTATCGCACACCAACGCTGACGGTACCAAGGACGCCCCGATGCCGGACAACGTCCGGTCCTATTTCTTTGCCGGCACCCAGCACGGAGCGGCAGCGTTCCCACCCAAAGCTCCAGCGAAGACGGTCGTGTTCGCCAATCCCGTCAGCGCCAGTCCCGTCGTCCTCGCTTTGCGTCTGGCGATGCACCGCTGGGTTACCGAAGGCACGCTGCCGCCACCAAGCGCCTATCCCAAACTGAGCGACGGCACCTTGGTGCCTGTGTCAAAGGTTCGCTTCCCTGCCCTGCCGGGAGTCCAATCGCCTCGAAGCGGGACGGCTGGCGTGCGCCTGCGAAATCCGCTCTGGCCTGATGGAGCGGGCACTGGAACGGAATTGCCGCTGCTGGTGCCGCAAGTGGATGCGGATGGCAACGACCTCGCGGGCATACGGATGCCGGATGTCAGCGTGCCTCTGGCCACGTGCACCGGCTGGACTTTCCGTCCTGCCTCGATGGGTGCTCCCCATGAAATGCTGCCGTTGCGAGGTTCATGGATTCCCTTCGCCGTCACGCGCGCTCAGCGAGAGCGTCTCGGAGATCCGCGCCCGGCGCTCGACGAGCGTTATGCCAGCAAAGACGCTTACCTGACTCGCGTGAGTGAGGCTGTGCAACAACTCATTCAGCAAGGCTATCTCCAGGCCGAAGACCTCGACCCATTGCGGAAGCAAGCAGGCGCTCGATGGGATTGGGTCACAGGCAGGAAGCCCTGATAATCCGCCAAAACAACTCACCTCTGGCACCACCATGCGCACGCTTTTGATCTCCCTTCTTCTGGCCACCACTGCTTATACGGCTGATGCTCCCAAGGCCCTCCGGCACGCGGGAAGCAGCGTGCAGACAACCAACACAACGATTTTGTCGCTGGAGGGCAACGATTGGGTCGTCGCTGCGGACCCGGACAATGCGGGACGCAGTCAAGCATGGTGGAAGTCGCCGCGACCGGACGCCAAGCCGATCCGTGTACCGGGCATTTTCCAGGAAGCATTGCCGGCGTATCACGGCGTGGCTTGGTATTGGCGCGAGTTTACGCCGCCGCAGAATCCCTATCGTGGCGGCCGCTGTTTTCTGCGTTTCCACGCGGTGGATTACCTCGCGGACGTGTGGCTCAACGATGTGCTCATCGGTGGCCACGAGGGCGGCGAGACGCCCTTTATGTTGGACGTGACGAAAGTGGTGAAACCGGGAAAGCCAAACCGGCTTGCCGTGCGGGTTTTGAACCCCAAGGCGGAACCCATCGACGGCATCGTGCTGGTGGAAACGCCTCACCGGAACAAGAAACCCGAGGGAATTACTTCCGGGGCTTCCTACAACAGTGGCGGCATCACGGAGCCGGTGGAGGTGTTCTGGGTTCCGAACGTCCGCCTTGACGATGTCTATGTGGTTCCCGATTGGAAGACCGGCCGTGTGAAAGTCCAGGCCACGGTGCTGAACGCGGGCAAATCCAAAGCGCGGGCACGGCTCCACTTCGCCATAGCATCCGCCCTCGGCAACGAGACTGTTGCCACGTTGGCCGTGGAGCAGGATGTGCCGCCCGGCAGCAAACGGGTCGAATGCGAGCTGACGGTGGCAAACCACCGTTTGTGGCAGCTCGATGATCCTTGTCTCTATCGCCTGACCACGCGCCTCGTCACCGGCCTGAATGCGGACGCCCATGAAAACGTCACGCGATTCGGGTTCCGCGAGTTGCGCGTGGAGAAAGGCTTCTTTAGGCTGAACGGGAAACGCATTTTTCTAAAAAGCTCGCATACCGGCAATCATTGTCCCGTCGGCGCGGTTCTCCCACCGGCAAGCGCGCCGGATCTACTGCGCAAAGACCTGCTCTACATGAAATCGTGTGGTTTCAACATGGTGCGTTTTATCGCCGGCGTTGCGCATCCATACCAATTGGACATGTGCGATGAGATCGGATTGATGGTGTATGAGGAGAACCTGGCCTCGTGGCTTCTGGCGGATTCGCCGAAGATGGCTGAGCGGTTCGACGCCAATCTGCGCGAGATGGTGCTGCGCGACCGGAACCATCCCAGCATCGTCATTTTCGGGCTGGTGAACGAGATGCGCAACGGTCCGATGGTGAAGCATGCCGTGGCCAGCCTCCCACTGTTGCGCTCACTGGACAGTTCACGGCTGGTCTTGCAGCAAAGCGGACGCTGGGACGGGCAATACAACATTGGGTCGGTCTGCAATCCCGGCAGCACGCAATGGGAATATATGTGGGGCGTCGAAAACCCCGACTATCAAGGCACGGCCAAGCACGGTGCGTTCGGCGGCTACTTCGAGGGCGCGGGCGATGCGCACATCTATCCCTCTGTGCCGCACACGCCGGAAATCGAGGCTGGCATCCGCAATCTGGGCAGCAACACGAAACCGGTGTTCGTCTCTGAATACGGCATCGGCAGCCAGATGAATGCGATCCGGGAGTTGCGATACTACGAACAGCATGGCGGCAATCCCGAGTGGGACGACTTCAAGTTTCTCAAGCGGACCGAGGAGAGACTCAACGCCGACTGGAAGCGATTCGGGATGGAGGGCGTTTATGCTTTTCCCGAGGAAATGCTGCGTGACAGCCAGCGACTGCATTGCCGCCAAAGACTCCTGGGGTTCAACCTGATCCGGTCGAACCCCCAGATCTGTGGGTTCAATCTGACGGGGCTTCTGGACCACGGCTACTCCGGCGAAGGCCTGTGGTTGTTCTGGCGCGAGTTCAAGCCCGGCATCATGGAGGCGCTGCAAGACGGATGGTCGCCGCTGCGTTGGTGCCTGTTTGCCGCGCCGATGCACGCCTACGTGGGGCGTCCGCTGAAATTGGAGGCGATTCTGGCCAACGAAGATGTGCTCGCGCCGGGAACGTATCCGGCATTGTTGCGCGTGCTCGGGCCAAACGGAATCGCGTGGGAGGAAAAACGGAACGTCGTCATTCCGAAACCAGCGCCCGGCAGCGACGGCCCGCTGGCGATGCCCGTGTTCTCAGGCGATGTGACGCTTCGCGGACCCGCGGGACAATACACGTTCGCCGTCACGCTCGAACGCGGCGGCGCACCCGCGGGCGGACGGTTGACCTTTCATTTGAGCGAACCACCCACCATCGCGCCGGTCAAGGTGGCCGTCTGGCAAGTGGACACTCGCGTGCAAGAGTGGTTGAAGACCCGCGGCGTGAGCGTGACACCGCTGGAGCCGGCGCCCACCACAACACGGCAGGTCATTCTGGTCGGAAACTGGAACGATCCCAAGGCCCGGCAGGGAATTCGGAAGCAAGACCTGTTGCTGCGCGTCGCGCGGGGCAGTGTCGCTGTGTTCCTCAACTCCGGCGCATTCAAGAAGGGTGGCGACGCAGCAGGCTGGCTGCCGTTCAAGAACAAAGGTCAACTGACCTTCTTCCCCGACTGGCTCTATCACAAAGAGTGCGTCGCAAAGAGACATCCGTTCTTTGACGGATTACAGCCCGCGGGCGTCATGGACTGGGATTATTACGGCCCTCTCATCACCAACCGGTTCTTTGAAGGACAAGACACCCCGGAGGATACCGCGGCGGCGGCTTTTGCGGTCTGCCATAGCAAGCCCACCGACGGCTATGCCGCGGGCACCATGCTGGGCGTTTACCGGTTCGGCGCGGGCAGGATTGTTCTGAACACCCTAAACATTCTCGACAACGTGGACAAGCATCCCGCAGCCGACAGGCTGCTGCTGAACATCATCAAGCATTCGGCGCAGACCACAACGAAACCGCTGGCGCCGACGCCTGCGAGCTTTGAAGCGACACTGAAAGAGATCGGATACTGACAGCTTGATTAGGGAACGAATGAGACTCATGAGCAAACGACTGTTATTGGTTCCAGCATTGATCGCAACGCTGACGTTGGAAGCCGCGACGCCTGATTCTTCACTGCTTCTCCGGCTGCCACTGGACGAAGGCACCGGCACGCTGGCCATTGACCGCTCGGCCAGCCAATTGGAAGCCGAACTTACCAACGTGCAGTGGGCAAAGGGCTCCTTTGGAACCGCCGCCCGGTTCGGCGGCACGAACGCGTTCATCGATCTGCCGCCCGTTCCGTCCTTGAATGGCGCAACGCAGTTTACCCTCTCGGTCTGGGCCACGTGGGAAGGCTCGGGCCGCTATCCCAATCTCCTCACCACGCACACCTGGAGTCCCGGCGGCCTGATGCTCTTCATCCGCGACAACTCCTGTTCATTTCGCATGGGGCGGCCCGGTCAACGTGCGGGTGCGTCCGGAAAAGGCTGGACCGAAACCAGTGTGTCATTGTTGAACACGCTTCCGCTGCAGCAGTGGACGCACCTCTGCGTCGTCTTCGCGATGCCCAACATCACCACTTATGTGAACGGCAAGCCGGTCGCCAAACAAACATGGTACTACCCGGTCCAAGCCGATGATCTTCGTATCGGCGGCTGGTCCGGCCCCATCTGCCACAACGGTTTGATCAGTGACCTGCGAATCTACGGCCGCGCGCTCGCCGAGTCGGAAGTGAACGCCCTTGCCCAGGACCCCGCTCGCGCCAATGCCGGCTACATGCTGGTGGATGAATCCAAGACCGCCCCTCCCCTTGCGGCGACCTTTGAGAATCGTCGTGCGACGCTCGCCATTGATACGCGGGGTCGCATCACCTCGCTGCGCTGCAAAGCGTCGCAACGCGAACTGCTCGCCCGGCCGCAGGAGTTGATCTCCGCCCAGCTGAAGGACGGACGCCAGATCATCGCCCGCAAAGTCTCCTTCAAGGGCGGCGCGCTGACCTTTGAATTCGCGCGTGGTCAGGGTGCGGCGGTGCTGGCGGTGGACACGCGTAAGGATCATTTCACCTTCACGATTCGATCCTTAACCGTGCCCGATGTCGCCGCACTCACGTTCTTCAACGTGCCGGTGACCACCGCGACGCATCGTGGCGCCATGGCGAACATGCTTTCGGACGACACCGATGCCGTCTGTCTGCGCGGATACGATCTGCCTGTCGAAATGGGGATCACCGGCAACCCAGCCAGCTTGAAGGTCTGGACGACCGCAGAACACGGACTCACCGGCTGGCGCGCGGGTCTTGCCGCCGGTCCCAAGAAAGAGATGCCCGCGATCCTGCGCGCCATGGCGGTTGACGCCGGCGTGCCCACCTCAAAACTGGGCGGCCCGTGGTCGCTCGGCGCAGAGGCGAACCGCGGTTCCTATCTGTTTGCGGACCTGTCGCTCGCCTCGGTGGACGAATGGATTGAACTGGCTCGGCGCGGCGGGTTCACTCACATCCACATCCACGGCTGGTGGAGCACGCTTGGTCACTATGGCGTCAACACAAACCTTTTCCCGAACGGCCTCGCGGACATGAAAGCCACCGTTGCCCGCATCCACGCGGCGGGCCTGAAAGCCGGCATTCACACGCTCACGGCCTGCATTGACCCGCGCGACTCGTGGGTGACACCCGAAGCCAGTCCACACCTGATCGCCACCGCGTCCTACACGCTGGCGCAGCCCATGTCGCCGACCAACACGGTGATCTACGTGAACGAGAAACCATCGCCCCAACACGATGTCGTTTTCACCTACATGAGCAACGGCAACGCCATTCGCATCGGCACGGAGATTGTGCAATACAGCGAAGTCCGCTCCGAACCGCCGTATGCGTTCACGAAATGCAAGCGAGGCGCGTTCAAGACCCGCCCGGCAGGCCACGCAATCGGCGACCGCGCCGATTATCTGCAACAGCGTTACATCGCGTTCTACCCGCAACCCGGCTCGCCGCTTGCCGGCGACGTGGCAGAGCACATCGCGACTGTCTTCAACACTTGCCGGCTCGATCAACTCTACTTTGATGGTTCCGAGGGCATGATGAGCCGCTACGGCATTGACTACATGCGGCACGCGATTTTCAAACGACTGCGCGGCGAAGTGCTGGCCGAGGCGAGCGCCCACGGCGCGCACAACTGGTGGTTCCATTCGCGGCTCGGCGCATGGGACCATTCCGTTTGGGCCGCCAAACGGTTCCACGACCTCCACATCGCATCCGCGTCGAAGTATCGCGACACCGACCTGCTCGAACCGCAGTTGGGTTGGTGGGCGCCCCGCGGACCAACCCTGCAGGCGCGTGGCCACTTTCTGGATGAGATGGAATATTTTGCGGCCAAGAATCTCGGCCTCGATGGCGCCATGTCCATCCAGGGTGTGAACGTCTCGCGGCAGCCGCTGAACTTCCACACTGAAAAACAGATGACCGTCCTCGGCTGGTATGAGCATCTGCGACTGGCACGCTACTTCGACACCCAGACCGTCGCGCGTGTGGCGGTGCCCGGCGACGAATTCCGTCTGCGGCAAGATCGCGACGGCGCGTGGAAGTTTACGCCCGTCAACATGTCCGCTCATCGTATCAGCGCGCTCGGCAACGGCTCCGAACGCTGGACCGGCCGGAATCCGTTCGCGGAACAGCCGTTGGCCGCCCGCGTCGAAGCGCTCTATTCTGTGGCTCCCTACGACAGCCCGAAACGCGTCTGCGTGGCGGACTATGCCGACCTCGCCGCATTCCAGCAGGCCACCAGTTCGGCGGCGGTATCGCTTCGCCTGGAGGAAGCGGCCGGCGAATCCCAAGGTGGCGGACGCAACCTGCGGCTGTGCGCAAAGAACAGAAGCACCGAGCGCAGCGGTGCTTGGACTCGAGCAGGCCTCGTCTTCCCGGCCCCATACCGCAGTCTCTCCGGCACCGGCGCGATGGGCGTGTGGATCAAGGGCGACGGCAAAGGCGCGCTGCTGAACATCCAACTCGGCAGCCCGCGCGAATACAGCCAAGGGATCTCGGATCATTACGTGACCCTCGATTTCACGGGCTGGCGGTATGTCGAACTCCTCGTCCGCGAACGCGACGTGGAACAGATGTCCAACTACCAGTGGCCGTATGGCAAAGGCTACAGTGTTTACCGCACCGGCTTGGACATGACCCACATTTCCACCTTCAACCTTTACCTCAACAACCTGCCGCCCGGTGAGAACACAGAAGTCGTCGTCGGCCCCGTCATGGCGCTCGCCGTCCAACCCGCCGAATTGAAGAACCCGGCGCTCACTGTTAACGGACGTGCTCTGACCGTGCCGGTCACGTTGAAATCCGGCGATGTGTTGGAAATCGAGCCGACCGGCGACTGCGCGCACTATGACGCCAAAGGCGATCTATTGGCGAGTGTCCGCCCCGTCAACACGACAGATTGGCCCGTGCTGCGGCCCGGCGAAAACACGGTCGCGTTCGGTTGCGAAAAACCGGCCGGCATGAGCGCCCGTGCCGAGGTGACCCTGAGCGCCTCCGGCACACCGTTCGGCACGCCCAACCCGCGCCGCAAGGTCACTCGCAAGCATCTGGCGCGCGAATACGAGATGCCTCGCTGGATCACCGCGTCCGACCACCGCGAAAGCGACTGGGACGTGGCCGTTCGCCCGGGAGAGAACGCCCGTCTGGAAATCGAACTCAGCGGCGGCATGGACACGCCCGTCCTGACAGTGAACGGACGCGCGCTGCGTTTCCCTGTCGTGCTGAAGCCTGGCGAGAGACTGACCTGCCGCGACCAGCGTCACTGGATCGTCGTGGACGCCAAACGCGCCCGAATCGCGGAAGGCGACCTCCCCGCCCCACCACCCATTCTGAAGGGTGGACTGAATCGCGTTTCCTTCACGTGCGCCACGCCCGACCGCGCGATGGTCAAGCTCGTGAAGGTTTACTCGGGCAACTGACACCTCGAAGACACGCGTACAACTCACGCTCGATCCCAAGACCAAGTCTGCACCCGCTAACCGCATCCACACGGACGCGATTCTCGTCCATTTACCACGGAGCCACGCGCAATGCATACTCGCAACGACATTGAAAACACTGGAATGAGTCTAATGGATATTCTTAAACGAGCCATCAAAGCTGCGCATCCAGTTTTCACCGCGATGGCGCTTCTGGTGGCCGTCGGCGCATGGGCGGAGGAACAGAAACCCGTGGCCTTCGCCTATCGCTCGTTCTGGCCGGAGTTCGAGGCGATGAAGCAGTTCAAGGACGCCGGCGTCAACACGGTCTGCATCTTCGCCGCCAACACCGACAACTCGCTCGGCAAACCCTACTCCAAATACCCGCCGGTCTGGCGCTGGTTCGGAAAGTATGACCTCGACTCGTTGAACAAGCAGTATGACGACGTGCTCGCGGTGAACCCGGACGCGGAGTTCATCTGCATGATCGATCTCAACACGCCGATCTGGCTCCAGCGCCAACTCTCAGGCGCCGGGCACAGCGCGGAATGCGAGAGCTTCACCATGCTGAGCTGCGCCTGCGCCAACCCCGCGTGGCGTAAAGCGACGGGCGAGTATTTGACGACGATCGTCAAGCACATGGAGGCGCGATACGGCAATCGCATCAAGGCTTATCTGTTGGCCAGTGGCCAGACAGACGAGTGGATGGACTACAGCCGCGGCATCGCTGGCCGCGCCAAGACCCGGGAGTGGAAGACGTGGCTGAAATCGCATGGCAGACCCGAACTGCCAGTGCCCCTGCCGGAACGGTTGGATCGCGCCTCATTCGAGAATCTGCTTCGCGACCCCGCCACGGAACAGGATGTGTTGGATTACGCGCAGTTCACGGGCGACACCATCGTGGACGCTGTGCTTGAGTTCGCGAAGAAGACGCGCGCGCTCATTGCGAAGCAACGTCAGATCGGGATGTTCTTCGGATATATCCTCGAACTGACCCATTCACGCATGGTCTGGTCGGGCCATCTCGAATACGAGCGGCTTTACAGTTCGCCCGATATCGACTTTTTCATCAGCCCGGGCACTTATGCCGACCGCCCGATGGGTGGAGGCAGCGGCTTCATGGTGCCCAACGCCACCCGTCTCCTGAACAAGAAAGGCTTCCTTCACGAGATAGACCACCGCACGCCGACCTACAACGTCAAGCTGGACGAGTTCGTCTCCATCGCCTGGATGGTGCCGTGGAAAACGCAGGCGGAGACCGATGCCGGGTTCAAGCGCGAGTTTGCATTGGCGACAATCAACCAGACTTCACTCTGGTGTTTTGACATGTGGGGCGGCGTTTTCAAGACGCCGGAAACGATGAAGGTGGTCAAGCAAGGCAAGGCGTTGTGGAACCGTTTCACCGGGAAGCCACTTAAGACGCGCGCCGAGGTGGCGTTGGTCGTGGATCCGCAAAGCGCGCGCTACGTCAACGACATGAACCCGCTCGTGGCCCAAATCTACCAAGGCACGCGCAACAAGCTCAATCGTCTCGGAGCGCCGTTCGAGGTGTTCTCGTTCAACGATTTGTCGCGCGCCGACCTTGCCCAATACCGGTTGTTCGTGTTCCCGGGACTTTTCGAGATCACGCCTGAGAAGATGGATGTGCTCAAGAAACACGTTCTCAAGAACAATCGCACAGCGCTATTCCTCTACGCGCCGGGCATCAGCGACAGCAAGACGCTCGATCCATCGCGGGTCAAGACGCTAACCGGCACCGCGTTCAAGACGCCGGGCGTCACCACCATGCCGCACGACGGGTGGAAGTCGGTCTATGTTGCCAGTTACGCAGACCTGACCCCGGCAACTTTGAAAACAACGGCCCAGGAAGCAGGCGTAACGATCTACTGCGAGGACACCGTTCCGGTTTACGCCAACGAGCGGCTCGTGGCGATCCACGTGGCGCAGGGTGGCGAGAAGACCGTGACGCTGCCGGTTAATTGCAAGCAGGTTCGCGAATTCTACACGGGGCGCGTCGTTCCGGTCACGGGCCGACAGGTTCGCTATACATTTGAAACGCCCGATACCGCGCTGTTTGAACTGATTTGGTAAAGCCCAGGAGAAAGCACAACAACTATGAAACCTCACTCGACATGGATGATGACGGCAATACTCGGTTTTGCCACCGTGGCTTCGGCACAGATGATTGACACCTCGGAGACGCGCGTGCAGACCACGCTCGAACCCAAACTCAAACGAATCGGGACCATCAAGCCGCGTTGTGTCGGCGAAATCACCGGACAGAACTGGTCGATCGGCTGCGAGACAATCGATCGCGATTTCACCAACTGGGATTCCTACAAGGACTATCTCGTGCCGCTGGGCATCAAGCTGATCCGGCTGCAAGGCGGCTGGGCCAAGACCGAACGAGACCAGGGCAAGTACGACTGGCGCTGGCTCGACATCATCATCAATGACGCGCGCAGCCGGGGTCTGGACATTCTATTGCAGACCAACTACGGCAACCCGATTTATCCCGGCGGTGGCAGCCGTCATTTGTCCGGAGGCTTCCCGACTTCTGAAGAAGCGCTCGCGGCGTGGGACAAATGGGTGGAGGCGATGGCGACGCGCTACAAGGACAAGGTGCGCGATTGGGAAATGTGGAACGAGCCCAACAACAACAAGGCGCACACGCCCGAGTTAACCGCCGACTTCAACATCCGCACGGCGGAAATCATCAAGCGCGTGATTCCTGAAGCGCGAATTGCAGGCGGCGTGCTGAACAGCCCCAATGCGGAATATTCGGAAGGATGGCTGAAACGCGTGACGTCACGGCAAAAGCAGTCGCTGTTCACGTGGTTTATCTATCACGCTTACACGTTCAATCCCGACGAGAAACACTATGAGGCTGTCGAGAAGCTCAAGGGGTTGTTCCAACAGTACGCGCCAACGATCAAGCTGTGGCAGGGCGAGGCTGGCACACAATCCGAGTTCTGCCTCGGCGGCGCGTTGTGCAAGCGTCCGTGGACGGAACTGACGCAGGCGAAGTGGCAGACACGGCGCATGCTGGGCGACCTCGGCCACGATGTGGAGTCGTTGGTCTTCTCCATGGCAGACCTGGACTACAATCGCTGGGACGGCTACCGCCTCGGCGACATGGATCGCTACGGTCTGGTCAAGACCGACAAACAATACCGCCTCCTCAAGGTGAAGATCGCCTACTACGCCGTGCAGAACCTCGTCGCAATCTTCGACGACACCCTGCAGCGCGTGCCGGATTATCCCTGCGAAGTCCAATGTGAAAAAGCGACGGCATGCTACGCTTACAAGAACAAGAAGAATGGCCAGCAGATGCTGGTGTTCTGGGACAAGAGCGCCGTGCCCTCCGACAAGAATGACACCGTGTCCGCGACGTTCACGATCGCCAAGGGTTCGTTCTCCGAACCGGTCTGGGTGGACCTGATCACCGGCGGCATCCACACCATCCCCGCCAAGCAGATCGTGCGCGACGGCGACAAAGTCATCTTCAAGGATATCCCGGTCTACGACGCGCCCGTGCTCATCACCGAGAAGAGTTTGGTGATGAAGTAAGTCGCGGCGACCGGCGCAGGTGTGTGCGCGCCGGTCCTGAAGACGGATTGTGTGGCTGATCGGCGCGACGGCGTCTTTCGCATCCTTTTCCTTGACGCGCGCTCCTATCGGCGCAGAATCCCGCCTTATGAAGGCACAACGCATTCTTACCGAGGCCGCGTTGTTGTTCTTCGTTGCGGCCTCTACTCTCAACCCATTGTCAGTCGGCGCAGCGGATTTTACCTTCCGCCCCGGCGAGTTGGTTCTCGCCCCCGACGATTGGCAGAACACAGGCAGCGCCACGGAGTGGTCGATACAACCGCCCTTCATCATTCATCGGGAGAGCGACCGTGAGTCGGCCCTTGTGCTCCGCCACTCCATCCCGGCGTACTTCGAAATTACATGCGAGATGGTCCTGGACAACGTCGGCCGCAGCGACGGCAAAGGAATCAAGCTCCGAACCGCCAACGCATCCTTCGCTATTGCCATTGACGATGACTACCCGCTCGGCATCTACAATGTGGCAGCAGGAAAGTATCGCACCCAGGACGTCAGCCTCAGACTGAGAACCCGCCATTCCTACCGTTGCTGCTTTCGCGTCGCGCCGAAGACCCTTACGGCCACCGTTGACAGCAAAACCATCTCTACGCAATGGGATGCCACACCTCCGTTCACCCTCTCTTTCTTCGCCCAGCGTGGCGGCTACAAGGTCAAGTCCATCAAGATCACAGAGATCAAGAAGTAAGAACCTACAAGGATTGACAAGAGCCCGCTCACCCGGCCCGCACTTATCACCGACGAGAACCTGCTATCGAAATCGGTTCTTCTCCAAATCCAGAGTTGTTTCCACGGATTGCCGCTGTATAATGTCGCACGCAGTCAACCGAGGATTTCATGAAAGTCACGAGGGTTTTTCGTTCTGCTCCATTGGGTGAGACGCATTCTTCTCCATTGTTTCCTCAACGCTACGGGTCCTTCCACACTCTTGCCCTTGGGATTCTGCTCACGCTCACGACCAGCGCTGCCGTCGAAGCGCAGACGTTGACACTGCTTTCGGCAGTCTCCCGCAAGGGCCATGGCAGCGCAGGCACGTTCGACATCCCGCTGAGTCTCGGTCAAACCACCAACGCAACCGTCGAGCCGCGAAGCGGCGGCCCGACCACGCTCCTGTTCACGTTCAGCGAAGACATCAGCACCGTGGACGGCACGCTCGGTTCCACCAATTTCGCCGTCGCCAACGCCACCTACAGCAATGCCGTCATCGCCAGCAACACGCTGACGCTCAACCTGGCCAGCGTTTCCGATGGCTCGCAGGTGATGGTGTTCCTCCACGGGATCACCGACCTGGCCAACAACGGGTTTACGGGCACCAACTACGTGGCAATCCGCGCGCTCTATGGCGATGTCAACCGTAACGGCCAGGTGAACATCGGTGACATGCAGGTGGTCAAGTACTGGTCGGGCCAACCCCTCTCTGCGGCCAATTTTCTGTGCGATATCAATCTCAACGGCAACATCAACATCGGTGACATGCAGGTCGTCAAATACAACCTCTCCCATACGATCAACTACGTCCCGGTTGTCATGACCCTGGCGCTGGATCACTCCGGTTCGATGTACGGCAATGGCGGCTCCGCGCGCTTGCCGGCGGCGGTGAGTTCTTTCATCAGTTTCTTTGACGACAACCGGGATCAGGTGGCACAAGTCAGCTTTGCCTCGACAACGAACGTGAATGTCTCCATGCGGCAACCCTTCAAGAGCGACATCGCCACCGCCGTCAATTCGCTGACCTTCGGCGGCAGCACTTATGCTGACGGCGGGCTCCGATTGGCTCAGATACAGAACCAAAGCGTCAGCATCCTCACCGGCCAGAACGTCGTCAAAGCGGTAGTCTTCTTCACCGATGGTTTGCCTAACACCATCCAGGATACGTGGCCAATCAACAAGACCTACAATGTCGGCGGAACCGATAGCGGCAACAGCTACGCGATTTTCAGTCCGAGCACCGGGCTCCAACTCCCCAACAGTTCGACCATGTATACAGGACCAAGGCCCGCGTATTGCACAACCATGACCAACTTCGTTTCTATTGACGGCTCCACTCAAACCGTTGGTGCGGCCAGCTTCCGCGCCGAAGCCCGGCTGCGCACGATAGCGGCAGCCAACAGTCTTCGCAGCAAGACCAACGTCATCTACTGCGTTGGCCTCGGCGGCAGCTACCTCAACACCTCCCTGCTCCAGATCATCGCCAACGACCCGGCGCTGCTCCTTGACGCCGACCTCGCCAGTTACTTCAATCCTGACCAACCGGCCGGGGAAGTGGTCATCGCCGCCACCGCCACCAACCTGAGTCACGCTCTTCAAGTCATCGTCGCGAGAATTCTCTCCCAATGACGAAGCGAGGGATGGCCCTGAAACCAGAATCCATGCGAACTCTGATTCTCACGCTATCCCTCATGCTCGCGCTGGCAGCGAATGCACAGGCGCTAGAGAAGAAAACCGCCGACGTAATACCGAAAGAGAAGGAGCCGGCTGCGCAACCGCCTCCCATCAACGTAGAGATTGATGTGTCATTCGTGATGTTTGAACTGAAGGAAATCGCGGCGATGGCGCGAAAATCCGCGAGTGCCGCGCCGAAGCAGGAACAGATACTGGAAGCCTGGATGGCGGGCAAAGGCAAACTTCTCGCCACCAGCAAGGTCATTGGCCTGTCAGGCCTGCAAACCAAGACCGAAGGCGTACTGGAAAAAATCTACCCCACGGAGTATGAACCACCAAGAGTCTGTTCAACCGGCAGCGCGTTGCCCTACACCGAGGGTCCACGCCCAACGCCCGGCGGTTTCCAAACCCGCAATATCGGCTGCACCGTGAACCTGACATCGGTGATAGACGAGATCCACAACAGCGTCAGGTTGACCATGATTCCTGAACTTTCCAAGTTCCTCGGCTGGAGTAGGATCGAGGTTGGGCAGGACGAAGGGCAGAAGAAGGTGACGGCATGGTTTCTGCAACCGAACGTCCAAGCACAAAGAGTAGTAACCAGTCTGCTTGTTCCAATGAACGAAACCATCGTTACCGGCGGTCTACCAGACTCGACCGGCAAAACACTAACCTACATCTTCATCACTGCCCGCAAAGCTTTGTTGCCTCGATAAGCAAATTGCCCTGAAAACATCACGTTCCAAACAAGAACCACTGCCATGAAAACATACAGCTTCCGGCATCTCCTCTTTGCAGGTTCGTTGTCTCTTGTGCTCGCCGCAGGCGCACAGGAACCCGACAAGAAGCCCGCAAAAGAGAACCCCAAAGCGATCATTCCGGCCGCGAGTGAGCCATGCTGCAACGTCGAGATAAACGTCTCGTTCGTGACCTTTGACCTGAAGGAGGTCGAAGAGATGGCGCGCAAATCCCCCAGTGCTGCGCCAACCCAGGAACAGATTCTGAAAGCATGGTCCGCCGGCAAGGGCCAGCTTTTGGCCACCAGCAAGGTGATCACCATTCCCGACCAGCAAAGCAAAACGGAGGGAGTGGTTGAGAGAATCTATCCCACCGAGTATGAACCGCCGAGAGTGCCAAACGACAAAAGCGTCCCCACAACCAAGGATGATTGGGTGGCACAACCGACGCCCGGCGGTTTCCAAACCCGCAACATCGGTCTCTCGGTGAACGCCACGCCCCGAATCAGCGACGACGGCAAAACCGTTGACATCACCATAATCCCGGAATTCTCGGAGTTCATTGGCTGGAACAACGTCGAGGCGGGCGAGACTGAGGGCAAGAAAACATCGAGGATGTGGGTGCAGCAACCAGACTTCTACTCTCGCCGAACAACGACAAGCATCATCGTCCCGATGGAGGGCACCGTGGTCTCAGGCGGCATGCCGGACTCCACCGGCAAGCGGGTGACCTACGTCTTCGTCACCGCCCACACCGTCCAACCAGCGCACAAAACAAGCGGCCGCGCCACGAAGTGACACGACAACGTCACAGCGTCCAGCCTTCGCGGTAGGCGCGCTTGACGTAGCTGTTGGCGTCCTTGTCGTTGGTCACTTCCATCTTCTCGCCATCCCAGAGGAGGCGGCGGTTGGGATAACGCACGGCGAGATTGCCCATCAACACCATCTCGGAGAGCGGTCCGGAGAAGTCGAAGTTCGAGCACGCGGGCTTGCCGTCCTTGCAGGCGCGAATCCAATCCTTCTCGTGCCCCTGCTCGCCGCCGGGAACACGCTCCAGCGTCTTCTCCGGACGTTGAAATGCTTTCATCTTCGCGTCCGGGATGAGCCGCGGACTCTTGCCGTAACAGCCGGCCACCAGTTTGCCCTTGTCTCCAATGAACAGGACGCCGCCGTCGGAATCGCCCATCTGCCTCCCCTCCTCCAACTCGACGGGCCGTGGCGGCATCATGCCACCGTCCCACCAGGTGAGGTTCATCGCCGGCATGTCATCACGCTTCGGAAATGCGTAGCGCACAATCGTGGAGCGCGGGAAGTTCTCATTCTTCGGCTCGACGACTTTCCAAAGGTCGCGCCAGTAGGTGGAGATGCAGCCTTCGACGCTGGTGGGATACTTCAGTTTCATGGACCAGAAGATGCAGTCGAGGATGTGGCAGCCGAGATCGCCGAGCGAACCGGTGCCGAAATCGCACCATGCGCGCCAGTTGCCCGGATGATAGGCGGGATGATATGGCCGGAACGGCGCGGGGCCGATCCATTTGTCCCAATCCATTCCCGGCGGCACCGGCGGCGTCTCCGTGGGCCGGCCGACCTCGATGCCTTGCGGCCAGACGGGGCGGTTGGTCCACGCGTGAACCTCGCGCACCTTGCCGATGGCGCCTGCCCAGAGCCATTCGCAGACCATGCGCGCGCCCTCGCCGGAGCGGCCCTGGTTGCCCATCTGAGTGATGACCTTGTGTTTCCGGGCGGCCTCCGTCATCGCGCGCACTTCGTTGACCGAGTGCGCCAGCGGCTTCTGGACATAAACATGTTTGCCGGCCTTGATGCACGCCATGGCAACGACGGCGTGGGTGTGATCGGGTGTGGCGACGACGACCGCCTCGATGTCCTTCTGCTTCTCCAACATCTCGTGGAAGTCCATGTAGACCTTCGCGCCGGGATGCGCTTTGAACGTCTTGCCCGCATAGTTGGGATCAATGTCGCAAAGCGCGACGATGTTCTCCGTCTCGGAGCAACGCTTGATGTTGTGGCTGCCCATACCGCCAACGCCAACGCCGGCGATGTTGAGCTTGCGGCTCGGCGGCGTCTGGCCATTGAGGCCGAGCACATAGCCCGGCACGACATGGAACGCCGCCGTGGCAACGGCCGCGCGGCGGAGGAAGTTGCGGCGGGAAAGCGTGGAAGCAGATTCGTTCATGGTCAGTTTTCCTTTCTCAATGTCGGTCACAATAATCTCAGCGACGGTTACGCGACATAACTATTTCCAAGCCTTGACCGTAAGGTCTCCATCGGATTCAGTATTGGCGCAACGCGACACCGTTTATGCCAAAGCCGACCTCCAGAACTGCCAAGCCGCGAGCAACACCTTCGCCCTTGCGCAGCGCTTCGCTCAAGCAACGACTGGCGCAGCGGGAGGCGTGGTTGCGGCAGATTGCGCCGACCAGTCTTTTCCACCTCCTGTTCGACCACCTGCCCGGC
>Ga0265297_10004430_pt1 | contig 23034 bp, 26 predicted proteins | sample Munlanlwell13791_FD_192502 | JGI IMG/M metagenome (GOLD analysis project Ga0265297, IMG submission 192502) | Leachate microbial communities from a municipal landfill in Southern Ontario, Canada - Leachate well 137-91 | ecosystem: Engineered > Solid waste > Landfill > Unclassified | place... | reverse complement strand
GGGAAGAAGGAACTCATCCGCGCCCGGCTTGGCAAGCGGATGCGAAAACATGGTCTTGAGACCGTGGCGGACTATTGCGACTTCCTGGCAACTGCGGGCGAGGACGAAGTCACAGAAGTCGTCAACGCGCTGACCACCAACTTCACCAGTTTCTTGCGTGAAGAAGATCATCTCCAGTTCATGGTCCGACAGGCACTGCCCGAATTGCTGACCAAAGGCCCGCAGCGATTCAATATCTGGAGCGCGGCGTGCGCGTCGGGTGAAGAGCCTTACAGCATCGCGTTCTATCTGTGGGAACACTACTCACTGACCACTGGCTGGGACTGGAGAATCCGCGCAACGGATGTCTCAACCAAAGCACTGGATAAGGCAAAGCGCGCCATCTACACCTCCGACAGGATCGAAACGATGCCCATGGAACTCCGCCGGACATTCTTCCTCAGAGGACAGGGAGATTGGAATGGCTACTATCGCGTCAAGCCGGAAATCATCGGACGCGTCTCGTTCCATCAGCTCAATTTACTGGGTGAATACTGTTTTCAGGAGACTTTTGAGATCATCTTTTGCCGGAACGTGATGATCTACTTTGACCGCCCCACGCAAGAACAACTTGTCAACCGCCTGTGCCACCATTTGGCGCCTGGCGGTTATCTGCTTATCGGTCATTCCGAAAGCCTGACGGGTCTATCGATGCCATTGCGCTGTTTGCGGCCAAGCGTGTATCAGAAGCAGTAGCCTTCTATGGCGTCGCCAACCTTAGGAATCTTCGCTCACAACGTCGTGGTGGGCCTCGCAGATGTGGTGGTGTCCAACAGCGCCGGCGCGGTGCTCGCCACTTACTCGCTTGGATCATGCCTGGGCGTGGCAGCGTACGATCCCGAAGCGCGCGTGGGCGGGCTGCTGCACGCCATGTTGCCCGACTCCAACATTGACCCGATCAAAGCGGCACAGAAGCCGGGAATGTTCGTGGATACTGGCGTGCCCGTGCTCATCCGCGCGATGCAGCAAATGCGCGCCGATGTCCGGCGGATGCAGACTACGGTGCTTGGCGGTGCGCAGATCATGGACAACTCCGGATTCTTCAATATCGGCAAGCGCAATTACGACGCCTTGCTCCGTGCATTCCGGGACTTCGGTCTGCGCGTGCATCGCGAGGATGTGGGCGGGTTCGCCAGCCGCACCATGTATCTGCATATCGAGAACGGCAAACTCCGGGTGAAAAAATCGGGCCAAACCGAGGAGATCATCCTATGAAGAAAGTTGATGACTACATAGACCAGGCACAACATCTGCCGCCCGCCCCCACAGTCTTGCCACAACTGATGCAGTTGCTCGGCAAGTCCGACGTTGGCAGCAGTGAGGTGATTGACCTGATCATCTATGACCCGGCATTGACCGCCAGTGTCATCCGCACCGCCAACAGCGCCTACTTGGGCGGCCGGCAGCAAGTCACCAACCTCCATGAAGCCGTCACCCGGATCGGCATGTCCGAGATTTTCAAGCTGGTGGCGTCCGTGATCGGGCATCGCGAGATGTCCGCCCAATGCGGTGGCTACGGAATGCAAAGCGGTGAACTCTGGAAACACGCGGTCACCAGTGCGACGGCCGCGCAACTGATGGCACGGGATTTGGGTGACGATGATTGTCTATGCTTCACTGCCGGGTTATTGCACGACATCGGGAAGATCGTTCTCACGGAGGTGCTCGAAGACATATATACCGAGTTGGTCGAGCGGACCATTACCCAGCATGTTTCATTGATGGAAGCCGAGACTCTGCTGCTGGGGGTCCACCATGCCGAGATTGGCGCCCGATTGCTGGAACGATGGAATTTCCCCGAAACCCTCGTGATGAGCGTGCGCTTTCACCATAGCCCGTCCGAAGCAAAACCACATGAGCGCGTCGCGGCCTGCGTTTATCTCGGCAACATCATTTCCAATTACATGGGCCACAACTACGGCGATCTGGCCTTCGCTCAGCACGGCCGGGAGGACGCCCTGAAAATCCTTGGGCTTGATGCCGAGGACGTTCCCAAGTATATGATTAAGACCTTCGACCAATTTGAAAGAATCGAACAGTTGTTCTGCATCGACTCCTGAATTATGCCCACCGAACGCATACGCCTATTGATCGTGGATGACTCGGCAGTCGTCCGCAAAGTGGTGAGTGATGGCTTGGCCTCCGACCCGGAAATAGAAGTCGTTGGCACAGCGACAGACCCCTATGTCGCTCGCGACAAGATACTGAAACTCAACCCCGATGTGATCACCCTCGACATCGAAATGCCACGCATGGACGGGCTGACATTCCTGAAAATCCTCATGGCGCACCGGCCCATGCCAGTCATCATCATGAGTTCACTCACCCAGGAAGGGTCTGCCAAAGCCCTCGATGCCCTGAACGCGGGTGCCGTGGAGGTGCTGGCAAAGCCCGGCGGCTCGTTCTCCAGCATGGAGGACATCAGCCGACTTGCCCGCACCATCAAAGAGGTCGCCCGCGTAAAATTGGCCCGACAGCGTGATACAAGCGCAGTTGGAGATGCAACGGCTTCACCACGCGCGACGATCCCGCAGCAGGCACCGGTGCCGACAGTCCGACCGCTCACACCCCAGGTCCAACCCAAGACGCCGCAAATCAGATCTCCGGAGACTGGCCGCCAATACCCGGCGCGCCAGATCATCCTGATGGGTGCGTCCACTGGCGGCACTGAAGCGCTGAAGGCCGTCCTGACTGCGTTGCCGCCGGATTTGCCCGGCTGCTGCATTGTTCAGCATATCCCAGCCGTGTTTTCACGGGCATTTGCGGATCGGCTCAACACTCTTTGCCGGTTGGAGGTGCGCGAAGCGGTCCATGGTGATGTGGTGAAGCCGGGCTTGGTGCTGATCGCACCGGGAGGCTTCCACATGATCCTCAGATGGACCACCGCCCACTATGTCGTCGAGCTTAACCAAGCCCCTCCCGTCCATCACCAACGGCCTGCGGTGGACGTGTTGTTCGAATCCGCGGTTCGCGCTGGCTGCGGCCCGCACGCGATGGGAATCCTGATGACCGGCATGGGTGCCGACGGGGCCGCAGGCTTGTTGAAGCTTCGCGAGGCGAAGGCGTTCACGGTCGCGCAGAACAAAGAGACATGCGTCGTGTTTGGCATGCCCCAGGAAGCCATTCGCATGGGCGCTGCCCAACGTGTGTTGCCCTTGGGGCAAATCCCCGGGGCCATCCACTGTTACGCTAATGAAGTCTGTCTCGCTCCCGTCGGCAACATACGTCCATCGATTTGAACCAATCCTCCGGCTTCAAGGGCCTGACGAGATCAGGTGAGGCACTCCAGGTGAGTCCAGTTACCTCAGGTAATCCATGAGCGATTGGTTCAGGATGGTGGCGCCACTTTGCAGAGCGGCTTTGTAAGCAGTTTGCGTCTGACTGAGGCGAACGAGGGTTTGGGCGATGTCGGCGTCGGCCTCGCGCGATATAAGTGTTCCCAGAGAGCTTATCTGATCGGACGCGACCGCATCGGCGGTTTCGAGCTGAGATTGGATGGCGCCGTTGTTGCCCAGTTGATAGAGAAGGTTCTCCTCGTCCTTGCTGAGATTAGCGATGTCAGTATCTTTGATGGCTGTGGTGTCGCCGGCCAGCAGGTGGTTTTGGAGAGAGATGAGGTGGTTGAACAAATCGGCGCCATTGCGGCTGTCGGTGATCAATCCGTGCGTGCCACTCCCGGTGTTATTGACGCCGGGCACTTGCACGCTGGCGGTGGCGTTTTCGGCAACTTCAGCTTCGATAACGGAGGCATTACCCTGATAGGTGACGCTGGTGACGCAACCGGTAACGGGGTCAGTGACAACCACAAAGGCTGCCTGATCGTTCTGCGTGCCGCCAAACACGTAATCGCCCTGATACGTGGCATTGGCAGATTGCACGGCTTGTTGAATCAACTGTGTCACCTCGGTGGCGTAGGTCGTCAGTTCGGCCTGCGACTTGGTGTCGTCGGCCAGCGTGGCGATCTCACTCGCGCGGTCGGAGACGGTCTTGATGGATTTGATGCCATCGTAGGAGGCCGTGGCCATTTCCTGTAACCGTGCAATGTTGGTCCGGTACTGCCCGAGTGCTTGAGTATCGGTCTGTAAGTCGAGCACACGACGCATGGCGGTGGGATCGTCCTCGGGGAGTTGCACGCGCTGGCCGGTGGCAGCCTGGTTCTGCAGCTTGTTCTGCTGGTTGGACAGCTTCGCAAGCTGGTTGACCAGCGTGGTGGGAAACATGTTGTTTGTGACTCGCATAATTCACCGTTTCAGATTGACCACTGTTTCAAGCATGGCATCCAGAACTGAGATCAGCCTCGCCGAGGCTTCATACGCGCGCTGGTATTTCATCAGATCAGTCATTTCCTCATCCAGCGAGACGCCGCTGACGGAATCGTGCTGTTGCTGGAGGGCTTTCATGACAGTTTCCTGATTGGTAATCTGGCTGTTGGTCGAGGACAACTCCTGACCCAATTGCGCCACGGTCTGGTTGTAGCGTTCACTGAAGGTCTGGTTCCCAAGGGAGGCAAAGCTCGTGTTGGCCAACTGAGCCAGGGCGAGGGCTGTCGTGTTGTCGCCAACAGCATCCGAGGCGCCGCTGGCTTGAATCAATGACGGATCGTTGAGCAGCGTGGCATTAACGGTAATATCGCCTGCATCAGTGCCGGTGAAGAAGTTCGCGCCGTTGGTGCCGCTCAAGTTGTAGCCAGTCGTATGGATGGCGTTGACCTCCGAGATCAACTGCGTCGCGAGCAAATCCAGATCGGCTTGGAGCGAGGCCAGAGCGCCGTCGCGCGCGTCAATGGTGCCGGCCAATTGACCGCTGGTGGGCGTGATCGCCTGGCCGGTGCTCTGGCTGCGCACCAGGATATGGCCGCCGCCGGCGTCGTAGGTCTCGATCTGATCGAGCACTGTTTTGTCAGAGACCATCAGGACACCGCCGATGCTGATGTTCACCGCGCCATTGTCCTGCTCGACAGTGTCAATCTTCACAAGCTCGGCCAATTCATTGAGTTTGCTCTGGCGAGTATCGCGCAGGTCGTTGGCCGAACCGGCGTTACCGGTCTCGGTATTGATGATCTGGTCGTTGAGTTTGGCAACCTCCGATAGAATCGTGTTGATGGAACTCGCGTCACTTTCGACCGAATCGTTCAACGATGTCCGCAGGGTATCGAGTCGTTGGCTGGTCTGGTTGAACTGCTGCGTCAACGACAGCGACTTCATCAACACCACCTGTCGCTCAGCCAGAGAGGTCGGGTCGGTGGACAGGCTTTGGAAAGCATTAAACAAATCCGACAAACCCTGGGCGAGACCACTTTGACCGCTTGTGCTGGTGCTATCGCTGCCAGTCGTGTCTATTTCCTGGCCGAGGTTGGCTTGCGCGTATTGCAGCGCCTGTTGTTGCGCATCCAGAAAACCGCCAACGCTGGTTTCGTCCTGAATCTGCCGGTCCACCAAAGCGCTGCGCAGTTGCGCGATGCCGACGACGACGGAACCAGTGCCCTGCGGGCCGATGGTGCTCGGCACGGTTTGACCCGTCTGGACAATAATGCGCTGCCGCGTGTAGTCAGAATTGCTGACGTTGGCGAGGTTGTGACCTGCCACTTCCACACCTTGCTGTTGCGTGGACAGCGATCGTTGCGCGAGACCCAATGTGCCAAAGAGACCAAGCATGTTAGTAGTGGGTTAACCGACTGCGTTGTAACGGGAATAACCTGCCAGTCCCGACCCGGCGATCATGCCGGATTCCGTGTAGACCGGCACCTGACTGGCGGAAGTAAAGGCGTTCAGGAAGTTCTGCATCAACTGCACTGAATGGCGGAGCAACAGGTGGTTCTGTTTCGCTCGTTGCTGGACACGTCGCAGCAACTGGTTGTTCTCGTCCACGAGCGCACTCACCAGCGGCCGGACATCGGGAGGCAACGACGGAGCCAGATGGGCGAAGTCAGTGTCCTCGTCCAGACCCAGTTCCTGTGCCAGCGCGCGCCGATGCCGCTCGCGTTCCTGGCGGGCGGCTTGAATGATGGTGTTTTGCTCGTTGATTGCGGCGACCGTATGCAACACACCGTCCGCGGCCCGTGAAACAACCAGATCCTGCTGCTGATCCAGCAAAGCCAGCAACTCGCCGTATTGCTGCAGCTCGTCACGCAATGCATCAATGAGTTTCTGCAAAGATTCAGTCATGTTTTGGAGGGGGATGACGTGGAGGAGTATTGACGCGCTATTTGTCGTGCAAGCTGGCTGCCCAAGCCAATGGTGCCGGACTTGCTCATGCTCTCAGCGAGCTGGTTGGTGACCATGTCCTGATAAATGCCGCTGGAAAAGGAATCCTTATGATACTTTGATGGAAACTGTGTCTTCTGAGCCTCGCTGAGAATTTCCCGCAACAGGACAGCCTCAAACTGCCGGCTGAGTTCCCCCACTTTTTCCTGCTCGGAGACATTGGAATTGCCTGCGAGTTTCTCCAGAGGGAGATCGGCCACGTTGGCACGGTTTTGAATGGGCGTGGTTTCCATGATTAACGGAGCACGAGTTCAGCCCGCAACGCGCCGGCCTGTTTCATGGCTTGGAAAATGGCCATCATGTCGCGCGGAGACACCCCGATCGCATTCAGGGCCGACGCGACCTTCTCGATTGTGGGCAAGTCCGGCAACGTCACCAGCTTCGATTTGCTTTCAACCACGGTTGTATCCGTGCGCGGCGCCACGACGGTGCGGCCGGTCTGGCTGAACGCCTGCGGCTGCGACACATCCAGCGTCGAGGCGATGCTGATGGTGATGTTGCCGTGCGATACGGCGCAATTTGAAATCTGGACACGCGCCGTGGCCACGATGGTGCCGGTGCGCTCGTTCACCACGATGCGCGCAGACATATCGGGCTCCAGTTCAACCGCCTCCAAATGTGCGATGAAATTAATGGGTGCTGCCTGGAAACCTTCGGGCACACGGACCCGCACGGTGGTCGAATCCACTGCCATGGCGCTTTGTGCAAACCGCTCGTTAATAGCGGCAGCCATGCGCGCTGAAGATGTGAAGTCGGGCTCGCGCAACAACAATTCCACAATGTTCTCGTGCACGATCGCAGCGGGAATCTCGCGTTCAACCAGCGCGCCGCCGATAATCTGTCCCGCGGTAGGATGGTTCTTCTGGACGGTGGCGCCACCGCCGCCACCCACGCCCGCGCTGAATCCGCCCACCGAGACAGCGCCTTGCGCCACGGCGTAGATCTTTCCATCAGCGCCAACCAAGGGTGTCTGAACCAGGATTCCTCCTGAGATGGACTGGGCATCGCCGATTGAGGAGACAGTCACATCAAGCCGTGCGCCGGGTTTGATGAAAGCCGGAATGTCTGCAGTCACCATGACAGCAGCTATGTTCTTGGCCGAGAGGTTCTGGCCGGTCAGGTTGACACCGAAGCGCTGCAGCATGTTTGCGACCGTCTGAACAGTGTATTTCTGGTCTTTGTCGCCATCGCCAGCAAGACCGACGACCAAACCGTAGCCAACAAGCTGATTTTCACGCGCACCGGCTACAAGTGCCATGTCCTTGATCCGCACGCCCGCGCCCAACAACGGCGTGTTGCCCGCAATCAGCATCCCAAGAATGACAGCTTGGAGAGAAAGAAAGCGATTGATCATGGTCAGAAGGGAGAGACTTTCTCCCACACTCGAAAGAACCACCCTTTACGCTGCGAGTCCGTCACAGTGCCGTTTTGCTGCATGCTGATGGTCACGTCGGCAACATTGTAGCTGTAGACGGTGTTGTAAGGAGTAATATCCTCGGATCGCACGACACCGCGCAGGACTACGTTCTGCTTCTCTGAGGCGAATTCTGTGATGCGCCGACCTTCGATCACGAGATTGCCATTGGGCAACACGTCTACGACCCGCACCGTCACGCGCGCCGTGATTTGCTCCGAGTTGCTGATCGTGCCGCCGCCGGAAAACTGGTTGTCCGAGTTGAGCTTCATGGACGGGTACACACCGCCCTTGGTCAAGAAACGGCTGATGGCGCTGGCGGCGGTGCCCGGCGGGTAAAAAAAGGAGTCCATACTGGCATTCACGCTCGCTTTGCGCGCCGTCGAGGTGTTGTTGTCTTTGGCGCTGGCAACGCTTTCCTGAACGATGATCGTGAGAATGTCACCCACCGCCCGGGCGCGCTTGTCGCCAAGCATGTTGATTGGGCTGTCGTCACGCCAGAGCGAATCCGCCACTGTCTGCCATGGGCACAACGCCACCATGAGCAGGCCGATAGCCGTCCAACTAGAGTGAAAGTTGAATTGTCTGTTCATTCAGCACTCGTCCACGAAATTCGCGCCGGGTCGCAGGATTTCTCACGCGCACTGTTTGTCCGGGTTCGCCTTCCTCAAGGACCTCGACCTTGAGGGAAATAGACATCGCTCCGTCGCGCAGCAGGGCTTCGGCGGTCTGACCACGGTGCACCACCGCGCGCAGGCCTACGGCACGGGCATACAAAGGGCTGCCGGAGGGAACACTCTCTTTGATTTCAAGCGCCGGGTCGGGCGAGCCTTCCCAAGGCGTGTCACGCAGTGCCAGCAGGTCGCGCCGCTCTCTTATCAAGTCCACAAGGGGTTGGCCGCGTTTGAGGGGTGTTCGTGTCACCCACACTTCGCGCATCACCTGGGCGTTCAGGGCGACCTGCCATGTGCTCACGATTTCGCGTCCCACAACAAGGTCGAATCGCACGATGAAGCTTGCGTTGACACCCGACGTCGGGAGATCGACGATCTTGACGTCCACCGGCTCGTCTGGAACTTGGACGGGCGTCCAGGCGCGAAGCATCCGCAGTTGCAGTTCGCCCTTGTCGCGGACGTGATCGCGTTGCAGCGACGCCGCCAGCAAGTCCTTCAGTTCGGCTTCACCGAGCGTCCGACAACGGCGGGAGATGGCGATGCGTTCTGCGCCGCTCCACGCGGCGGCGACCAAAGTTGGCACTGCAACCTTCAGCCTATCCATCACCTGTGAACGGCTCAGCACAACGGTTTTCCCGAACGCCGGCGCATCGGCTACGCGCACCCGCATGGTGGACGCGCCATCAGCCACCGCAACAATCTGGTCGAGAAAAACGCCTTCGCTGCTGACGGCCGCCGCATCCCGCAGACACAGGGTGAAGGGTTCACCGGCACCCAGACAGTGAGCAATCCCTTCATTGCCGAGGATCAGGAGAAGAGGCAGGAAGATATGGGGACGAAGTTGCATTATTGTCGCAGGTTATTGCTCATCTGCATCATCTCATCGGCAGCCTGGACTGACTTGGCATTCACCTCGTAGGCACGCTGCGCTCTGATGAGGTTGACCATTTCTTCAACCACTTTGACGTTGGACATTTCCAGAGAGCCTTGCAGGATCTGGCCATAGTTCTTTTCACCCGGGTTGCCCATCTCAGCCTGACCCGATGCGGTGGTTTCGCGATAAAGGTTGCGGCCCAGGCTCTCCAGACCCGCGGCATTGGCAAAACGAACCAGTTGGATGCGGAAGTTGGTAGTGCCACTCGCGCCAACCAATGACACCTCGCCGTTGGAAGAGATAGTAACGCTGGTCGTGCCGGCAGGAATGGGTTGAAAACCACCTTGCACCACCAAGCCATCGTTGGTGACGACACGGCCCTGTGAATCCACCTTGAACGCGCCGTCGCGCGTGTAGGCGCGTGTGCCGTCAGCCATTTGAACCTCAAAGAAGCCATCACCCTGAACCGCCAGATCCATCCGTTCGCCAGTCTGGGTCATCTCTCCCTGGGTGAAGACCTTCGAAGTGGCCGCCGTCTGCACACCGTGGCCAATTTGTAGTCCCGTGGGCAACTGATTGCCACTGCCCTGCTCGGCGCCTGGGGTCCGCTTGGTTTCGTAAAGTAAATCCTGAAATTCAACCTTGTGTTTCTTGAACCCGGTCGTGCTGACGTTGGCGAGGTTGTTCGCGATTACATCGAGGTTCAGTTGCTGGGATTCCATCCCGGTTGCGGAAGAGTAGAGTGCGCGAAGCATATATTATCCTCCTGTCTCGCCCAACGTGGCGATCGCACGCCCCATCCGCTCATCGTGCATCTGAATCACTTGCTGGTTGGTTTCATACTGCCGGATGTTCGTCAACAATGCGGCCATTTCCTTCATGGGAGTGGCGTTGGAGCCCTCGAGGAAACCCTGACTCACTTTGGCGTCTCTTGCGGGAATCGGCACCAAATTCGGCGAGTCGGCCAGGAAGTTCCCGTTGCCAATGGAAGTCAGCAGTTGCTGATCGTCGAATTGAACGATGTTCAGTTTCCCAACAATGTTATCCCCTTGCTTGGCCTCGCCGGATGGTAAAATGATAATCTCATTAACCTTGGTCATGTCGAATTGCATCGGCTTCCCGCCCTGCCCCATGACGAGTCCTCCCCCTTTGGTGGTGAGTTGGCCCTTGCTGTTCAACTTGAACTCGCCATCCCGCGTGTAGTATGTGCTGCCTTGCGGCAGCTGTATCTCAAAGAACCCCGCCCCGTCGATGGCCACGTCTGTCTTCGCGCCGGAATATTTTGTTTGACCTGGTTCGAAGTTAGTGACGCTTGTCGTACGGGGCAGGAGAAAATGTTGATTGGCGCCCATCTCACCCGTGCCTAGAGCCGGGATCAATCCGGCCTGAACGGTGGAAAAGCTGATGCCTTGCCTCTTGAAACCGTTAACGGAACTGGAAGCCATGTTCTCGGCAATCACCTCATGGTTGCGGTCATACGCCGAAAGCGCCGCCGCCGCTTGGTAAATGCTGACATTCATCAGTTATTGAGATGAGCAATGACTGTGCCAAACCGGGAACCCGGCGTTTTCCTGTGGAGTTTCGCACTATCGGCCACAGCCAGGGAAAAACATACCCGCCCCTCTTTGCCAACCGGAACCATTTTTTGCCGGACTGAATCGGACCCTATCCGACGTTTCTCCAAACACCAGCCACGGATCAGTATTGGCATCCAAGTTCGATGATCTGGCCACATCCGCATTGAATGCGGATCTGCGTAACGCGGTCGCCATCGCGCTGGAGAATGATCTCCGGCTGGTTGCATTTGTTGGGTCTCTCGCCGGTGTGGACGGATTTTGACACCGCGAGAAGCGGCTGAAAGCCGCTGCTATCCGGCAGCGTCGTGGTTGACCCGGTGGGGGAAGTGGCGCCAGATGCCGTCATCTGCGCTCTCTTGCCTGGAATGAGTGCTTGAAATTCGTTAGTCATGAACCGTGTGTTCTTTTCTACCTGATTGGGGCACCAGCCGCAGCAGTACCGTTACCCGGCGATTTCTTTCTTCATCAGGAAGCGTATTCGGGAGTGTGACCGTGTCGGCGTGGCCGGCCACTTTCTTGATCTGTTCCGAATGCAGGCCGCTCTTCAGGAGAAGCCGGCGAACCGTATTGGCGCGGTCCGCTGTAAGTTCCCAAGCACCATAATCTTCGCGTATGTTGGGACGACCGCGCTCAGAGTGACCACTCAACTCAACGGGAAAACTCCGATAACGACTGACCTCCCACGTCAACGTGGAAAAAACCCATCGGCCATACTCTGTAAGAACGGCGGAATCGCGCTCGAACACTGGTTTTTTGTTGTTGTCGAAAACGTTGATCATCAACCCCTCGCTGGTCATTTCGATCTTCACCGTCTTCAGATTCTCGGTGTCAGGATCGGACTGCAGGGCTTTCAACAAGTCCTCACTGAGGCGACGCAACACTTCCACCTCGTTGGAGGAAGCGGTCCCCTTCTTGTCCTGCATCGATTGCGACTTGGCTGCCTCGGCTCCTCCTGCGGAGATGATCCCTGCGGATTCCTGCGTAATACCCACACCGGGATTACGAAATGCGCGTTCAACGGATTTCTTGACCTTGTCGCTCTGCTGCGTCATCCACAACACCATGAAGAGTGCCATCATGGTGGTGACAAAGTCCGCATAAGCCACCTTCCAAGAGCCGCCATGTGCACCCTGTCTCTTGCTTGACAATGTGTGTAACCTCAGCCTTTCTTTGCGGTTACGTTGACGGCTTGGATCAAATCGTCAAGTTCCTTGGCCGATGGCCGTAATTCGCTGTTGAGGCCGCGCCGGGCAGTCTCAACAGCCATGTTGGGTGCCAGACCACCGACGAAACCGATGATGGAGGTGGCAATGCACTGGAAATAAGCCATCTCCTCGGAGTTGAGGAACTCGAGTTTCATTGCCAAGGGTCCCACAAAACCGTAGGACAACAAAATACCGAGAAAAGTTCCCACCAATGCTGCGCCAACCTTCTGGCCGACCGTCTCCACGGGTCCCGCTATGGCGGCCATCGTAACCACAATACCCAAAACGGCTGCGACGATGCCAAAACCAGGCAACGCGTCAGCGGTCTTGCCAAGCACGTTCACCGGAGCATGATTCTCAGATTCCAACCCACTGAGTTCGATTTCCAGCAGCGATTTAAGCTGGTCGCTCTTAACCCGCCCATCCACAATCGGCTGCATCGCATTGCAAAGAAACTCCACGGCAGGTTTGTTGCGGATAAATGTGGGATATTTCGAAAAAATGCTGCTCGATTGGGGACTGGTGATGTGTTCCTCCAGCGGAATCATGCCTTTTCGCCGGCCGAGCAAGAACATCTCGTAGAGTGCCGACAGGAGTTCGTCGTATGCCTTTCGGCTGTATGGTGAACCCTGCAAGGCTTGGACGGTTTTCTTGCCCATGTCCATAAGCACTTTGCGGGGCGACATGATGACCAATGAGCCAATTGCGGCGCCTCCGATGGTGAGGACCTCGGAAAAGTGCATCAGGGCAGTGATATTGCCCCCTGCCAACCAGAACCCGCCCAGCACCGAGGCGAGAACAATGATGGATCCGATAACGATGATCATGCTGGCTATCTGATCTTCTGGCTATGCGATCTGAGGGTTGTTTTTCGCCAGAAATGCGCGCAATGACAGGATGGCTTCCGAATGAATCTGACAAATGCGCGATTCTGTTAAACCAAAAGCAGCCGCAATTTCGCGCAGCCGCAAGTCTTCAAAGTAGTAGAGCGCCAGCACCTTGCGGTGCATTTCTGGCATTTGATCGAGCCGGCGCGCGATCAATTGGATCAGATCGTTCCGCGTGGCAATTTCGTCAGGACTCTCTTGGGACTCGTCGGGGATCTGCTCTGCGCAGGACGGCCCATCTTCACCCTCGCTGTTGCACGCCGCGTCCAGATGAATGAAAGTAACGGGTTTGCACTCTTCCAGCCATTGGTGATATTCAGCGAGCGGAATTTTCAGTGTATTGGCCACTTCGACATCGGTTGGAGGCTCGCCTTTGGCTTGCTCCAACTTCTGTATGGTGTCTTGGATCTTGCCGGCCTTGTCGTGGACGGATCGTGGCATCCACTGCATCCGACGCAACCCATCGAAAACCGCGCCACGGATCCGAATGCGAGCGTAGGTTTCGAGTGAGGCGCCGCAAGTCGGATCATAATTGCGAATCGCATCGAGCAGGCCGATCAAGCCGGTGCTATACAAGTCTTCCTTGTCAACGTGCGACGGCAAGTTCATGGCCAGGCGGCCAACGACTTGTTTGACCAAGGGCAGGTACTGCCGGACGAGTTCATCCTCCTCCGTGGCAGTGCATGCGACCTTTTGGTAGCGTGACCGGACGGCGTGCTCGCGGACCTTCACGTCGAGAACGGCAACAGAGGACTCATTGGAATCAATAGCGTCGTGACTCATGGTTTGACCTGGGGCAAGGCTGGTTGGCGTGGTTGATTCGAGGGAGTGGCAAGGCGCTCGCGACAGGATTGCATGAGATTTCGCATCCATACCCGGCCCCACCAACGTGTTAGCAAAGCAGCGATGTAGGTGGCAAGGCACGCGTGCCAGACTGTCATCGGCAAAGAGCATTGAGCCGCCAAGCCGAATACAATGCCGATCACGAACCCCGCGAATCCTCCGATTAGAACGAGCAGCTTCATGGTTGATCTTGTCTACCAACACAAGAGCAGAAACCTTGCCACTAGGGAGAAGAGCGGGGGCTGCCTGCGAAGACCTGCCTATTTGCTGGGGAAAAGTTGAGTCAGCAGGATCGAAGCATTCGCCTCGATAAGGTCACCGGGAATATTTTGCCCAGTAGCGAGAAAACGCAGGGAATAGTTTGTCCCCAACACCAGATTCCACAACTTGCCCCAGCGCGTCTCCTCATCCAAATGCGTGATGATCAAGTCGGTCAGTGGCAATACCGAAAACGAGCGCACTTGCGAGATCAAGTGACTCGTATCGTAGGCGGCGTTCAGCACCAGATGAATCTGGGGCGACTCGAAGCCTTTCAACTGTTGCGCGAGTTCCCGCAAAGCCGCGGAGTCATTGGCCGGCACACCCGGCAAATCCACAAACAACAGCTCCGATTCGTTCGGCCGGACTATGCCGTCGGCGCACCGTTCCACCGGCACACCGAGGATGTCGCAGTAAACACTCAACGCTTCCGCCGTGTTGGCACTGCGCCCGTCCCACCTCAACACCCGTGCGGGTTGGTTATCCAGCAACACCACCCGTGTCAGCCATTTGCAGAGGCATGTCGTTTTGCCCACACCAGGCCCGCCGACGAAAACGTGAGTGCGTTTCAAGGACACACCGTGCGTCGAAGCCCTCATGGTCCAGACTTGCTCCAGAAGAACGCACGCCATTCGTAATTGCTCGCCGAACGACGCGGGAGGAACATCGCTGTAATGCGTGCGCATTTGCTCGATGATCCCGTCGGCGTAGAGCGGCAACAACCCGATGTTTTCCAGCAGCGGCCTGATCATCCAAGCTTCGGCCGATGCACGCGGCGCCGGGGTGTTTGCAACCCGAAACTGCGGCAGTTGCTGGCGGATTTCCGCAAGTTCCTGGCGGAGTTCGTCGAGGTTAGACGTTACGGGAGGTTGCTCAGGAGGAGCGGCGGCTATGACTTCGATGCGCGGTTTCTGCCAAAACTGCTTCAACCCTCCGGCAGGCAACTGGCGAACGTTCAGAACCACCGCATCAGGGCCGAGTTGCGCGCGTATTTGCTCCACCGCCTGCGCGGCAGAATCTGCGATAAATGTGACCGTTTGCATCAGAGGTATGTTGGGAGGATCAGGGTGATGCTCAGACCGGATATGTCACCATGGCCACGTTCTGCACCATCACACGTGGCGGTATCTCATGATACGAAAGCACGGAGATTTCGGAGAATGTTGTCGAGAAGAACCGGCGCAGCGCGAGCCGGATTTGCGGCGCGCACAACACCAGTGGCGGCAAGCCTCCCGCCACCATCTGCTGGATGTGCTTCGATACCGTCTGCACGACATGCCGCGCCAGACCGGGTTCGATAATCAATGAGACATCGGTAGGCGTGGAGTGCAATCCCTTGGCAATCTCCTGTTCAAGCTTTGGATCGAGTGTAATAGCCCTCAATGAACCATCTGCAGCTTGAAACGACTTGGAAATCTGCATGATGAGCGCCCGCCGGGCATATTCGGAGAGTTCGTCTGGATTCTTTGTGACTGCAGCTTGATCACCGACTTTTTCGAGAATGGTGGCCAAGTCGCGGATGGAGATGCCTTCTGCCAGCAAGTTCTGCAGGATGCGTTGGAGCTGGCCGACACTCAGCAAGCTGGGAATCAACTCGTTCACGATGGCCGGATGCGTTTGTTTTAGGTTGTCAAGCAACCCCTGCACATCCTGACGCGTCAGGATTTCGTGAGCGTGCCGCTTGATGGTCTCCGAGAGGTGCGTCACCAGCACGGACGGTGCATCCACGACTGTGTAGCTGGCTAACTCGGCGTTCTTGCGCTCCACGTCGGTAATCCACGTCGCGGGCAGTTTGAACACGGGTTCGACGGTGGGTGTGCCATGCAGTGTGACTTTGCTGTTGGTTGCGTTCATCGCCAACCAGTGATTGGCCATCAGATCACCTGAAGCGATCGCGTTGCCTTTCAGCAAGAACTGATAATGGTTGGGACTGAGTTGGAGGTTGTCCCGCAGCCGGATCGGCGGCACCACCATCCCCATCTCTTGTGCGAACTTGCGCCGGATGCCCGTCACGCGGTCGAGCAGATCGCCGCCGCGACGCGTATCGGCCAGCGGCACCAGTCCGTAGCCCAACTCGATCTGTAAAGTGTCCAACGACAGCAGACCTTCCAGTTTGTCGCCAGCGCTGCCAGCACCACCGGCTGCTGCGGGAGCCGCTGGGGTTTTGGTGGGATTGGCAGTGTCGAGCAATGGCGCGTCCTTTTCGCTCGTCACACCGTGCTTCTTGAGCAGGTAGGCCATTCCCGCGGCGCCAACAGCCATCACCAAGAACGGAGTTGTAGGCAATCCCGGCATCAACGCCAACGCGCCCAGCATTCCCGACAGCAGGGAGATAGCGCGTGGGTAGGAGAACAACTGGGCGGTGAGTTCCTGACCTAGATTGTTTTTCGCGGCGGAGCGTGTCACCAGAATGCCCGACGCGACCGACGTGATCAGTGCCGGCACTTGGGCGACCAAGCCGTCACCAATGGAAAGGATGGTGAACCGTTGGAGCGATTCGGTGACCGTCATGCCCATTTGCATCACACCGACGCCAAACCCACCAATGACATTGATCAAGGTGATCAACACCGCCGCGATGGCGTCACCGCGGACGAATTTACTCGCGCCGTCCATTGCGCCGTAGAAATCAGCCTCCTGCTCCACCGACCGCCGGCGCGTTCGCGCCTCAGTTTCGTTGATGAGGCCGGCGTTGAGTTCGGCGTCAATCGCCATCTGTTTGCCGGGCATGGCGTCCAACGTGAACCGGGCTGCCACCTCCGCAATGCGCCCCGCGCCTTTGGTGATGACAATGAAATTGATCAACACCAGGATCAGGAAGATCACCATTCCCACCACGTAATTGCCGCGGACGACGAAATTGCCGAATGCGTCAATGATGTGGCCGGCGTGGCCATCGAGCAGGATCAGCCGCGTTGAGGCAACATTTAGCGACAACCGAAACAGGGTGACGAACAGCAGCAATGTTGGGAAGCCGGTGAACTCCGCTGGCTCGCGCAGGTAGATGATCACCAGCAGGATCAACAACGCCAGCGCCATGCTGACCACCAGCAGGAGATCCAGCAGAAAAGCCGGGATCGGGATGATCAGCAGCAGGATCGTCCCAAACAAACCGGCAACCAGCCATAGATCGCCGTTGCGAAACAGCCGGCGCAAGTTGGAAGGCGCGTTGTTCACGTCGTTCAATTAAACTCGATTGTCTTCCGTGTGATAACGGTAGCGGTTGACCCGATACACCCAAGCCAACACCTCGGCCACCGCCAAGTAAAGCTGAGCAGGAATCTCGCCACCCTCGCGGCCATACTTGAAAAGCATCCGCGCCAGTGGCTTGTTCTCAATGATCGGCACCTGGTGGCGCGTGGCAATCTCACGGATCGCCAATGCATTGAGCCGTGCTCCCTTGGCAACCACCTTGGGTGCTTTCATCGATTTGTTTCTATAGCGCAGCGCCACTGCCAAGTGCGTTGGGTTTGTCACAACTACGTCCGCCTTAGGGACTTCTGCAAGTGCTTTCCGTTTGGATTGCCGCTGTCGAAGCCGGCGCCGCATGGACTTGAGCATGGATTTGATTTCGGGATTACCCTCGGCATTGCGCGTCTCGTCCTTGACCTCCTCCTTGGTCATCATCAGGTCCTTGTTCGTGCGCCAGATCTGATAGCCGTAGTCCGCCGCTGCGATTACGCCGAGGATGAACACCACGCGCAGGGTGATCGTGAAGGAAGATTCGGCCATGAACGAGGCAACTTTTGCCGCGCTAACGCCCGTGTAAAAAATCGGGTCATTGAGGATGTCCTTCACCGTCGAGTAGCAGAGCGCCACGATCAACGACAACTTCGCAAACGACAACACTGTCGAAACAGACGCATGCGTCGAGAAGATGCGCTGGAAACCAGTGACCGGATTGAACCGCTCCCACTTCGGTTCCAGCGCCTCAGACGCGGTGTGGAACCGGTTCTGGATCGTTCCCGCCAGCAGGCCGCCCATCATGCTGGACAGCACCACCGGCGCGAGGCAGCCAACCATCAACAGGGATGCCTGAATCGCCAACCGCTGGAGCGAGTCCATTGTGATGACAATGTCGTGCAGATGGCCCAACACGGCCAGCAGTGCGCCAACCATTTGTCTCCACATCTCGCCGCCGGCGAACGTGAACGCCATCAGCACTGCAACAAACACAAAGACCGTCTGCACCTCGGGACTACGAGCGATCTGGCCGTGACTGTAGGCATTTTCCAGCCGTTTCGCTGTTGGTTTCTCTGTCTTATCGCCGTCGGAGTCAGCCATGCGTCAGTGCCCCCCCACTAGCTTCGCCACGTGCAGTATGTCTTCCGGCATCCGGCGCAGATAGTTCGCCACGTGCTGGCTCATCACGCTCAGCGTCAGGCCGAACACCGCCAACCCCGCAAGAATGCGAACGGCGAAGCTTTCCATGAACACGTTCATCTGCGGGACAGCCCGGCTGAGAATGGAAAAGATCAGCGACAACAGAAACGACAGCGCAATGATTGGCGCGGCAATTTGCACACTGACGACAAAGATCTGCGTCGTGCGGCCGATGATATCCTCCAGCAAGGCAGCACTTAAGTGCCAGCCACCGATCGGCAGATACGTGTAACTGCGTTGAATCCCCACCAGCAACCAGTGATGCAGATCGAGACTGAAGAAAATCACGCCAGCGAGGTAATACAACATCATGGCTGGCGCTTCCAGATTGGAGCCCGTGAAGGGGTTGATATCCGAAGACAACGTCAGTCCCATCTCGGTGCTGATGATCCGGCCCGCCATCTCGACCGTGAAGAAGATCATGCGACTGACAAAGCCGAACAGTAATCCTATCCCAGCCTCGGCAGCCATCAGACCCACCAACGTCCAAAACTCCTGCCCGGCCGGCACGCCCTGCGGCACCATCGGGGCTGCCAGATAAGCCACCAGCGCGCTCAAAGCGATGCGCAGTTGCCTGGGAAAGTTCTGGCTCGATAGCAATGGAAAAACCGCGAGCATCGCGCTGACGCGAATGAACACCATCAACCAGTTGATGAGACCGTCGGGAATCATGGTCGGGCGTCAGCGAACCATCTCTGGAATTTTCTGAATCACAGCCGTTGCGAACTCGGCCAAAGTGCGCAGCATCCAAGGCAGAAGGATCAGCAACGCAGCCAGCACGCTGGCAGCTTTGGGAACGAAACTGAGCGTTTGCTCATTGATTGAGGTGACGGTCTGAAAGAGGCTGACGGCAAGTCCCACGACCATCGCGACCAACAACAGCGGAGCCGCCAGCGTCACCGACTGGAAGATCAACATCTTGAGAAGTTCGACGGCAAATTCGGGAGTCATAGGTTCACATGCTGAAGCTTTGGATCAGCGACCGCACCACCAGCGACCAGCCGTCCACCAGCACGAACAGCAGAATCTTTAGCGGCAGCGAGATGGTCATCGGCGGCATCATCATCATGCCCATGCTCATCAGGACGGTCGCCACCACCAAGTCGATCAGGATGAATGGCACAAAAAGCAAAAAACCCATCTGGAACGCCGTGCGCAACTCGCTGACGATGAAGCTGGGAATCACCACTTTCAGCGGCAGTTGGTTTGCTGGCGTCGGTCCGAGGCGGGCAAGCCCCACGAACAACTCCACATCCTTGGGCCGTGCCTGTCTCAACATGAAAGTCCGCAGCGGCTTCGCTGCGCGATCGAGCGCCTCATCACTCGTAATCCGCTTCGCGCTGTAAGGCTGGATCGCGTCACGGTTCATGACGTCCCACACCGGCGCCATGATGAAGAACGTGAGAAACAGCGACAGGCCGATGATCAACTGGTTGGCTGGCGTGCCGGTGAGCGACAGCGCTGAGCGCACGAAGGATAGGACGATCACGATCCGCGTGAAACAAGTCGTCAGCAGAATGATGGACGGCGCCAGCGACAGCAACGTGATGCCGAACAGAATCTTGATGCCGACGTCGAGATCCTGCGCTCCTTGCGGCGCATCCACGCCGACGCTGAGCCGGAAGGGAACCAGGCTGTTTGAACCCTTCGGACTCTCGACCGCCTTGGCGGACGTCCCGGCCACCATGCGTGCGGCCTGTGCCGCTCGAAGGGTGGATTGCGGCGCCGCTGCGTCGGACTGTGCAGCAAGGCCGTCTGTGTCCAATGCAAGCGCCGCCAACGCGGAAATCCAGAATTGGCGCCAGCGGTTCATTATGGTTTTCGGGTGACCGCTTGGTTTAGCGCGGCGGCGAAATTTGAAGGGGGTTCAGCCTCGGGCGCCTCCTCATCAGGCAGGTGACTGAGCAAGGTAATGTCCGTCTGCGAAATGCCGATGAGCATGCGCTGCCGTTGGTAGCCGACTACATAGAGAGAGTGCCGGTTATCGAGCGCCCGCGCTTCAAGCACGCTGAGTTTGGCCAGCGGACCCTTGAAGCGGACAAGCCGCTGCCAGTTCTTGAAGCCCCAGACGCCTCCAAAGAACAACGCCAGCACCAACGCCAGCGCGCCCAACACACGCACCACTGAGCCAGCGGCATCAGGCAGCGGGGTAACCTCTGTGGTCAGGTTGGTCGTTTGGGCAAAGGCGCAAGCACCAGCGACAAGCCAGCAGAAGAAGACTGTTGGCCAGTGCCGGAAACCGGGGGAGGTCATTGCGGAGACCCCAGAACTTCGCTGATCTTGATGCCGAACTTTTCCTCCACCACAACCACCTCACCGCGAGCAATCAGTTTCTGGTTCACATAGAGATCCACGGGCGCGTCGGCAATCTTGTCGAGCTGAACAACAGAACCCACGGTGAGTTGAAGGACGTCGCGAAGCGACATCTGGCAGGAGCCGAGTTCGACGGAGAGGCTGACGGGCACGTCCAGTAACATCTCGATACCGGGCGGGCATTCTTTCTGTTGAGGCGCAGTTGTTGTCATGGTTGTCTAGGTGCGAATCACGTCGGTCAGCTTGACGGCCCATTTTGTTTCACGGGTGCCGAGTTGAGCGATAAATTTTGGAACACTTGCGAGTCGAACCTGAACGTGTTCGGTGGATTTTCGTTCCAGCGGCAACACCTTGCCTGGCTCCAAGTTGGCCACGGTGCGTGCGTCCAGTTCGATATCACCCCACAGGACCGTGATGGGAATCCGAACATCGTTGAAACTGCCGTTCCATCGCGCGGGGACGGTGGCCTGATTCTGTCCCTCTTTCGAGCCGGCAGCGATGTCGGCGCTGAGTTGCCGCACGAGTGGTTCGATCGTGTAGTAGGGAAATGCGCAATTAAACCGCTCCACGCAGTCGCCGATGCGCGCTTCCACTGAAAGCACCAACATGACATCTTCCAGCGGGGCAGTTTGCAGATAGTGGGCGTTGCTTTCGTGGCCGATGATCTCCGGCCGGAGATCCTTGAGGTGCACCCAGTGATTACTCCACTCGCTGAGGATGATTTGAGTAATCTGGTCAACCAAGGCTACTTCGATGTCCGTGAGGTCACGGTTCGCGTCCACCGAGTGTGCCGGTCCGCCCAGCAACCGGTCGGCAACGGTCAATGCCAGCCGTGGCGGCATGTCAATGAAACACGTGCCTCGCAACGGCTGGACCTTGAACAGAGTGATGTGCGTCGGCGCGGGCAGGCTGTCCACAAACTTTCGATAACGGATGGTCTGCAGACCGGACATCTGCAAAGCGACCTCCAGTCGCAGATAGATGGACAACCGCGCCGCCAGCGATCGAATGAACCCCTCATGATGCAATCGCAGTTTGCGCAGTTCGGCTGCCGCCAGGAATGCGGGCTGGCGGAAATCGTAGGCTTGGATGGCGTCCGGCGCTTTGTTCTCTTTGGTGCGATCCGTCTTAAAAACGACAGACGTGGCTTCCCCCTGCGCCATCTCCGCGAGCATGCGCTCGACTTCAGATTGTGAGAGAACCTGCTGTCCGTCGCCGGGAGGCCCTGGGTTGGTCTTGGGATCCATGGTTAGCGCCTGCGGTCCACCCTCTTACTGGATGGCCATTTCTGTGATATAGATTTCCTCGATCACACCCTCGCCGAGTGCGTTGTTAAAAACGGTGATCAGTTCGGTGCGGATGAGATTGCGCGCTCCGGGCTTTTCCAAGTCTGCGATGGTTTTCGATCCTAACGTGCTCGAGGCCACGTCCAGCAATTGGTCGCGGCTGCGTTCTATCCTCTCTTTGAACTCTTTGTGAGTGCCAACCACCGAGATGCTCGAAGTCAGGTACCGCGTGCCGACACTGCCCGCCACGTTCACCAGAATGCGCCCCAGTTGCACGGTCGTCTTGTTAAACGCGCCACCCTTCTCCTTCGAACCTGCTGCCGTCTTGGTGCGCGCAGCCCCGGTGGCGGTCCCGGTGGCCGCCCCGGTGGCAGGACCCAGTTCTTTCTGCAACTTCGGTAGCAGCAAGTAGGACGTCGTTGCATAGGCTAGCAAGGGCATCGCGATGAAGCTGATGACCAGTGGCAACCAAGCGATGAAACCGGAGGGCTTGTTCCGTTTTGCGTCGCCGTTTCCATTGCCGCTGGCGCCGCTATCGGGATCGTCCTTGGCGGCGCCTGCCGTTTCAACTACATCAGTGCGATTGGCAACCATAATTCAGTGTTCAGGTTTAGCGCTTCAGGTTGACGAGTTCTTGCATCATCTCATCACTGGTGGTGATGATGCGTGAATTGGCCTGAAACGCGCGTTGGGTGACGATCAGATTCGAGAACTCAGCGGAGAGGTCCACGTTGGACAGTTCCAGCGCGCCAGCCTCAATCTTTCCCAAACCGTTCGTGCCAGGACTGGCAGGATCGGTCGCGATCGGACCGGCGGCGGTCAGGCCGGAGTAGAGATTGCCGCCTTCCTTGATCAGCGCCTGTGGGTTGAGGAAGTTCTGTAGCAACACCTGGCCGCGTGTGTATTCGGTGCCATCCGAGAGGCACACGTTTATCTTTCCGTCCTGGCTGATGCTATAGGACGTCATTGTCGCGGCGGGGTCAGCGGTTGCTGGACGCTGTGTCGCGTCAATCTGGAG
>Ga0265297_10004427_pt1 | contig 23040 bp, 20 predicted proteins | sample Munlanlwell13791_FD_192502 | JGI IMG/M metagenome (GOLD analysis project Ga0265297, IMG submission 192502) | Leachate microbial communities from a municipal landfill in Southern Ontario, Canada - Leachate well 137-91 | ecosystem: Engineered > Solid waste > Landfill > Unclassified | place... | reverse complement strand
CCATAATGGTGATTTTCCCTATGAAGGGGGCATGAACGGGCTGGAACCGATCTTTGTTCCTACGGATTATCCCTTCCAGCGATCGATGTCAATGATGCCAAGCTTCACGGCATAGCGGATCAATTCATGAATATTATGAATTCCGAGTTTGCTCATGATGTTGGCTCGATGATTCTCAACGGTTTTGGGACTAATGAAGAGCCTTTTGGCGATGTTGTTAACGGAAATCCCCTCGGCCAGAAGGGCCATGATCTCCTGCTCCCGCGAAGTCAGGGTCCCATAGGCAGCGTCTGTGATATTTTTTTCTCTTTCAGGGGATTCCATCAGATTCTTGACCACCCTCTGAGAGACGGAACTGTCCAGAAAATATTTCCCTTCAGAAAGGTACTTGAGTCCATGCAGAAGCCTTTCCGCAGTGGATTCCTTGACGATATACCCCGTCGCACCGGCCTGAAAGGCCTCCGCAATGGTTTCGACGTTATTATGCATGCTGACAATGAGGACCCGGGTCTGCGGCAAAAGGCCCGCCATTTCCCGGGTCAATGGATGGCTTATCGGTCATTGCTACAGCCTCCTGCCAACCGCCAATTGAATGCGTCTATTTTACCAAAAAAAAGTTCGACGGTCACAGATGATCACTGCCGCCCTAAATGGCCTTGGTCTTAGCCGCCGTCACTCTTCCGATGGCCGCACGCAGCTCCTCCAGGCTGTACGGTTTGGCCAGGAACACCTGGGGCTGTTCGGCATGGTCGCCGCTCATCACGGTGGCCTCGTCGTACCCGCTGGCCAGGATGATTCGAACATTCGGGTCGATTTCCCGCAATGCCGCGATGGTGGCCCAGCCGTCCATTCTGGGCATGGTCAGGTCGGAAAGCACAAACCGGATCTCGTCCCGATGGTCCCGAAATACCGCCACCCCCTCCAGGCCGTCCTTTGCAGCCAGCACTGTGAAGCCAAGACGTTGGAGCATGCGCACCCCCAGGTTTCTTACCAGCTCCGTATCTTCCACCAGCAGAACGGTTCCTCCCCCCTGGGGCCCATCGCTAACCGCTACGGGCTTCTCCTTCGGCCTCAGAACCTCTCCCTCTATCAAGGGCAGAAACACCCGAAACACGCTCCCCACAGGTTTCTCGCGCAACGACGCCAAGTCACTAAGGTTTTCCGACCTCTGATCTCCGACTTCTGACCTCCGACCTCGGTCATCTGGCCCCAAACTCCCGACCCCTGGCCCCTGACCTCCGTCCTTTACTCCAGCACGGCTTTCCGCCGTAATACAACCCCCATGTGCCCGCACAATCCCCAGCACCACGGGCAGTCCCAGGCCCCTGCCAGTAAATTTGGTGGAGAAGAAGGGATCGAAGAGCTTTTCCATATCCTGTCCAGATATTCCCGGTCCGGTGTCCCTCACCTCCAGACAGGCGTAGCCCTTTTCCTTCGGCTGCCAGCCAATGGGGAACCGGTGTGTTGGCGGGATATCCTCGGCGGCCACGGCCTTCACGCTAAGGTGAATCGTCCCGCCTCCCTCAGCCATGGCCTCCCAAGCATTGGTAACCAGATGGGTCACAACCTCTTGCATCTGTTGCGCATTGGCGCGAATCGCAGGTCCGGGTGCAGCCAGATCGGTCTCCAGTAGGACATGCTTGGGTATGGCGGCCTCAATCAAAGGAAGCCCCAATCGGCAAGTTTCTGAAAGATCCATAGGACTTCTTGTTGAAACTGTCTGTCCGAGGTAGGTCAGCATCAGCCCGCTGACCCTGGCGGCCCTGTGGGCAGCCTTCATGGCCTCAGTCATGGACTCGACAGGTCCGGCTCCCCGCGGCAAATCGCCGATGGCCAACTCCAAATGCCCCATCACGGCCTGAAGCTGGTTGTTGAAGTGGTGGGCAATGGCCCCGGCCATCCTTCCAAGGCCCTCTGCCTTCTCGACCTGCCGCAGCCGGCGCTCCAGCTCCACACGTTCCGATATGTCCCGACAGATCCCAATGATGACGTCGCGTCCTCTCCAGTGCCCGCGGACTACCTTGGTTTCTACCGGGATCCGTCTGCCGTCCCTGGTTTTGACCGGGATGGCGCAGGTATCTATCTCTCCTACCAGCATAGACGCAATCACTGTCCGGGCTTCTTCATGGCGATCCTCGGCGTGAACAAACAGGACGGGCTTCCCGATCAATTGGTCAGCAGCGTATCCCAACTTCTCCGTGACAATGGTATTGTGGTGAACGATCTTCCCCTCCCCATCGAGGATAAACAGCATGTCCTGAACGGTATTGAAAAGCGTGTCCAGGTCTCGTTGGCTTTGCCGGATCTTCTCCTCCTGGATCTCCTGGGCGACGAACGAGCTGGCGTATCGGCCGATGCGCTCCAGGGCAGCGCGGGCATGTTCGGGTATGGTATGCATCGAGCGCGATGCGATGTTCAGTGAGCCCACGGAGCGACCCTCGAAAACCAGCGGCACGATGGCGAGGCCCTTGATTCCCTCTGACAAGAGGACATTCCGCCTGGCCTCGGGCAGGTCCTCGGTCATGATGTACGTCGGGACGCCTTGCCGAACCAACCGGGCGTTACGCGAATCCTCGGAGAAACAGGAGACCTCGCGGACAAACCCTTTCGACAATCCCTGGTGGACCCTGAGCGTCAGGCTCCCGTCCGTCTCATCCAGGACATAAATACCGCCGCCGTCCAAGGAAGCAATTTGAATAGCTGTCCTAAGGCATATCTCCAGCCGTTCTTTCAAGCTCTTCGCAGCACTCCAGGCAGCGCCCATGTCGCGCTCGGCCTGAAGAACGCTTTGATGGTGTTTACGCTCGGTTATGTCGCGCGAGACCCCAAACATACCCATGAGGCGGTTTTCCGCATCGCGAATGGCCTGGACCCGGCTCTCCATCCAGACGGTAGAGCCGTCTTTGCAGTAATATTCGGCATCAACAATAACAGATCGGTCTGGATCTGCACCGCCCTCTTGATCCCTTTGAATCTCCTCTGCAAGTCTTTCCATGACCTCACGATATGACTCAGGGGTCATGATTTCCTCAGGGGCTTGCTGTTTTCGGTCTTCCGGAGTAAAGCCGAGCACCTTCTCAATGGACGGACTCACATAGGTTGTGGATAGATCCGGTCCGACGATCCAGACGATATCCAGCATGTTCTCAGCGATAAACCGGTATTTCTCCTCGCTTTCCCTTAGTGCACGTTCGGCCTTCACCCGATCGGTGACATCCATTCCCACGGACTGGAATTCAAGGAACTCACCTTTTTCATTGAAAAAGGCTCGATCTGACCATTGCTGCCAGCGGACATCCCCTCCAGGCCCAAGCACCTCATGTACCATCATTTTAGTGGGTTCATCTCGCGAGAAAGACTCCAGATGCGATATCGCACTTCCTCTTGCTGTTTCAGGAATGAGATCCAGAAAAGAGGTCCCGATCATCTCTTCTGGTTTACGCTCCCAATACCGGGCGTATGCCCCGTTGACAAATGTCAAGGTACAGTCCGGCGCAAACCGGCAGATCAGTTCAGTTTGATCCTCGACAATGGCCCGGTATTTGGCCTCACTATCGGCAAGTCTCTTCTCCAAGCGAGCTTTATGTAACGCCAACCCTACAGTGGTGCTCACTTGAATCGGGTTGCATGGCTTCACCAGATACCCGTAGGGCTCAGTCGACTTGGCCCTCTCAAGGAATTCATTATCAAAGTGTGCGGTGAGGTAGACGACCGGCACACCGGTTCCTGCTCTCAAAATTTCTGCCGTTTCTATCCCGTCCATGGGTGACCCCAGTTTGATGTCCATGAGGACCAGGTCGGGCGGATCTTGCTCCGCCAATTGAACGGCTTCCTCTCCAGTCCGCGCGATGCCTGAAACGGTGTAGCCTATTCCTTCCAGGTTGGTCTTCAGGTCCGTTGCGGTGATAAATTCATCTTCAACAATAAGTATTCTTCGAGATTCCATAGCGATTATCCTATCTTTAAAGATTAGGGCATAAACCGAATCGTAAACGCCGTTCCGTTATGAACCTGCCATTCAAGGTCTCCAGCCAATTGTCTTTCCACCAGACCTGTCACCAGTTGCAGACCGAGAGTGCCGCTCTGGCGTACATCCAGATCCTCAGGCAAACCGACGCCATTGTCTGAAACGGTCACTTCGAGTTCATTGTTGTTCCTCTTGAGGCTCCTGATCTGAACAGTGCCAGATCGATTCCCTGCTCATAATACTTTTTCCCCTGGGACGCCTCTACTGATAGCCCGCTCAGAAGTTTAGCTGCGGGATTCATGTAGAGAAGATTCATATCGCGGTCCCGGACACAAACCGGCTCCTTCATGCAATCCAGAATGGCCTTGTGCATCGCATCAGAATCCATGACTGATCTCCTGGGTCTGGGCAAAATAACGAACGAGCGCAACCACTCCTTCAGTGTCGAGCCGAATCAGGTCCGGCGGGTTCTGGGCCGCGGCCTTCAGGGCCATCGCCCCCCTGGGAAAGGCCTGCACACAGTAGTTCTGGGCATCGAGCATCTCCGTCAGGAGATCCAGGTTGGCCGGGCTATCGTCCACCATCACGATGGTCGATTCTTTCTTATCCATGGTTTCATTTCTCTTTTACCATTTTTCCCTGCTTCTCTCGTAAAGAAAGTACAGAGGTCGGCAAAAACGCCTCGGCAACTTTCCGAACGGTTTGGATGAACAAGCACAATAAAATATAACTGAATACTGATTAGGCTAAGAGCGGACGGTTTGATTGCGTAACCATACTACATAAATACAGATTAGGCTAAAAAAGGTAGGGTCTACAAAGAGCTAAATCTGCCCATCAAGTCATCGCATCTACTTTCCACATTAGAGCCGTCTGTCTGGCAAATCGCCTGTCCTCCGCGCTGGCCCTGATTGGAAGGAGATTGTTCAGTACCGCCCTGGGTCGGAAAGGGATTGCTTTTTTCGAGGAAAAGTATAGAGGTAACGTTCCTGAGTGTCAAGGGGAAACGTGTTGGAAACCTCTACAAGCCATGGACCATCCGCACCTTACCCTTGCGTCAATACAGGTGGTGCAGCGCAGTCTTATGCAGTGGGTAAATCTCACATAGGGCGCCTCGGGGATATTGTGGCAGACGCAGATCCCGTCTGCGGCATATTGGAGGATGTTCTCCAGCATCCGGGCGTGTTACGTCTGGTCCTCATCTCTCCTTGTGCTGGTTTCCATTGTCTCCTCCCGTCGGATAATGCCCTTGTCTTGGGTTTGTCGCCGGGTCCCGTCAAGCGCATGGATTGTGGTAACGTGCCACCGGGTCATGGTCGAATATGAGGCGAGCAACGTCATGCGGACGCTATGGGCACTGTAAACCAGAACATGCTCCCCTTCCCGACCTCGCTGTCCAAGCCGATCTGCCCGCCCTGGGCCTCTGCGGCGAGCTTGCAGAAGGTCAATCCAAGGCCCGTGGAGTACTTTTTCCCTTCGTTCCGGGCCGCCACCTGACCGAACTTCTCGAAGATCCGTTTGTGGTATTCCGGGGGTATGCCCGGCCCGGTGTCGCTGACCGTGACCCTCACGCCTGCCTCTTCCCGTGACAGCCCGATGTGGACCTCTCCGTTTTTCCCTGTGAACTTGACGGCGTTTGCAATCAGGTTCTCGACAATCCGCCGGGTGATCTCAGGGTCGCAGAATGCGTCCATCCTATGGGCCGGAGGTTCATAGACGATCGTGCTCTCGCTCACGAGTGCGCCCAGGGAGGCCATGGCGTCGGATATGACAGCTCGAAGGTCGCAGGTTTCCCTTTTCAACGACATCTCATGGGATTCCAATCGGCTGATGTCCAGCAGCGCCGAGATCATTTCCTGCAATATGCGGCCGGATGTCAGTATACTTTTGACATTCGACGCCAGCTCGTCAAGGCCCATCCCTTTCAGATCCATCTCCAGGAGTTGTGTATTCCCAAGCATGCCCATCAGCGGAGATCGCATGTCATGCACAATCAACTGGACCAGGTTGTCCCGCAGTTCTTCGAGTTCACGCAGGCGATCGTAGCTCTCTTGGATCTGCATCTGTTGCCGTCGCAGGCTGAGGTGCGTCTTGACCCTTGCCAGGACCTCTTCCTGCTGGAATGGCTTGGTCACATAATCGACGCCGCCAATGGAAAATGCCCGGACCTTGTCCGCTGTTTCTTTCAGGCTGGTGACAAAGATCACGGGAATTTCCTTGAGGGCGTCATCCGCTTTCAGCTTCAGGCAGACCTCGAAGCCGTCCATCCCCGGCATCATGATGTCGAGAAGGATCAGGTCGGGCGGGTTCAGGGCCGCGGCCTTCAGGGCCATCCCACCCCTGGGAAACGCCTGCACCCGATATCCGTGGCCTTGGATCATCTCTGTTAGGAGATCCAGGTTGGCCGGGGTGTCATCCACCACCATGACGGTATATCGTTCTTCAGTATATGGCATAAATCCATTCCTCCTTCACGAGCTATGGCTGCCCGCCTCTTAAACAGAGAACAGGGGCCAAAAAAAAGCCTCGGCGCCTTTACAGGCGCTTGGGCTTGTGAAAGCAGGTTAAATAAATATCGATTAGAGGTAAAAATGTGTAAGAGAGAGAGAGAGAGAGAGAGCAAAATTTGCGCCATCAAATAATTGGACATGCCGGTTTGCCTTATGAGCTGTGTGTTGGGAAAATCGCCCGCCGCTCACGCGTGGCCCTCACTAGAAGAAAGGTGTTCGGGATGCGGTTAATGGGATAGTCACTTCTTTTTTCAGATGTAATACTACATTTTATAAAAATTTCGCTTCCTTATGTCAAGGAAAAATATAATTCCCTCGCATTCCAGATCGTTCATGCGTCTATTGCCCTTTTTTGGGCCCCATTAAACAAACTGCCATGAATCCACAAGAACGTGTGACCTCAATATACGGTGGCAACACACTGAATCGGTCCGGGCCTGCGGATAACAGGCTTATGTCTAAACTCCGAACGCGGAAATGCACCAGGATTCCATTCCCTGGATATTGAAAGCATATGGAAGCATATCGATACCGATTCCACCAGACTCAAGCGCAGTTTTCTGGTTGTGGCGGTTTGCTTAACGAGGCGGACTTCAGCCCTGAAAACACTCAAGATCCGATGGTCCGCCACCGGGGCAAGCCCGAGGCGTTCCGCAGAGGGGGGAGGACCATACCCGGATGCGATTTCGAAGAAATCCCTTGTCTGTTCGTCCGAAAGGGTCAGGTCGGCCAGGCTAAAATGGAAGACAACCCCCCTCGGAAACGGTTGCCGAGAGGCCTGTCGAGCTTCGTGCATTTTTCACTTGACAAAAATGGATCGGGAAACTATGTTAGTGAATAGTGAATCACTATTCTGCCATAGGAGTCGTGGCGTGAGAGCTCAAAAGATAGAAACAGAAGCAAGGCAGGAGCAGATTATTGAGGCTGCCCTCGAACTGATTGGTGCTGATGGCGTCAACGCCCTCAGTATTGCCGGAATCGCTGAACGGGTCGGTATCGTGCCATCAGCCCTGTATCGTCATTTCAAAAGCAAAGACGATGTATTGGATGCTGTGCTGGAATTAATCAGGACTCGATTATTGGCGAACGTCACTCAAGTCAGGGAAGAAACACCAGATGCACTGCCACGCCTCAAGTCGCTTCTTATGCGACAAGTTCGGATGCTAAGCGAAAACCGTGCAATTCCACATGTGGTGTTTTCGGATGGCATTTATACCGGGCATCCCGAGCGAAAAGCTAAAGTAGCCACGATTATAACAAGTTATCTATGCAAGATTCAGAAAATCGTGGAGGAAGGAATACAAGACGGTTCAATCCGTCGGGACGTTGTCCCCACTACGGCATCCGTCATGTTTCTGGGGATGATTCTCCCTGCTGCAATCCTCCGGAATGTCTCCGAAGGTGGCTTTGACGTGATCGCTCATGCGCAAAATGCCTGGCCCGCTTTCGTTAGATGCATAGCAACAAACACGTAAGATCGGCATGTTGAATTCATAAATTTATTTTTCTTTACATGGGAGGTCTGACAATGCCCAAGAAAAAAAGAGTAACGATCCTCTTGTCGGTGGTGGTGGTGATCGCCGCCGTCATACTGACAGTCCAATACATACGAAACTGGTCCAAAAGCGATCCGAATGTCCTCGCCATTTCGGGCAACATCGAGGTCACCGACGCCGAGGTGAGCTTTAAAGTTGCCGGGCGGGTTGAAAAACGTCTGGTTTCAGAAGGCGAACGTGTCGTGTCCGGCCAGCTTGTGGCCGTTCTGGACAACCTGGATTTGGCTCAAGAAGCGGCCTTGCGGGACGCGGAGTTGCAAGCCAGCCAGGCTGTACTGGCCGAACTCGAAGCGGGATCCCGGTCCGAAGAAATTCATGAAGCCGAAGCGGCTCATTATAGAGCGCAGGCCAAATTAAATGAACTGTTGGCCGGCTCAAGACCTCAGGAGGTTGATGCGGCCAAAGCGGCCATGAATCAGGCCCGGGGGGAATTCGTGCGTTGGAAAGCCGAGTTTGCAAGGCAGAAAAAGTTATTCGATGATGCGGTCATTTCCGACCGTGAATTCGAGGAAACCGGCGCCGCATATACAACCGCAAGGGAGCGGTTACGGCAAGCCGAGGAAAATCTGAAACTGGTTGTTGAAGGTCCCCGAAAGGAGGAAATCGAGCAGGCCCGCGCCGCGCTGAGAGAAAGCAAGGCCCGTTATGAACTGGTCAAAAAAGGGCCTCGCAGAGAAAAGATCGACCGGGCTCGCGCCGATGTTGAGCGCGCAAAGCAAGCTTTAGCCCTGGCTGAGACCCGGCTGGGTTATACCACATTGCACTCGCCGCTAACAGGAATCGTTTTGTCGGAAAACGTGGAACCGGGTGAATATGTTGCCGCCGGCACGCCGATTGTGACCGTCGGGGACCTGAACAACGTCTGGCTGAGAGGCTATATCAACGAGACCGATCTGGGGCGTGTCAAAGTGGGTCAAATCGTGAGCATCGCGACGGATACCTACCCGGATAAAAGGTACGAAGGACGTATTTCCTTTATCTCCTCAGCAGCTGAATTCACGCCTAAAAACGTGCAGACCACCGAGGAACGGGTGAAACTGGTCTACCGCATTAAAGTGAATATCCCGAATCCTAATATGGAACTCAAACCCGGCATGCCCGCCGACGCAGACATCTCGTTAAAATAAGGCAATGCCAAAAGGTGAAATCATGAGTGCCATACGAAGTGAGAAATTGACCAAATCCTTTGACAATCTGGTTGCCGTGGACGCGCTTGAACTGGATGTGACCGAAGGGGAAATATTCGGACTGGTGGGACCGGACGGCGCCGGCAAGACCACGACCATGAGGCTCTTAACCGCAATCATGGACCCCACCTCAGGGGATGCCTGGGTAGCGGGTCACCACATTGTCAAAGAGGCCGAAGCGCTGAAAGAGAAGATCGGCTATATGAGTCAGCGCTTCGGTTTGTATCCGGATCTGACGGTGATGGAAAACATCGATTTTTACGCAGACATCTATGAAGTGGCGCGCAAGGGAAGAAAGGAAAAAATCGAAGAATTGCTGGCCTTCAGCAACCTGACCCCTTTTAAAAAGCGCCTGGCAGGCAACCTTTCAGGCGGGATGAAACAAAAACTTGGTCTGTCCTGCGCCTTGATCCATACGCCCACGGTGCTCTTTTTAGATGAGCCCACCAACGGCGTGGACCCGGTCTCGCGGCGGGACTTCTGGCGCATTCTTTATCAGCTGCTGCGGGAAAAGGTGACGATCTTCGTCTCCACCGCCTATCTGGATGAGGCCGAACGCTGCAACCGCATAGGTTTCATCGATCGGGGAAAACTTCTGGCCCTTGGTACCCCGGAGGAGGTGAAGAAATTGATGCGCGGAACCATCCTGGCAGTGAGATCGGAAAACCCGCGCACAGCCACCGCTGTGCTGCGTGAACGGTTTTCAACGGATTCGGTCGGCCTGTTCGGGGACCGGACCCATGTGGTGACCCAGAACCCGGCCAAGGCGGAGGCGGCCATAAAAAAGACGCTGACGCAAGCGGGTCTGAAGCTCGTGGACATACGGCCTGTTGAGCCGAGCCTGGAGGATGTGTTTGTTTCGGTGCTGGCCGAAGAGGATGGGGCCCAAAAGCATGGGAGTGAAGATCATGAACAGCAATGAACATCAAACAGCGGTTGTGGTAAAGGACTTGGAAAGACGCTTCGGCGATTTCATCGCGGTCAACAAAGTCAGCTTCGAGGTCGATACCGGAGAAATTTTCGGGTTTCTGGGTCCCAACGGCGCCGGAAAGTCCACCACCATCCGCATGCTTTGCGGCATTCTAACTCCCAGTGGGGGGGCGGGAACCGTCGCCGGGTATGATGTTTTCAGCGAGGCGGAAAAGATCAAATCCCACATCGGATATATGAGTCAGAAGTTTTCACTCTACGAGGACCTGACGGTGGAGGAGAATATCGATTTTTATAGCGGTATTTACCGTATTGCACCCGAAAAAAAGGACCCGCGCAAAGAGTGGGTTTTAGAAATGGCCGGTCTCAATGCGCATCGCGGCTCGCGTACCGCGATCCTGTCCGGCGGATGGAAGCAGCGCCTGGCCCTGGGATGCGCCATACTTCATGAACCGCCCATCATTTTTCTCGATGAGCCGACCTCCGGCGTGGACCCGATCAGCCGGCGCCAGTTCTGGGATTTGATCTATGAGCTTTCCGGAAAAGGGGTTACGGTGTTTGTCACCACGCACTACATGGATGAGGCGGAATACTGTGACCGGATCGGGCTGATTTACCGTGGGGAGCTGATCGCCATCGGAACGCCCGAGGCCCTCAAAACCGAGCAGATGCAGGAAGACATCCTGGAAGTGCTGTGCGCCCGTCCCCAGGATGCCATGGGCGAGTTGGAGGAAGTTGACGGCGTCAAGGAAGTGGCGTTGTTCGGACGCGGTCTGCACGTGGTTGTCGAGGATGGCGAAGCCATGGCACTAAAGCTACGCGAATTTTTACACAAAAAAAACTATCAGGTGGAGCGGGTGGAAAAGATTGTTCCCTCGATGGAGGATCTTTTCGTTTCGCTCATCGAAGCCCGTGACCGGGCCGACCAACCGCAACAGGAGGTGCAGGGATGAAACCCATTCGCATCTGGGCAGTGGCGCGCAAGGAGTTTATTCATGTTTTTCGCGATCCCAGGAGTTTGGCGATGGCAATTGCCATACCGATGCTGCTTCTGGTTCTTTTCGGCTATGCGCTGAAACTGGATGTGGACAATGTACCGATGGTGGTCTGGGACCGTAGCGGGTCCCACGCCAGTCGCGAGTTTATCGACCGGTTTGACGGCTCGGCCTATTTTACCATTCAAGGTCACGTGCGCAACTACCCGGAAGTGGAACGTGCCGTTGATTCCGCGCAGGCGCTGGTCGCCCTGGTGATCCCGGAAGATTTTGCCCGGCGTATCGATTCGGGACGTGTGGCCGCGGTGCAGTTGATCGTGGATGGCAGCGATTCCAACACGGCGACCATCGCCATCGGTTATGCCGATGCCATCGCTTCCGCCTACTCCCAGGACGTGGCCGTCCGCGAGGTGCGGCGCAGCGGGGCTCGTACCCTCCAGATGCCGACGGATCTGAGGACGCGGACCTGGTACAACCAGGACATGGAGTCTAAAAACTACATCATCCCCGGGCTTATCGCCGTTATCATGATGGTGATCGCCGCGCTTTTGACTTCCCTCACCGTGGCGCGCGAATGGGAACGCGGCACCATGGAACAGCTGATTTCCACCCCGGTAAAGGGGCCGGAACTGATCCTGGGTAAATTTCTGCCCTACTTTGTCATCGGTATGTTTGATGTGCTGATAGCGGTTTTAACGGGAGAATTCCTTTTCGATGTGCCCTTGCGGGGAAGTGTCGCCCTGCTGTTCGGCATGACAGCGGTTTTTCTGACCGGCGCCCTGTCAATGGGCATGGTGATCAGCATTTTGACCCGAAGCCAGTTGCTCGCCAGCCAGCTGGCTATGGTGCTGACCTTTCTGCCGTCCTTTCTGCTGTCGGATTTCATGTATGCCGTCAGCAACATGCCCAAGGCCATCCAGGTGATCACCTATGTGATTCCGGCACGCTATTTCGTCGTGCTGCTCAAAGGCATTTACCTGAAAGGGGTCGGATTGTCGATCCTGCTGACCGAGGCTGCACTGTTGGCGGCCTTCACTGTATTGATGGTGGTCGTGGCCAACCTCAAATTCAAGAAAAAGTTGGTGTAATCATGTGGGAACGCGTAAAGCATATGCTCATAAAGGAATTTATTCAGATCTTCCGGGACACGAAAATGAAAGGGATCATCTTCATGATGCCGATCATCCAGGTCCTGATTTTCGGCTATGCGGTCACCACCGATGTCGAGCACGTGGCAACCGCGGTCTACGATCTGGACAACAGCGTGGCCAGCCGGGAGCTTTTGGCCCGATTCGTAAAATCCGGATACTTCGATATCCTGGAATACGTCACGGATGAAGACCGCGCCCGCGATCTGATGGACCGGGGTAAGGTGCGCATCATTATCCGAATGAACAAAGGCTTCGGAGACGAACTGCGCGCCGGACGCACGGCCCGGCTTCAGATCATCGTGGATGGGACTGATTCCAACACCGCCGGCATCGTGCTCGACTACAGCGCGAAAATCGTCGGCGAGTTTTCGAGGAAGATCCTGATTACGCGGTTCACGCGTCTTACGGGATCCGCCCGGGAACCCGGAAGCGTGGAAATGCAGACCCGATCCTGGTTCAATGAAAACCTCGAGAGCCGTAATTTTTACGTGCCTGGCGTGATCGCCATCATCGTGATGCTCATCACCCTCATGCTCACCAGTATGGCGGTGGTGCGCGAAAAGGAGATCGGCACCATGGAACAGATCATGGTCACCCCCATCACTTCCGCGGAGTTCATCCTTGGGAAAACGGTCCCATTTGCGTTGATCGGCTTTGCCGATGTAATCCTGATTACATTGATCGGCGTGTTTTGGTTCGAAGTGCCCATTCGCGGTAACCTGGGACTCCTTTTTCTGGCCACCAGCCTGTATTTGATGACGACGCTGGCCATCGGGCTGCTGATTTCCACGGTCAGTCAGACCCAGCAGCAGGCCATGATGAGCACGTTTTTCTTTTATTTTCCGGCGGTGCTGCTCTCCGGGTTCATGTTCCCCATCGCCAACATGCCGGTGGTGATTCAGTGGCTGACTTATTTAAATCCGTTGCGCTATTTTCTGGTGATTGTGCGCGGCATTTTCCTGAAAGGGGTAGGACCAGGCATCCTGTGGCCTCAAATGATTGCCTTGCTCATCATGGGCCTGACGACGCTGTGGCTGGCCTCCAGAAGGTTCAAGAAAACACTGACTTGAAAAATTATGATCGATGCGTAAGTGTTCGTTTGCTAACATAATTTAACACCGAAGAGTAGAAGGAGGGATAAAATGGCCACGAATCCGCTGACCATTTTCAACCAAAACTTTGGTATCGCTGAACGGCTTTTGCAGGTTTACCAATTGGCCAATGGGCTGAGACCATCAGAACTGCCAAGCAGTCTTAAACAAGCGCTGTGCGGATTTTGGGGAGAACCGGAAAATGCACACATCAAATATGCCGTCAACGACAGGGTTGCCATCTTGTCGCGCTCGGCGGCACGTTTTCCGGATGCACACATGGAAGAAGGGGGACTCGACTTTCTTTTGAGGCAAGCCGTCATCATGGCCTGTACTTCGCTCGAAACCTTCTTCTGGGATGTAGTTTGCGCGAATGCATTAACGTTGATTCGACTTCGACGATCAAAGGCTGCCCAAGAACTTAAAAATCTAACATTAACATTAACATTGGAAGAATATGTGGCTCTTGAAAAGTATAATGACCCCGAACAACGTTTTAATAAAATTTTATTGAAGAATTTCGAGAGAAAAACCCTTTACGACCTGAAGTCGATTGATCAAATCGCAAACATCTTAGCTGTTCGCAATTTTTGGGACCAGGTCGAAAAAACCTGTGGCGAACCCGCTTCGAATTTAAGACGTCTGATCGGCGACCTCATTGCCAGAAGGAACCTGATTGCCCATCGGGCCGACCGACCGACTGACGGTGGTGCTGGTGGTGGTGGAGAGGTTGACGGTCACGGGCTCCGACCAATCACCTTTTCCTGGACGCATATGAGGGTTCAAGCGACAAAAACCCTGGTATCAGCCGCTGCGGTAATTTTGACGGATTCTGTAAATCGTCTTGAACAACAGCATGGCGCCAATTTAGATTCATCAATAATCAAGGGGGGTTAATATGCGATGGGTGGCATCTTTGACTATCGGACGGATTGAGACTGTTTTTACCCTTTTCGTCCTTCTAACGGGGGCGGGGTGCTCTGGATATCACAAGCCGGAGGTACCCCGAATCGAGGATTTCATACATGTCGCGATGACGCAGGCAGGCGGGAAAAGGCCTCAAATGCCGGCTACCGAAGGCGACATATCCCTTTCTTTCACGCCGTCCAAAAAGCAGCCGTTGACGCTTGGGGGCTGCGTCGGGATTGCGCTGGACAAAAACCCCTTAAATCGGGCGGCGAAAGAAGGTGTCGCGGCGGCCGAGGAAGCGGCTGGAGAGGCGCGTGCGCCCTACTATCCTACATTGGGGCTCACATCCGGCTATAGTCGCTGGCAGCAGCATGCTTTCTTGCCGAGCGGGGTTGTGCCGCCATCGGGGAATGATGAGATCGGCCCTACGAATGACTGGAGCGTCGGACTTGAAGCCCGTTTTACCTTATTTGACTCCGGTGAGCGTCGGGCGAAACTGCGGGCGGCCATTGCCGAGCAAGGCGTGGCGAAGGAGGATGCCGCCAAAATCAGACAGGACATAGCCCTCGATGTCCACCAGTCTTTTTACAGCCTGGTGGCGGCCGGGGAAAACCTGTCGGTTGCTGAAAAAAATCTGGCGCGGACCGAGGACCACCTGCGTTTGACGAAAACGCGCCACGAGGCGGGAGCGGTTCCAATAGCCGATGTGTATCGCGCCCAGGTGGAAGTGGCCGACTCCCGGTTAGAATTGGTGCGGGCCAAAAACCTGGTGCGAATCGCCGGCGGTGATCTGAACACCGCCATGGGACTGCCGGTTGAGTTGTCCGTTGACATAGATGCGCGTGCCGAAAAAATCCAATCACCGGAAAACATCGCACTTGACCAAGCCTTTGATCAGGCTGTCCACATGCGGCCGGAGCTAAAGTCGGCACTTCAAAAAATCGCGGTCCGTGGACACCGGGTCGATGAAGCCAGAAGCGCCTTTGGACCGACAGTACAAGCATTAGGCGGCTATGGTTGGCGCGATGATGATTTTCTTCCCGAGGATAAAGACTGGCTTGTGGGTTTGAGTGTCGAACTTCCGTTGTTTACCGGGTTTTCACGAAAGCATAAACTCTCCAAAACAATGGCGGAAATGAGGCAGGCAGAGGCTGAGACGAGCCGCCTCATCCAACAGGTGCGCCAGGAAGTGTGGGCCGCTCACTCGAAATTGACAGAGAGCTTTGAAGCGGTTCAGGCTGTCGGGGTTCTGGTCAAAGACGCCCAGGAGAGTATGCGTTCGACGCGAAAGCGCTACGAGGTGGGCGCCGGAACCATCACCGATCTTTTGGACGCCCAAACCGCTCTTGCCCGGGCTGAAGCCGCCGCTGTGGCGGCACGATGGGACTATCACATCGCCGAAGCGCAATTGAACCGATCAACCGGTACTCTTCTCGATGACAAACCATAGGATCCTTCTGTGAGATATGCGAACATGAAATAACGGTTGTGAGGTTATCATGGCGTTGAACATTATCAGACCGATTTATGCAGGTTGCGTTGCCGACACTCACTTTGACCCTTTAGGAAAGAAAGCGGCGGAACTGCTTGACGATCTTCTACCCCTGGCCCATGTGGATTTACGCTACAAGACCGATTGTTTTCAAGACAGCCGCACGACTTCAAAAGGGATTCTGCATACATCCGTCATGCGGGTTCCTGGTGAAGGTCACTTGTGGCGGGAAATTACCATTAAAATTGGCCAAAAAGGCCGACAATTTCTTGGGGTTGCCACCCCCGGGACAACGAGTGAGGTCAATTCTTTCTCAGCTCACGTAACAGAAGAGAGCCATTTAGCCAAAGATAATATTTCGTTATTAATGAATGTGCCGCGGGAGGCGGAATACGTAGCTGCCGTTTGCGAGGAGGTTTTGCGAGCCTGGACCGGCAATCATGACGCCAAGTTATTCGAAGAGATAGAATTATCGGCGGTGGCTCAATTTCCTCTGTGGGTTGTTTCGCATATCGCGGCGGGAATTCATTGTTCTTTTGCGACCGGCGCTTGCATGAAAAGAAAAAATCTGACGCGAACCATCATTAACGTTTTAGAATATTTTATAAACCTGGCAAGTACCAGGGTGGAGCACGCAGAGCTCAATCATGGTGTGGTTATCGCTCCCGCAACCAATGGGAAAAAACCGCTTCTTAAGGGAATCTATCCTGCTGATTTTAAAGGATTGAAGCGAACCCCTCTTTTGTCCGATGGCATCCGTGCGGCATTATGGATCTCGCCTTCCGGGGAAGCCATTGAATGGCTATCGCACCAGTCTTTTAAAGAGCAAACAAAAAAGAGGAGCCCGGTGCGGTATGCCTATGGTGAACTAGATCTTCTTGAGACAGCATCGGAAAATTTGCAGGGGATTTCTTTGGCGTTGAGCAAAAGAGGTTCAATTATCATAATCGAAAACGGAAGAACTCTTTTTGTCCGTCGTGGCGGAAGATGGAGAGGAATAATCTGGCGTTCCGTAAGAGACGTCATCGGCAGAAAACAAGGGAAAGTGGCGGTGTTATTGTTTGATGCAGCGTTGATACTATCAACGGGCGGGCAGGGCGGTATTCTGGGCATTGTATCCAATCCCCCAAAGGAAATCCACGATAAGGATCGTGTGGATCTTGCGCGCAAGGAGTGTATGGGAGAAAATCCAACGAGGGGTTATTCAGAATGGTTGTTTCATGCATTGTTGCCATATGACGATGCTATCAGAATAGGCCCGGAAAAAATAGCAATGCTCGCCGCTATTGACGGTGCAACTCTTTTCAACGAAACCGGAAAATTAATTGCCTACGGCGCCGTATTGCCAATGCGTCCAAGCGGATCTGAAGGATCACGTTCGACAGCTGCACGACAGTTATCAGAACAGGGATTTGTCATTAAAGTGAGTGCAGACGGTCCCATCACTTTATATGAAGGGGGGCACGAGATCGTAGAAGTATAAAATGGACAATGCAATGTCGCCGACCGCTGAAGCGCGGGTCGGGCCGGGGTATGTAGTTGATTCCATGCCTATCCGGTTGGTACAGGCTGGCGCTTCGGGGTGTGAGCCTGAGCGTGTCAGACTACCCTAGGGCCCGTTTGGAGCTTCAACCCCTTCTCCCCCACCTCGCGGATGGTCCGGGTTCCGATGACCGCGATATCTGCCTTTCCCTTGAGAAAATCCATGTCCTGCCGATCTTGAATGCGGCTGAGTTACCCCACCCCCTTTCCGATGGCTCGTGACGCTTGTGTGGTACTTCTCTCGCGCTACCGCCTGCAGTCTCCTTGCGAGAGAGGGCATCAGTTCTGTCCTGCCATCTCCTCCGGCCGCACCCATTGGTCAAATTGGTCGGAGGTGACGTGGCCGAGCGCCAGCGCCGCTTCACGTAGCGTCGTCCCATCTTTGTGGGCCTTCTTGGCAATCTCGGCGGCACGATCGTACCCAATGTACGGATTGAGCGCCGTCACCGTCATCAAGGACTCGTGCAGATGTTTTTCGATCACCGGAAGATTGGGCGCAATCCCCACGGCACAATGATCATTAAATGCCCCACAGGCGTCCGCGATCAGCTGCACGGATTCAAGCACATTATGGATCATCACCGGCTTAAAGACGTTGAGTTGAAAATTCCCTTGCGACCCGGCAAACGCCACCGCCGCATCGTTGCCGAACACCTGGACACAGACCATCGTCAGGGCTTCCGCTTGGGTGGGGTTCACCTTGCCGGGCATCATCGAGGACCCTGGCTCGTTCTCCGGGATGAGGATTTCGCCGATACCGGCACGCGGACCGCAGGCCAGCCAACGCACATCGTTGGCGATCTTCATCAGCGCACCGGCCAACGTTCGGAGGGAGGCACTGGCGGTCACCAGCGCATCGTGCGCTGACAGCGCAGCGAACTTGTTGGGCGCGGCAATAAACGGCCGCCCGGTCGCGACCGCCATCTTGGTGGCCGCCAGGTCGCCGAACCGGGGATGGGCATTCAGACCCGTACCGACGGCCGTGCCACCAATCGCGAGTGCACATAAGTCGGGAAGAGTCCGCTGCACTCCGGCGAGGGCGGCATCGAGTTGGGCCACCCAGCCCCCCATTTCCTGTCCCAGGGTGATGGGCGTGGCATCTTGGAGATGCGTCCGACCGACCTTCACCACCCCCCGATACTGGTCGGCTTTTGCCTGGAGGGTATGGCGCAACCGTGTCACCGCCGGCATCAGGACCTCTTCAAGCTGTTCCACGGCGGCAATATACATCGCAGTGGGGAAAGCATCGTTTGAACTCTGGCCACGATTGACATCATCGTTGGGGTGGATCGGTTGCTTCGAGCCCAGCACACCACCGGCGAGCTCAATCGCCCGGTTCGCTATCACCTCATTCGCATTCATGTTGGTTTGTGTTCCCGACCCGGTTTGGAACACGCCGAGCGGGAAGTGATCGTCAAGTTGCCCAGCGATCACCTCATCTGCAGCCCGCACAATGAGGTCAACTTTCTCCTTGGGGAGTTCGCCTAATTCGCCGTTCGCCAGGGCGGCGCCCTTTTTCAGGATGCCCAGGGCGCGAATCATCGCTCGCGGAAAGCGAAACCGTTCGACACCGATCGGGAAATTATGCCGCGACCGCTCGGTCTGGGCACCCCAGTAGCGATCGGCAGCGACTTCGATCGCCCCCATGCTATCGGTTTCGATCCGGATCCGTAGTTTGGCTGCACTCATGGTCTTCCTCCAAGAGAGTATCCTGCATCGGCCGTCCCGAGGCCCGCGCACCGGGCAACTCCTGCGCACGCAGCCTACCTGCCATAACTTGAACCCATTCCAGACCCGACTTCTGGAGAGTACCTAAAATCGATGCGCCTACAATCGCTGAGAAAATGACGACCGGGACACCAAGCTTCCGGTTGCGCTTTTCATATTAGCGTGCGGAAAGCTCGTACTCCACCTGGCATCGACGAATTGTCCTGTGCCACCGCTGGAGAAGTTCGTCCTTTGTCATTCCTACTCCTCGGCAACGTGTTGGCCGCCTAACGGCGAAAATCAGCCGCGAGTATTCCGAGCGGCTGGATTGGCTTGTTGGCCTTTTCCTTCAACGTGTAGGTCTTGATCTTTCGATTGAACTCGTAAAGATCACTGAGTGCTTTTAGAATCTTATCAATTCTTGTCATTTTTCAGCTTCTCTATATCTGCCTGATCCTGCTTCGAGTCCCTCGTCTTCTTGAGCCAGATCAAGTCTTTCTTACTCGCAAGCATTACACTTCCCTCCTCCGACTGCGCTTCTACAGCATTCCGTATAATCTCTCTGACATCCGCACCTTTGGCAACAAGAATATCGATCAGCATTTCGTCTTCTTCGTTTACAACTTTCAGAAATCGATGAAGTTCGATGGCCACGTTCCTGAATGTCCATGGCGATGCGGATTCGAAATATTCGTCCTTCTCCAAAATGTCTTTGACCTTGTCGAAGTCGTCACTGTCGACGAGGAGGTCGATGTCACGGGTGAAGCGCGGCTCTGTATAAAATGCCATTGCGACCCCACCGACAAGAGCGTACCTCACCTCCTGATTCTCAAATTCCTTCATCAAGCGTTTGAATTCTTGAAATACATTCATTCCATTTTCCCTTATTTTCTTCAACAGTAAAAAGACACCTGGATAACCTCTCCACCTCTAAGAGGTATTAGGCAGAAAAAATGCGTCACGCCATATGAAGAATCTGCCTATCATCAAATATGTTGCCCTACTGGGTGATGGTGTGCCTCTTTTCCATGCCCTGACATGACCACGAACTGCGAAGCACCACGTCGGTCAGTAGAGATCGTCATTGGGTATCTCTGGCATCCTTATGTGAAGGTCTGATCGAATTGTGCCCCCACAGATATTCCAGCTTGAATGTTGCCCGTTTTTCCTGCTTTGAACAGGGATGATACAACCCTTTGAGTGGAAAATCAAGTCCGAAATATACAACATATTGTGGCCGATCTGCCAATGACCACAATAACCGTGCCTCTTGGCCTGCCATAGAGGATTGGCCCCGGCATTCCAGTTCACTGCCCCGCCTTCCCTCAAAATACAAAACCCCGCCCTCCATGGATGTGGAGTGACGGGGGTTCATGTGCGCTTTGGGATCATTTCCATTCCTGTTTTGCTCTTTGGTTGAAAAACGGACAGCGGAGACTGAATTCTGGGATAATTTCATAGCCCTTCATGCTGGAGATGTCAATCAAAACGGGGGCATCTTACTATTGGCGTTTGTCAGATGCGGTCACAGACTCGGAACTTTTTTTCAGAAAAATGCGTTTTTTTGATATTTTTTTGGAAAGGAGATTGCTATTTTTGTCGATAGAGTGATTAATGCTGTGTTTTATTGGACAAAATTGCCTCTCACCCCCGTACGATGCAACGCACCTACGGGGCAGGCAGAGGACACAGGGGCACAGAGGATTTTCCAAGCGCTATCTGTGGGTTCGAACGACCGAAGTGAGGCGATACCCTTCCCAGTCTGACACTCCATCATTTTTAAAGCCCAGTTGGCCGGGACCGACGAGATCCGTTTCTGGATTATGACCTGGGGTTCAAAGGCCGAGGTCCTGGAACCGGAATCGTTGAGGGAGGAGATCAGCGAGGACGTGGGGCGGGAAAAGAGGGATGACGCGTTCAACCTGCGAGGATGGGAACACCTACCTTTCGAGCGGCCTCGATCAGTCTGTTGTCGAGCGTGGCCAAAGGGAGACCCTTTCTCATAGCGAGATCCAAATAAGAGGCATCGTAGCTCGACAGGCTGTTTGCCCTCGCCAGGGCCAAGACGTCTTTCATCATCTCGTCCGTTGTGTCGTGCTCGACGACGATCGGCAGTTGGGACAACAAGGTGAGGAAGCGGATGCTGTCCGACTCGCTGATCCGGTGTTTTCGTTCCGCAACCAGCAAGACATTGACCACCTCGAGGGGCCAGATGGAGGGCACCACGGCACTGGACTCGGCAAGCATATCGAGAACGGCGTCCGAATAATCGCCTGCTTCATCCTTAAAACACCAGGACATGGAGACGGAATTGTCCATGACGAAATTCCTCGCCATACTAATGCCTTCCCTCTTCGATCAATTCCCGAATGGACATGCCGCCCAAGGTCTTGTCTTCCCGAAATCGCCGCAGTTCCTCTATGACGGCCTTTGTTTCCACATGCCTCTTGGGTGTATCGGCGTCGGCGGGTTGGATGACGGCAATAGGGACGCCGTGTTTGGTGATGGTCACACGTTCACCCTTCTGTACGCGCCGGATCAACTTGGGAAGATGGGTCTTGGCTTCATAAGCCCCTACCGTTTGCATCACGCTACCTCCTTAACTGGTCTTAACCCAGTCTATTCGAGATCGGTACGATTGTCAATTTTTGTCTTTCCCATGTCAGACCTTTGCAAGATCTCTCTGCCGCAATGCGATACATGCCAGGCCAGTTTCGATCCACCGTCTCGCCGGAGTTTGAATTTATTTCCGTTCCATAAACACTGCTCATAAAATGACTGCCTTTTTGAACCCAGGCGGGACGGTTAAACCTCCTCCATCTCCCGCTCCAGCGCCTTCTCATACCGCTCGATCTCCCAGACCGGCACCCGGAGGCAGCCCCGGATCTTGGTGCGCTTCAGGTCCCCTTCATCGATGAGGCGATAGACGGTCCTCACCGATATGGCGAAATAGTCGGCCACTTCATCGACGCGGAGATACTGCTTCAGGGGGTTCGGTCTGGTCATGGGTCAGTCTTCATTGGGTCGCATGGAGCAGAGAGCATGGCGCATGGCGTTTTTTTGCCCGATGATCGTCTGTGGCGCTTTGCCCGCTCCGCGTTCCGCGTTCCCAGTTCGCGGTTCAAAACGGGATATCCCCATCATCCTGGGGCGGCGCATCGCTCCTGCGTTTGCCATCCAGCATGGTGAGGTCCCGGACCAGGACCTCCACGATGGAGCGGTTCTCGCCTGAATCGGTCTGCCAGGTCCGCTGCCGAAGGGAACCGGAGATGCCCACCTGCGAACCCTTGGAAAGATACTGATTGACGATTTCGGCCAGGTGCTTCCAGGCCACGCAGGGGAACCAGTGGGTCCTTTCCTGCTTTTCGCCGCCCTGGTCCGTCCAGAATTCGTTCACGGCAATTCGGAAATTGGCCACTGCCGCACCCGAAGGGGTGTAGCGGATCTCCGGGTCGGCGCCGAGGCGACCGATGAGGTTGACACTGTTCAGCATGGCAGGTCTCCTTTGTAAAGGTTCAACGTACAGGGTTTCTTGGGTTCCTTGAGTTTGTTGGGTTTATTGAGTTGGGCAAGAGATCGTTTCCCCGCCGTCGACAACCCTCCTCCATCCTCCGACCTCTCTTCTCTGATCTCTGTCCTCTGTCCTCCACCCTCTGACTCCCGACTCCTGACCCCCGACTCCTTTTTTGGGGCCTCGACCCTTCCTGTGCGAACACCGGTCCGAGAGAGGTCCATCCTCGGGGTTTTGCGGGGGGTACCGAGCCCGACCCATACCCTCCTATGGGTCGAAAAATTTTACCCTGTTCGACCCGAGCGAGAGCCCCGATGAATCGCGTTCATTCAGAAGGAGAGGCCGGTTCGGATTAGGGTCACGCACCCCCATTTCCTACCCCCGGATCTGGGCCATCCTCTGGCGGGCCCGATCCCTCTCCTCCCAGGACAGCTTTCTCTTCTCCGGATGGGCATTGAGCCACCTCTTGAGCTGGAGTTCCTCGGGCACGTC
>Ga0265297_10004426_pt1 | contig 23041 bp, 19 predicted proteins | sample Munlanlwell13791_FD_192502 | JGI IMG/M metagenome (GOLD analysis project Ga0265297, IMG submission 192502) | Leachate microbial communities from a municipal landfill in Southern Ontario, Canada - Leachate well 137-91 | ecosystem: Engineered > Solid waste > Landfill > Unclassified | place... | reverse complement strand
ATCAGCGGGGTTTAGCCCGCGAAATTACGAACTCATTTCAAATCGAAGTTGTCAAAGAACTGATATAAATTATATGATATTAATAAGTTACAAGCGCAGATGCGTCGCTTAACGCATCACTAGTAATGTATCCACAATATAATCCAATACTTCATCATCAATTTTCAACTTCACTCCGTCCAGCTCAAAAAGCTTATTATACTGCTTAACCAGAGCATTTTTAGGTTCAGTCAATATGGTTCTTAAAGCCTTTCTATCCAACGGATGAAGATATGTCAGGACAGGTAATCTGCCTATTATTTCCGGAATAAGTCCATAGGAACGTAAATCCTGAGGAGATACATATCTGATAAGATTTTCCTTGTCTATTTTACTTCGTTTCTTCTCAGCCCCATATCCTACCACCTGAGTATTGAGCCTTTGGGAAATCTTTCTTTCTATCCCCTCAAATGCTCCACCGCAAATAAAAAGGATATTCTTTGTATCAACAGCTATCATTCTTTGTTCCGGGTGCTTACGTCCTCCCTGAGGCGGGACATTAACAATGCTCCCCTCAAGAAGTTTGAGCATAGCCTGTTGTACACCCTCGCCTGAAACATCCCGGGTTATTGAAGGATTATCGCTTTTTCTTGCAATCTTATCAATCTCATCAATGAAAACAATTCCTCTCTGTGCTCTTTCGACATCATAATCAGCCTCCTGAAGCAATCTTGTCAGAATACTCTCGACATCCTCCCCCACGTAACCGGCTTCCGTAAGTACAGTAGCATCAACAATTGTAAATGGAACATCCAGCATCTTGGCTATGGTCTTTGCCAAAAGAGTCTTTCCTGTCCCGGTCTGGCCGATAAGCATGATATTAGACTTCTCCAGGTCCAGATCATCGTTGCCTGGATTTGAAATCCTCTTATAATGGTTGTAAACCGCAACAGCCAGGTGCTTCTTTGCCTCATCCTGGCCAATTACATACTGGTCAAGAAACCGGGTCATCTCAACAGGTTTCATGAGTTTCTTCTCAGAATCCTCATTTTTACGCCCTTTTGACCTCTTGGCCATCATCGCCTCTTTAGAGTAATCAACAGCTTGTTGGGCACATTCGTTACAAATACAAGCTATCTCTCCGGCTATGAGAACTTCAACCTCTTCCTTTCCCCTTCCGCAAAATGAACAATAGTCGTTATACTTGGATGCCATACTTATGCAACTATTTTTTTGATTTAATCAGGATTTCGTCAATCATTCCATAAGTCTTGGCCTCAGATGCCGTCATCCAGTAATCCCTGTCCGCATCTTTTTCTATTGTCTCCAAAGGCTTGCCGGAATGAAGTGAGATAATTTCATACAACTCTTTCTTAATCTTCATTATCTCTCTTGCTGTAATCTCAATATCTACCGCCTGTCCTTCAGCACCTCCCATAGGTTGATGAATCATAACTCTGGAATGAGGAAGAGCGGACCTTTTTCCGGTAGCCCCGGCTGTCAGAAGAATAGCCGACATCGAAGCTGCCATTCCCGTACAAATGGTTGCGACATCAGATCCTACAAGCTGCATAGTGTCATATATTCCCAAACCGGCATACACAGAACCTCCCGGAGAGTTTATATAAAGCTGGATATCAGCCTTTGAATCGACAGAGTCCAGATATAACAGCTGTGCCTGTATAATATTGGCGACATCATCATTAATCGGAACTCCCAAGAATATGATCCTGTCCATCATCAACCTTGAGAATACATCCATGGCTGCGACATTTAACTGTCGCTCCTCGATGATTGTAGGGTTGATATATGCACCATAAAGGGACTGGAACCTGTGCATTGACAGACTGCTGACGCCCTGGTGCAATTTGGCAAATTTTTCAAATTCAGTAGCCATATTTTTTTTGTTAATTGGTCATTTTATGAAGCTCATCAAGAGAAATTGACTTGATATCAAGAGCAGTAACACTCTTTACATATCCGATAGTCATATCCTCTTCTGCCTTCTCATATATTCTTCTGCCCTCTTTCTCATTTGACAAAAGTGACTGAGCATACTTCTCAACCTGCTCTTCCGGTGCATTTGTCAGACCATACATTGCAAACTGGTAGCTAGCTATCTTCTTTGCATTCTCTATCAGTATCTCCTTAGTAACCTCAAGCTTCTGCTCCTTCATTATTGTCTGACGTATCATCTGCCAGCGGAAATCTTTAAGGAAGAGAGCAAAATCCTTCTCTATCTCTTCCATTGTGAATTTTCCCTCATTTGCAGTAAACAACCACCTCTTAAGAAAATCCTCAGGCAATTTCAAGTCACTCTTTTCAATTAGGTACTCCCTCGCATCAAGCATATATCTATAATCGCTCTCCTGAGCAAACTCTTCCTTCATCCTCTCAACCAGTTTGGCCTCAAACTCCTCTTGCGTTGTAATAACGCCTGCTCCAAAAACCTTATCAAAAAGATCCTGATTAATTTCTGCATCAACAAATCTCTTTACCTCCTTAACAATTACCTTGAAAATTGGTTCGATGGAAGCCAGCTCTTCTTTTTTCACTTTAAGCAAAGCAGCCCTGTCCGTTTCGTTAGCAAAAGCCTTATTTACATCAATTTCAAACTCATCTCCGGATTTTTTGCCGATAAATGTTTTCTTAATCTTTGCATCTTCTATAGATCTCATTGCTATATATGTACCCTCAATTTTCATATCACCCTGAACAAGATCTGCGATGATGAAATCCTCCTCCTCAATTTTATCGGCTACGCCAAGTTGACCGAACTGTTTCTTTATATTACCGGCGTACTTATCTTTCTCTTCTTTTGAAATCTCCACTTCATAGTAAGGGATTTTATCGTCCTTGCCAAGATTCATCTCAACCTTAGGAGCAAGAGCCAAGTCAAACACAAACTCAAATTCTGTATCATTATCCCAGTCAATCTGCTTTTGTTCTGTCTCATTAGGTAGCGGTTCGCCCAGAATGTTAAGCTTATTTTCAGCGATATAGTTATTAAGACCTTCAGATATGAGATTATTAACAGCATCAAGCATAGCAGACCTGCCATGCATCTTTTCAATAAGACTCATCGGGGCCATTCCTTTACGGAATCCTTTGATATCAGCTTTTCTGCGATAGTCGTTAAGAATTTTCTTCTGCTTATCGCTATAATCTCCCTGCTCAATGTTAAGAGTAACTGTGAGATTCAGATCATCAATGTTTTTTTGTGTTACTTTCATATATCCTATTATTATTATCTATCAGCCTAATAGCTAAAAAGCAGATACCCCAAAGGCTATCTGCTTTTTTGTGCGGGCAAAGGGACTCGAACCCCCACGCCTTACGGCACCAGATCCTAAGTCTGGCGCGGCTACCAATTACGCCATGCCCGCTTTGAGGGATGCAAAGGTACGATAATTTTCTAATTTTGCAACACCTGAACAACCGTTAATCAACTTTTTTCAGTTCTGCAGCCATCCAATTATCACGCCTCCTCTCTCGCACAAACTCTAAAGAGCACTTTTTTGCCTCTTCAAGTATCATAGGCAAATCCTCACTATAAAAACCGCTTATATATAATCTTCCTGAAGCAGTAAGAGCCCCGCTGTATGTACCTATATCCTGAAGTATTATGTTTCTGTTGATGTTCGCAAGCAATATATCGTATCTGCCTGTTTGTATGAGCGATGCATCTCCGCAAAACGCGACAACCCCTCCTTGTACACGGTTCTTTTTCACATTCTCCTCAGTTGAAGCAACTGCAACAGGATCTATATCTATAGCATGAACAGGTGCCACCGCCCCCATCTTTGCTGCCAAAATGGACAATATCCCTGTTCCGCACCCTACATCCAGCAATCTTTTATCCTTCACCTCTGCCTCCAGCAAAGACTCGACCATCAGGGATGTTGTCTGATGATGCCCTGTCCCGAAGGCCATCTTGGGATCAATTGTTATGGTATACTTTGTTTTTGGGAGCCCCTTATGGAAGCTTGCCTTTATAGTACATTTCCCTCCAATCGAAATAGGAGGAAAATTTGACTCCCACAGAATATTCCAGTTCTGTTCATGAATAAGAGAGGCTCTGCTCTTCAGCCGAAAATCCGGAGAATTGGTAAAAGCCGACAGCAGCGCCCTAAGATCACCGGACGAGTACTTCTCCTCAGGAATATAAGCTTTGAGACAGCCATTCTCTGTTGCAAAACTTTCGTAAGGAAGCTCTTCTATCTGAGCTATTACCAAGTCTGCATAATCGTCAGAAAACGGCTCAATCTCAATAATCACCTCTACATAATTCATTAGAAGGATTTTACTATATCAACAAAATCTTTTGCCACTAATGATGCCCCTCCTATAAGACCTCCGTCTACATTTGGTTTGGAGAATATCTCCTGGGCATTAGATGGTTTACAACTTCCTCCGTACAAAATAGGAACAATCTCTGCTACGTCTCCGAATTTGTCTGCAACAACCTTTCTTATAAAAGCGTGCATCTCTTCAGCTTGTTCAGATGTGGCAGTTTTGCCTGTACCAATAGCCCAAACAGGTTCATAAGCGATTATTATCTTGCTCATTTCTGCTCCTTTAAGCTTGTATAATACATCTTTAACCTGCTCTGCCACAACCTCGAAGTGTCGGTTTGACTCTCTCTCCTCAAGTTTTTCTCCCACACAGAAGATAGGAATGATACCCGCATTAAGCGCTAATTCTACCTTCTCGTACAAAGAGGCGCTATTTTCATGATAATACTCCCTTCTCTCAGAGTGACCAAGAATTACATATTTACAATTAACCGATTTCAACATACTAACAGAAACCTCACCTGTATATGCTCCGGATACGTGATCGGCACAGTTCTGAGCTCCAAGAGATATTTTCTCATTCTCATCATACTGTTTTGCAAGCATTCTGGCAACCGGGTCCAGGTGAGTGAAAGGAGGACAAACTATAATATCGACATCTGTATCTAACTCATCTGCAAGAATTGTGAGATCTTTTACAAGAACCTCAGCCTCCTTAATTGTAGTATTCATTTTCCAGTTTCCGGCAACAATTTTCTTTCTCATATCGTAAAATTTTATGTATTTAACTTTGGCGACAAAAATACTAAATAAAAAAAATCATATAAAAATTAAAATTAAAAAGGGGCCCTTGACAACATTGTCAAAGGCCCCATCTTTCAGTAATACTGATTATTACTTATTTATCATTTTATCAATTGCACGTGCAAGTCTTTTAACACCCTCTTCGGTTCTCTCAGCATTCATGAATGAGAAGTTTATCCTCATGGTGTTCTTTCCTGAACCGTCACAATGGAATGCCTCACCTATCACGAAAGCAACATCCTCTTTCATTGCTATATCAAAAAGCTCTCTTGAATCGTAACCTTCAGGCATCTTTACAAAGAGGAAAAGACCGCCTTCCGGATGTGTCCAGGTAACTCCTTCCGGCATATATTTTTCAAAACAAGCCAGCATATGGTCTCTCTTCTCACGATACAAGGCAATAGTCTTCTGAAGGTTTTTCTCAAACAAACCCTTCTCGAGATATTTTGCAGCAACTGCCTGGTCAAAAACAGGAGTACACAGGTCAGTGGATTGTTTTGCAACAACCAGTCTGTCAATTATCTCTTCCGGAGCAATAATCCATCCGATACGGAATCCAGGAAGGAAAGTCTTAGAGAATGTACCAAGCAAAATCACCCTCTGATCATCATCGAGAGAATACATCATAGGTTGCTCGACACCGTCAAACCTCAGTTCCCTGTATGGGCTGTCCTCTATAAGAAGTATGTCATATCTCTTAACTACATCCAGGACATATTTTCTTTGTTCCAGAGTCATAGTAACTCCTGAAGGATTTTGAAAATCAGGAATAGCATAGACAAATTTCGGTTTTTTACCTTTAGCAATCAACTCCTTGACAGTGTCTTCAAGATCATTGTCACATTTTATGCCTACCGGCTCTGCTTGGTATGACCAGAAAGCCTGAAGAGCTCCTAAATATGACGGAAGCCCGCAGACAATGGTATCACCGGGATTTATGAATATTTTTGTCGTTAAATCTATGGCCTGCTGAGAAGATGTTGTTATCAGAATATTACTTGCCGTAACCTTGCACCCTTTTTCAGAATATCTCTTTGCAATAAGCTCTCTAAGCTTCTGGTTCCCCTCTGTCGGTCCGTACTGAAGAGCTGATGTACCTTCTGTCTCCAGAACCTCTTGCATTATTCCCGTAAGGTCCTCAATCGGAAATGTAGCGGCATTCGGAAAGCCGCCGGCAAAAGAGATTACCTCAGGTCTGTTTGCCACACTAAGAAGATCTCTGATTGCAGATCTTCTCATATTATTTGCATTGGAAGACAGAAAGTTTTGAATATTTATCGCCATGACTTATAAATTTTTCTACAAAAGTAAGAAATTGTTATAAAAATAAAAACTTTAATTAATTATTTTAATAAATTATATTTAGTTTTCACACATTTAATAGAATAGAGCAAATTCCAGATTTTACAAAATTATTAATACTTTTGTAAAAAAATGATGTCAACACTTCGCATTACAAAAGAATTCCGGTTTGAAGGGGCACATGCCCTCACCGGATACAATGGAAAGTGCCGCCATATCCATGGACATTCATACAGATTATATATAACTGTAAAAGGTATTCCCATATCGGACACAACCAATCCAAAAAACGGCATGGTTCTCGATTTCAGTGACCTGAAAAAAGTTGTTAATGATAATATCGTAGAGATTTTCGATCATGCGCTGATTCTAAAAAAAGGGGCCGTTTTATCATCTGAAATATCAGAAGCGTATGAAAATGTGGTTGTAGTAGACTTTCAGCCAACTTGTGAAAATCTGGTAATATATATTCAGGGCATTCTTAAGGACAGGCTTCCTGGCAAGGTGGCTCTTCAAAGCATAAGATTGTACGAGACACCGACCTCTTATGTTGAATGGATAGCTGACGACAACAGATAAATAGTTATCAGATTATGAAGAGACTATTCCTTATAGACGGGCACGCATTGATTTTCCGTTCATACTACGCTTTCATCAGAAGACCCATGTTTAACTCCAAGGGAGTTGACACATCTATCCTATACGGCTTCACCAAGACACTCATCGATCTCATAATAAAGGAGCGTCCTACACACCTTGCTGTTGCATTCGATCCTCCCGCAAAAACATTCCGTCATGAGCTCTATCCTGAATATAAAGCCAACAGAAGTGAAACCCCCGAACTTATAAAAAAGGCACTGGAGCCACTATCCGGGATTCTGGAGGCTATATCTATACCTGTGATAATGAAACCGGGTTTTGAGGCTGACGACGTTATAGGAACCATAGCAAAAAGAGCCGAAAAAGAAGACTTTGAAGTATATATGGTAACTCCTGACAAAGATTACGGGCAGCTCATCTCCGACAGAATATTTCAGTATAAGCCGGGGAAGAGCGGGACAGAAATGGAAATTGTCGGCGAGAAGGAGGTTTGTGACTATTACAATATTGACAGACCCGAGCAGGTTATAGACATCCTTACTATATGGGGTGATGCCTCAGACAATGTCCCCGGAGTAAAGGGAGTCGGAGAGGTCGGATCAAAAAAACTGGTACAAAAATATGGTTCGGTAGAGAACATTTATAAAAGGATTTCCGAATTACCGGACAAGCAGCAAGCAGCATTCCGGGAAGCGGAGCAATACATAGGACTCAGCAAACGACTGATAACAATTGACACAAATGTTGATGTGTCATGGGATGAAGCGTCGCTAAGACTATCCACTCCTCATTTTAACGATTTGAGCAGAATTTTTGCGGAATACGAGTTCAGTTCCCTGAACCGCTCAATACAGAAGCTTGGGGAGGTTTTTGAGGTAACCGGAGGCCAGCCTTCCGGGCAAAAGGCTGAGAACAATACAAAAACAGTCAGTTACCGGATTTCATCTCCTGATGAAATAATAGCCGAAGCACTATTAAAAAAAGAGATTGCAATAAAACAGGCCGAGGGGGGATACCTTCTGGGATGTTACGACACCGTGGTTTTTTGTGTAAAAAATAACATTTTACACTTTAAAAATCTTCTTGAAGATGCTGAAATTTTAAAGTGCGGCTATGACCTTAAATCAACAATAAATTCACTGGCTGAGGAGGGTATTTTACTGAAGGGGTATATGGCTGACGTTGAACTCATGCATTACCTTCTTATGCCTGAAAGAGCTCATAAGATTGACATACTGGCGTCAACATATCTTGATGTAACACTAAGCGAAGAAAAAACGGTCATCCAGGCAGATCTTTTTCAGGAGAGTAATAATAGCGTAAACAGTAAAGAGACACACTTCAAAGAGGTTGCCATACTCCTGCCTCTCCTGCACAAACTGGAAGAGGATCTCAGGAGAGAATCACTATATAATTTATACAACGAGATAGAGATGCCGTTGATTGGAGTTTTGGCAGGCATGGAGCAGACCGGTGTCAGAATAGACACATTAATGCTCAGGAGATACAGCGAGAAGTTATCTGCCGAACTTGCCGAGATAGAAAGCAAAATAAGAGATATTGCATGTGATCAGAGTCTGAACATCTCCTCCCCCAAACAACTTAGTGTCCTCCTGTATGAGAAGCTAAGGCTCGGGCACAAAAACGGAAAGAGTGGAAAGAAAGCTTTCTCCACAGATGAGGAGACTCTTACAGAACTTGAAGGAGAACATCCTGTCATTCCGCTAATTCTTGAATTCAGAAATATTAAGAAATTAATATCAACATATACCGACCCTCTGCCATTGCTTATTTCAAGAAAAAGCGGGAAGCTTCACACCACATTCAACCAGGCCCTTACATCCACAGGACGGCTTAGTTCTGTAAAGCCGAATTTACAAAACATTCCCATACGAACAGAAAGAGGAAGGGAGATACGTAAGGCTTTTATCCCCTCTTCCCCTGAGGGGTGTATTATGTCATCAGATTATTCTCAGATAGAGCTAAGATTAATGGCCCACATAAGCGGTGACGAGAACTTTATTGAAGCGTTCCGGGCCGGCAAGGATATCCATGCCGCAACAGCTTCCAGAATCTTCGACACACCTGAAGAGATGCTTTCAAAGGAGCAGAGAAGCAGGGCCAAAGTTGCAAATTTCGGCATTATATACGGAATATCCGCATTTGGTCTTTCCCAGAGACTCCATATCTCAAGAAGCGAGTCCAAGAGTCTTATTGACGAATATTTCAACAAATACCCCGGAGTACATGCTTATATGACGAACACAATTGAGCAGGCACGCCGTAACGGGTATGTGGAAACACTATATGGGAGAAAAAGGTTTACACCAGACATCAATTCAAAAAATGCAGTTGTTAGAGGTCTTGCAGAAAGAAATGCTGTGAACGCACCTATACAGGGTAGTGCGGCAGATATCATAAAGATTGCCATGATAAATGTGGACAGAAGAATTACAAAAGAGGGGCTAAAGAGCAAAATGGTCCTTCAGGTGCATGACGAGCTTGTATTTGATGTAGTTCACGGAGAAGAGGGACAATTGAGCTGTATAGTTAAGGAAGAGATGGAAAATGTTGTAAAACTTTCAGTACCTCTCACTGTTGATTGCAATTCAGGTAAAAACTGGCTTGAAGCTCATTAACAGATAAGATTATGGTTAAGATGTCTGCACATAGGGATGAGATAGAACTTATAAGGCTGGCTGTCAACAACGACCAGTCAGCTTTTTTCAGACTCTTCGAAAGATACAGCGATCAGGTATATACATTCATTCTTGGCATTATTCCGCAACCGCAGGATGCTGAAGATATATGCCAGGAGACCTTTGACAAAGCTTTCAGAAACATATCCTCATACCGGGAAGAGTGGGCATTCTCGACATGGCTGTATAAAATTGCCCAGAATACTGCATTCGATTTTTACAGAAAAAGGATTGCCAACATATCAACCTCTGTTACTAAATCTGCAGCCGAGTATTCCGAGAAGAACGAATCTCTTGAACCGACAAGAAGTCCCGAAGACAACCTGATTACCCAACAGACATTTGAACAGTTGATCAAGGCTATTAAGGGACTGGACATAAAATACCGCAAGGTTGCCGAGCTGAGATTCATCAACGACTATGCATATGAGGAGATTGCAAAGGAGTTGAACCTACCGGTAAACACAGTAAAAACACACATAAACAGAGCAAGAAAACTATTAGCGGATAAATGGAAGAGCTGATTATAAAATATTTCCCGGAACTTACAGAGAGTCAGAGAATGAAATATGCAGCACTCTACCCTCTTTATATGGAGTGGAATGCCAGGATAAATGTGATTTCCCGTAAAGATGCCGAAAATCTTTATCTTCATCATGTATTGCACTCTCTCTCAATTGCAAAATTTATAACTTTCCCGGCCGGGGCAAGAGTTCTGGATGTCGGGACCGGTGGCGGCTTTCCCGGAATTCCCCTTGCCATAATGTTCCCTGAGACAAAATTCCACTTATGTGATTCTATCGGGAAAAAGATATTAGTTGTTAACGAGGTCGCAAAAGCCGCAGGCATATCAAACATCGTGGCAGAACAGACCCGAGCCGAGTCTGTATCCTCTAAATATGACTTCGTGGTATCAAGAGCTGTTACTGAACTTAAGGAATTTCTCCCCTGGATATGGAAAAACATCGAACCTGGCAAATGTGGAGGGATTACAAGAGGAGTGCTGTATCTCAAGGGAGGAGAACTTGATAATGAGATTTCTGCGGCATGTACCAGACTAAAAATTTCACCGGGTAACATAAAAAAAGAGTATATCAGTAAGTGGTTTGAAGAGCCTTTTTTTGCAGAAAAACAGGTTTTGTACATCAAACGATGAGATAAATATTTGCTATTAAAAACATTTTACATATCTTTGCACTCCCTTTTGAAGAAATAAAATAACAGGTATATATCATGAAACGCACATTCCAACCATCACAACGCAAGCGTCGCAATAAACACGGATTCCGTGAGAGAATGTCAACTCCCAATGGACGTCGCGTACTGGCAGCCCGTCGTCGTCGTGGGCGCAAGAAACTCACAGTATCATCTGAAGATCTTTACTAACAGAGATATACTATAAGACACAAAGACGCCTTGAGCGTCTTTTTTGTTATATTTAGAGCTGAAATATGATTTCTATGGACAACGTTATTAATTACCTCAATCCACTTGAATTGTACTCTACCACAGAGATGAACAAACTCTCCGCTGCTGCCCTGAAGATCAGAGAGAAGAAGAATGGCAATAAGGTATTTTACAATAACAATTTTCATATTGAACCCAGCAACATATGTATTCACAGATGCAAATTCTGCTCCTACAGGAGAAATGACTCATCACAATCTGGAGCTTGGGCAATGACTCTTGATGAGATAATTGAATACTGTCGTGAAAAGTATCAAAAAGGGATGACGGAGGTGCATGTTGTCGGCAGCGTTCATCCTGAAAGAGATTTACATTATTACACCTCGATCATATCGATTTTAAAAAGAGAACTTCCTTCTGAAGTGGCAATAAAGGCATACTCTGCTGTTGAAATAGATGATATGTCAAAAAGCGCCGGAAAAAGTATCGAATATGTGCTTAAGACCCTGAAAGATGCCGGACTATCGGCAATTCCGGGAGGGGGGGCAGAAATCTTCGCACCAAGAGTACGTAATGAGATTTGTCCGGACAAGACAGATGGTGCAAAATGGCTGGAAATACACCGAATTGCACACAAACTGGGCATCAGAAGTAATGCCACCATGCTATTCGGTCATATAGAGACGCGTGAGGAGAGGATTGATCACATGTTGCAATTAAGAAATTTACAAGATGAGACCGGTGGTTTTGACGCATTTATTCCACTCCTTTTCAGATCCTCAAACAATCAGTTATCCCATCTGGGAGAAGTCGGAATTATAGAAATTCTTAAAACATTTGCTATTTCCAGAATTGTTCTGGACAATATTACACATATCAAGTCCTATTGGCCTATGCTTGGGAAAGAGCTTAGTCAGCTTGCCCTGCTATATGGAGCAGACGATATTGACGGAACAATCAATGATTCCACAAAGATATACAGCATGGCCGGCTCTCAGAAAAACCCAGGAATGAGCAGTCTGGAACTTAAAAGAATGGCTGAGGAGTGCGGATTCATGGCAATTGAGAGAGACAGCTTCTATAATGAAGTGAAAAAATAGTATTTTTGTATCATGGCAAAAGGAAAAGATATCTCAGAAAAGGTAAAAAGCAAAGTAAGGTGGGAGAATCCCGTACTTAGAGAACTTTACAAGGCAGCAGGCTGTCTGGTACTATTATTTATCGTCTTGACGTTGTTGCTCAGAATTGTTACAAGACACAACCAGGAATTTGAAGTTCCCGACTTGTCGGGTATGAATCTGGAAGAGGCAGACGAAGTAGCTCACAGACATCATTTGCGACTGGAAGTATCTGACTCTGTTTTCATACCTACGGTAAGCAGGGGACTTGTTCTCAGGCAAAACCCGAGAGCCGGTAATATGGTTAAAAAAAACCGCAGAGTCTTACTCACCATAAACACAATACAGCCCAAACTTGTAAGTATGCCGTCATTGACAGGGTACTCACTCCGCCAGGCAAAAGCCGAACTTGATGCCAAACAGCTCACAGTAGGTAAACTGACTTATGTGTATGATATGGCAACAGATAATGTTCTTTCACAAAGACTAAATGGGAAGTATATATCTCCCGGCAAAATGATAGAAGCTGGCAGCGAGATTGATCTGGAACTCGGAGATAACGGCTACACAAACACATCTGTACCGGATGTTACCGGTTTGACACTTAGTCTTGCAAAAGACATACTTATAGAGAATTCCTTGAATCTCGGCAATGTTCACTATGACAGCTCCGTCAAGAACTACTCTGACTCAATCTCCTGTGTCGTAATAAGACAAACTCCAGGTCCTTCAAGATCAACCTCATTCTCTCTTGGTACCAGGGTAGAGCTCTACTTCACAAACGACAAAGAAAAAATAAAAGCTATAAAAACGGAATGACCGATGCTCGAAGAAGATATCGATCTACCTGAGTCAGATGAAGAAGATGAAGAGACCGGTAGTTTTGAACACTACCGTTTCATATCTGACAAAGGACAGACTCCGATGCGGGTCGACAAATTCATCACAAGCCGTATGGAGAAAACCTCCAGACACAGGATTCAACTGGCAGTAGGAGCAGGCTACGTTCTTGTCAACGGTAAGACAGCTAAGGCGAGTTACATTGTAAAGCCCCTGGATGTGGTAACCATTGAGTTACCATACCAGAGAAGAGGAATGGAGGTAAGACCCGAAAAAATTCCTTTGAGTATAATATATGAAGATGACGATCTGCTTCTCATCAATAAACCGCCGGGACTTGTTGTCCATCCGGGCCACGGACACTTTTCAGGCACTTTGGTAAACGCATTGGCTTATCATCTGGGAATAAGTCAGGAAGAGGATGCTCCGGATGAAAGAATGGGAATACTTGTGCACAGGATTGACAAAAATACCTCAGGACTTCTTTTGGTGGCAAAAAATGACGATGCCCAGCTTATTCTGGCAAAACAATTCTTTGACCATACAATTGACAGGGAATATATTGCACTAGTCTGGGGCAATCTCAAAGAAGACGAGGGAACAATCACCGGACATATTGCAAGAGACCCTAACGACAGGATGCGGTTCAAGGTTTTTCCGGATGGTTCACTCGGAAAACATGCGGTTACTCATTACAAGGTTATTGAGAGATTTGGCTATACAACATTGGTCTCATGTAAGCTGGAAACAGGAAGGACTCATCAGATAAGAGTCCACATGGACTATATTGGTCACCCTCTCTTTAACGATGACAGATATGGTGGAGATAAAATATTAAAAGGAACCCTTTATGCCAAGTTCAAGCAATTTGTAGATAACTGTTTTGAACTTCTTCCTCGTCAGGCACTTCATGCAAGAACTCTTGGATTTGAGCATCCCAGGAGTGGAAAAAGGTTGTTCTTTGAATGCCCAGTGCCTTCAGATATGCTTGCCGTCATAGAAAAATGGCGGGTTTACTCCAACTACGCGAAATAAATATCTAAAATATTACCTGGGGAAGCCGCCATGAGGAGGACCGTACATTCCATGCCCTCTCATTCCCCTGTCTCTGTCTCTGCCACGATCATTACCATCACCGAATTTCCCGAATCTCCATGTGAATGAAAGCATAAAGTATTGTTTGAGAGTCATACTGCTGACATCCTGTATATAGTTGTCAGTTGTGGTTCTTCTTACGCTTTTAGATTGATCCAGTATGTCAAACACTCTTAATCTCAAAGTTGCGGAATTTTTAAGCAAAAGTTTTGAGACCTCTGCATTCCAGACTGTTGCAGGATCATTATAACCCGTCCCATAACCAAGATAGAATTGATAGTCTATATCGCTGGCAAGCGCGAACCCTGCAGGCAATGTCCAGTTTATGTTTGCATTAATTGCATTGTTCCATGTCGCATCTTTAGTCTTTCCGACTGTGTACCAAGCTTTGGCATATGATACTCTCCCACCTATGCCTGTTTCTAGTTTCTCCCCTCTGTATGAAACCCTCAGCATTTCAGAAAGTGAGAAAGACGTTGTGAGATTCTTAACGGCTCCCGTCTCTGAAGCAGTACTGCTAGAGTAATTTATTCCGTTATTCAGACCGGTACGGGTGTTGGTCATTATGTAAAATTTGGACTTAGCAACCGGTGCACTCCACATAATGTTGGCAGAAACTGAGTAAACTGACTGATCATTGACCGGTTTAGTATGCTGAATTCCGCCCTCTTCATACCAGGTTTTGTTTACAATTTTGTCAAGTGTATATGTACCTTCCAATCTGGCATCCACAGTACTGAAAGTAGCCCTGTCAGTATTTCTGTAACTTACGGAAAGGTTGTGGGAAAACTCCGGCAGCAAGTCAGGATTTCCCTCGGAAACATAGAGTGGATTTGAATTATCTTTAACAGGCTGCATCTGAGAAATTGAAGGCTGTCTTGTATTGCCCCTGTATCTGAGTCTTAGAGCCTTTGTATCGCTGAAATTAATTTCAAGCATCGCTGTCGGAGAAAAATTAACTACATTCCTCTCAAGGTCTGTCGTCTCCCCGTCTGCAGTAGTGAGACTATGAGTATAAGCCGGTTGCACATTCATACCGATGGTATAGTTATACTTATCTTCTACCTTTCTGATATTAATCTCACCTCTTTGATTTATAAAGGTGTTTTCAAAACTGTTTGAATAGGTAGAGTCATACAAATCGTACTCCTGAGTGGCGGTATTGAAGTTATTGGCAACTTTATCCGAATTATTCTTTTTATAGTTGTATGAGTAGGCCAGTTCCATGTAGTAATTATTTCCCAAAGGCTCTGTGTAAGCAGCCCTTGCTCCTAAAGAGTAATTACTCTGCTCGGTCTTGTACATTTGTTTTACCTCTGATGTCATGGCTTGACTACCGTAACTGTTGGTCAAAGACTGATTAAAGGCCTTTATGTCATTGTCCTCATACCCGTATGTAATACTAACAGAGAAGGTCCTGCCTGTCTTGTTAAATTTCTGACGGAACAAGAAATCTCCACCGAGGGTTCTTGTATCGTTATCTCCGAAAGATTTACTGTTTCCGTCATTAATCAATGCCTCTCCCAGCAAACCTTTTGTCGAATACAGATTTCCCTCGTTGAAAGATCCGCTTCCTACGTTTATATTAGGGCGGAAAAGGATAGAGGTCATTTCATTGAATTTGTACTCAAGATTTAACGAGGCTCTGTTTGCATTTGACCTTGACAGTGAATATTGATTACTGTTATAAACAAAGCTGCTGTCTGTCAGAAATGTCTGCTTATTAATTGTCTGATTGTTTTCGGTCTCATTACCGCTATACAGATAGCTACCGCCTATAGAAAGCTTTTTATTCTTGCTCTCGGTATTTGCATTCGCACCTGCCATCCATGATGAAGTTATACCGCTTCCTCCGAAGTTCATTATTGCACCGCCCACACGCACTCCGCCTGATCCCCCCAAAGAGTTTCTCATGCCTCTCATGGCCTCTCCTGCAACATCGAAAAAACCACGGTTATTTGTATTATTTGCATTGGCTATTACACTCAACTGACTCCTTGATGTGAAATTACCAAGCATCCCTGCTGCCTGGTATTTATCATCCGTACCATATCCCGCGCTCATGTTTCCGAACCACCCGTTCATCATTCCCGGTCTTATTGAAAGATCAATTACAGTTTCTGAATTTCCGTCGTCAATTCCTGTGAACTGGGCTTGTTCTGATTTTTTCTCAAGCACTTTTACCTTTTCAATTATTTTTGCAGGAAGATTCTTTGTGGCTAATTGAGGATCATCAAGAAAGAAGGTTTTACCGTCTATTGTAATCTTATTGATTGTCTTGCCATTCGCAGTAATAGACCCGTCACTTGCAATCTCTATACCCGGCAATTTCTTAAGCAAGGTTTCAAGCATATCGCCATCTGTCACTTTAAATGAGGATGCATTATACTCTATAGTATCTTTTTTGACTATTATAGGATTGGCAAGAGCTGAGACAGTGATTGACGAAAGGGTGTTAACCTCTTCCTTCATCTTTACCTTTCCGAAATCAATAAGAGATTTTCCGGTTGTGTTGAACTTGGTTATATAAGGGGCGTATCCCATACATTCCGCCTTCAATGTGTACGATCCTTCAGGGACCTTCAGAATTTCAGCCCATCCGGATGCATCAGTTAGTGCATATTTCAAGGCCTCCTTTTTGCCATCCAATGTTATGGAAACCGTCGCGAATTCAATCGGATTCTGTTTTATACTGTCAATAAGCACAATTTTAATTCTGAAATCCTTTGCATCAGTATCGGCAAATGATTTATACGTACTTAAAAAAATAAGGGACAGTGTAAGAAGGCATATATTGATGTATTTCATATAGGTCGATTTTTCTCTGTTTTGTTTAATTTCATGCTTTGACTACAAAAAACCTGAAAAGTTAAATCGTTTATGAGAAAAATTATTTAACCCTGCCCGGATTGTTTTTCACAAACTCTTTCCAGCTTGATTTACACCCGTTTGAGACATCGGGTCTTGCCGATTCAAGGAAGTGACAATAGGCAACAGCTACTCCATCTGTTGCATCAAGATAAACTGAGGGGTTTTCGATTTTAAGTATATTGCAAAGAAGAGTGGCAACCTGCTCTTTTGATGCCGCCCCTCTTCCTGTTATAGCCATTTTCACCTTTCTGGGTGCATATTCTGCTACCACAATATCTGTTGACAATGCAGCAGTTATTGCAGCGCCCTGTGCCCTTCCAAGTACAAACATCGATTGAATGTTCTTTCCGTAAAACGGAGCCTCGACGGCCATTTCCGAAGGTCTGAACCTGTCTATAAGTTCTGATATACCGTTATAAATAACCCTTAATTTCTGGTAATGATCTTTATAGAGATGCAGATCTATAACTCCCATCTCTAAAAAAAGCACCTTATTACCTGTAACCTTTATTACACCCCACCCAAGAATTCTTGTCCCAGGATCAATACCCAGTATGATCTTATCTGAGATCATAGGTTTTAGTCAATATAAGAGAAACCTGTATACTCTCTGAGAACTGACGGAACTTCAATGCCTCTCTCTGTCTGATTGTTCTCAAGAATTGCGGCCAGAATCCTTGGGAGAGCCAAAGAACTGCCGTTGAGAGTGTGTGCAAGTTGAGTCTTACCGTTTTCATCCTTGAAACGCAGTTTAAGCCTGTTTGCCTGGAAAGTCTCAAAATTGGACACAGAGCTGACTTCAAGCCATCTGCCCTGGGCTGCTGAATATACCTCAAAATCATATGTAAGGGCGGATGTAAAACTCATGTCTCCTCCACACAGTCTGACTATTCTGTACGGAAGTCCCAGAGAACGGACAATTCCCTCTACATGCTTGACCATCTCCTCAAGTGCATCGTATGATGTATCAGGGTGAGATATCTGAACAATCTCCACCTTGTCAAACTGATGTAATCTGTTGAGACCCCTTACATCTTTGCCGTATGATCCTGCCTCTCTCCTGAAACAAGGAGTATAGGCAGTGCATTTCACCGGTAATTCATTGTTGTTTAAAATAACATCCCTGAAAATATTAGTTACAGGTACCTCTGCCGTAGGAATAAGATAAAAATTATCAAGACCAACATGGTACATCTGCTCTCCTTTGTCCGGAAGTTGTCCTGTTCCGAAACCTGAAGCCTCGTTGACCATGAGTGGCGGTTGATACTCAACATAGCCGGCTTTAGTATTTTTATCAAGGAAATACGCTATCAGAGCCCTCTGAATCCTTGCACCTTTTCCCTTATAAACAGGGAAACCTGCTCCTGTAAGCTTTACACCAAGATCAAAATCTATAATATCATATTTTTTTGTCAGCTCCCAGTGAGGTAATGCGTCCTTAAGTTCTGGAAAAGATCCTCCCTCTCTGACAATTACATTATCTTCTGCAGTTTTGCCCTGAGGTACCGAGGAGTGCGGCAAATTAGGAAGAAGAACCAGTTTTTCATTCATCTCATTTGTAAAAGACTGCATCTGAACATCCAGTTGTCTGGATCTCTCTTTCAGCTCGGCTACTTTGGATTTAGCATCTTCAGCCTCCGCTTTTTTACCCTCCTTCATCAATGAACCGATAGCTCGTGCCAGACTGTTCTGTTCGGCTAACATCGAATCCAGTTCTGTCTGAGTCTCCCTTCTCTGTTGATCAAGATCATTAATACTTTTAATTATCTCTGCTGCATCAAAATTCTTAACAGCAAGCCTCTCTGCCACAAATTGAGGTTGTTCCCGGAGTAGTTTTATATTTAACATCTTATCTTAATAAATGAATTTCAAAGGTAGAAAAAAATATATTACGTTATCTAAAAAAAGAGAGCCGGACTCATGTTCCGGCTCTTTATACTCTGTACAGCAATATTAATTACATCTGGCTGATTGCTCCAACAGGGCAGACATCAGCGCAAGTGCCGCAGTCTGAACAAATATTCGGGTCAATTTTGTAGATATCACCGGGAGAGATAGCCTCAACTGGGCACTCATCGATACATGTTCCACAAGCTGTGCAGTCTTCTGAAATTTTGTAAGCCATTACAATAAAATTTAATTTGGTTATTTCTCGCAAAGGTATAAAATTGGGTGGAAAAGAACAAATAGTAATTGTATCTTTGCAGAATAAAACCAATTTAAAATTCTTGACATGCGTAATATGATATATAATCTTTGTGCTGCACTCATATTTGCTGTATATCCGCTTGCTGACGTATCTGCACAGCAAGCATCTGAAATGAGTATTGAATTCACCAAGACCGTCCATGACTTCGGCGATATTGATATCAATTCCGGTCCTAGAAGCTATGCGTTTTTCTTTAAAAATATAAGCAATCAGACAGTCATTATTCAAACTGTCATTTCCTCATGCGGTTGTACTACACCTGAATGGACAAGAGAACCAATCAAACCCGGGGATAAGGGAAAAATAGATGTCACATTCCTGAATGACCAGGGAGCATATCCTTTTGACAAGTCCCTGACTGTCTATGTTACCGGAAGTTCCAGGCCGATTGTTCTCAGGATTAAGGGTGTTGTCACTCAAAAACCAAAATCAGTCAAACAGCAATATCCCGTAAAAATTGGCCATTTAGGACTAAAAAAAAACTTAATTGATTACGGACAAGCCCATTATGGTTCAATCTCCAAAGGAGCGATTGAAGTTGTTAATCTTGGTAACACCCCTATAAAAGTAACCTTTACTGATTTATCCAAAGGTTTTTATATTAATGCCAATCCTGAAGTAATAGGAGCGGGAAGAAAAACTGACCTTATTTTCTCTATTGACACTAGGGCCGCACACACATGGGGAACATCAGTATTCTCTGCTACCCCTGTAATAAATGGCAAGAAGACAGACAAATCCATTCAGGTAAAGGCAACAATTCTTGAGGATTTTACCCGTATGTCAAAAGAGGAGCTGGACAAAGCCCCTCTTCCGATATTTTCCAAGAGTTCGTATAATTTCGGCAAGGTTAAATCCGGGACAGTTGTCAAAGCATCCTTTGATTACAGGAATGTGGGAAGAAGCGACATGATAATCCGTCAGTTACAATACAGCGAAAAAGGGATTTCAGCCACCTATAATGACAACACCTCCCCGAATGGAGCCGCAAGTATTGTGTCCACAATCGACACAAAGGGTATGTCAGGAGAAAAAAACCTTATTATCACAGTTATCACCAATTCACCAACCAGACCAATCATTAACCTGATAATATCGGGTGAGATTGCAAAATAATACCTATGGACAATTTGGTAAAGGATAGTGCGCTCATTGTCAATGATGGCGTAGAGCAGCCACCAGTTATAAATCCCTATATAACTAATTTTTACAAAAAGAACCGTGTAAAGACTCTTACCGTTAAAGAGTATGTTGAGGGGATACTTGCCGGCAACACCACAATACTCAGTCAGGCAATCACACTTATAGAGAGTTCGAAACCAGAACACCGAGCCATAGCACAACAAGTGATTGAGACATGTCAGCCATTTGCCGCCAAATCTATGAGAATTGGAATTACCGGCGTTCCAGGAGCAGGTAAGAGTACATTTATTGAGGCTTTTGGAGGCCTTATTACATCCGGCAATCACAAACTTGCCGTTCTGGCAATAGACCCAAGCAGTGAAAAGAGTAAAGGGAGCATTCTTGGTGATAAAACCAGAATGGAGACACTTTGTTCTGATCCCAAAGCATTTATCAGGCCTAGTCCCAGCGGAGGCTCGCTGGGGGGTGTTGCAAGAAAGACACGGGAGAGCATTGTCCTTTGTGAAGCTGCCGGTTTCGACGTTATCTTCATCGAAACAGTAGGCGTAGGACAATCGGAAACAGCAGTACATTCAATGAGTGATTTCTTTCTTCTGCTTATGCTGTCAGGTGCAGGGGATGAGTTACAAGGTATCAAGAGAGGAATTATGGAGATGTCCGACCTTATAGCCATCACAAAGGCGGATGGAAGCAACATTGAAAAGGCCACTTTGGCAAAGGCGCTATACTCGAACGCGCTCCATCTTTTTCCCCCGACAGAATCAGGTTGGGTGCCAACAGCACTTACATCTTCTGCCGTTACAAAAGAGGGATTGGTTGAAATCCTGGATAAAATCCACGAATATTTCAAATTGACCACTGAAAACGGTTATTATCAACATAAAAGAAAAGAACAAGCCAGATTCTGGATGTATGAGACAATCAATGAAGAGCTCAAGAACAGATTCTTTGAAGATCCGGGTATACAGGAAAAGTTGAAAGAATATGAGGAGTCTGTCTCAAATGGAAAGATCGGATCTTTTACAGCGGCTTCCGAGTTACTAAAAATATACAATAAGCGATGAATATAGTCATAGAGGCTCTTAAAAACAGCATCCTCATCACAGGTCTTGTGATGATAATGATGCTATTGATAGAATATGTTAATATACATACTCACGGTTCCACCTTCAGTAAACTAAGGGGGTCATCGGTAAGGCAGGTACTTCTGGCTGCCTTACTGGGATTAATTCCCGGCTGCGTGGGCGGATTTGCAGTAGTTTCACTATACACTCACAATATAATTAGCTTCGGGGCTCTTATAGCAATGATGATTGCCTCCTCCGGAGATGAAGCCTTTGTTCTAATGGCAGCCGTTCCAAAAACAGCAGTTATTCTTTTTATAGCACTATTGATTACAGGAATTTTGACAGGTCTTGCAGTAGATAGACTATTTAAACAAAGTAAACGCCCTTTTACCCCTGAAGAGTACAAGATACATGATGATTGCGACTCAATAGCCTCACCATCGGTTTTTGGTGCAAGTATAAGGGAAAATTTAAGACACTTCAGCAAAGAGCGGCTTATAATAATAATAGGGATAGCAATATTTGCAATTGCCGTAGTAATGGGGATTCTTGAACATGAACACATGGAGGTTGGAGAGGCTGGACATCACGGAGAGGAACATCTCCACGGAGCGATCAATATATTCAGTGAACGATGGATTAACCTGCTTTTCGCCGGGATAAGCGTACTGACACTTTTCCTTACATTAAAGGCAAAAGAGCATTTTATAAAGGAACATTTGTGGAATCATGTTATCTTAAAACACTTCAAATCCATATTTCTATGGACATTCGGTGCATTACTTGTAATTCACTTCGGAATGCAGTACCTTCATATTGAAAATTGGGTGAAGGACAACGTATTACTGATGATATTACTTGCCGCAACAATTGGTTTAATACCGGAGTCCGGGCCACACATGGTATTTATAACACTCTTTGCGGGAGGTCTTATTCCGTTCAGTGTGCTGTTTGTAAGCTCTATGGTGCAGGATGGACATACAGCACTGCCCCTGCTCGCAGAGAGCAAGGGCAGCTTCTTTAAGGCAAAAGCCGTTAATTTTGTTGTCGGCATATCACTCGGGATACTGCTACACATGTTTGGTATATAGCAGTTTATCAGGACAACCTACTCACCGTTCATAGAGATCAGGAACTCCTGGTTATTCTCTGTTCTCATAAGTCTTGTCTTCATAAATTCCATTGCCTCTACAGAATTCATATCGGCCAGGTAATTCCTGAGTATCCATATTCTGTTAAGAGTCTCCTTGTCAAAAAGAAGGTCATCTCTTCTTGTACTACTGAGTGTAACATCAACAGCCGGGAAAATCCTCTTATTGGCAAGTTTCCTGTCAAGTTGGAGTTCCATGTTGCCGGTACCCTTAAACTCCTCAAATATAACCTCATCCATTTTAGACCCGGTGTCTGTAAGAGCCGTAGCAAGAATGGTAAGCGAACCTCCGTTCTCTATATTTCTTGCTGCTCCGAAGAATCTTTTAGGTTTATGCAGTGCGTTGGCATCGACACCTCCGCTGAGTACTTTTCCAGAAGCCGGCTGTACTGTATTGAAAGCTCTTGCAAGCCTTGTTATAGAGTCAAGAAGTATAACCACGTCATGACCGCACTCTACCAA
>Ga0265297_10004425_pt1 | contig 23042 bp, 49 predicted proteins | sample Munlanlwell13791_FD_192502 | JGI IMG/M metagenome (GOLD analysis project Ga0265297, IMG submission 192502) | Leachate microbial communities from a municipal landfill in Southern Ontario, Canada - Leachate well 137-91 | ecosystem: Engineered > Solid waste > Landfill > Unclassified | place... | reverse complement strand
CGTATAGACAATCTCTGCTTTCATACCCCCTTAATCACCCCCGCCTTAAAAAACCCTTCGCCCCCTCATTTCACAGTCCGCCGAAATCTCAAACCGCCCTCTTGCACCCTCCACAGCGGTCCGTATAGGTGTGAGTATCCGAGCATACTTCCTATTTAAAGGCGTTTGCAACCACAATTTTGTACTAGGGCGTACAACTTGGAAACTTTCTAAGAAAGTTTTTGGAATTTTTTTTGGAATAATTCTAAGTTACAATGTAACACAATGTAAACTTTTGTGACAAAAAAAATTTTTGTAACTTAAGTGTACGTACGTGTACATTGGTTACAAACATCGAGCAAGTTTACATTGTAACCATTAGAATTTCTAATAGTAACTATTTTCACTTAATTTCGTGAATAAGGGTGACAAAAAAAAACCCTAATCGCGTAGGACTAGGGTTTAATGGATTAAAGAGTAAATTTGAATACCTTTATAGTGTTAATACATTGCTCACATTCAAGAATTTCGTAAAAACATCCATCCTCTTCAATATGAGATGCTAAATGCATAGGGGAACCACAAATTACACCTTCATTTTCCATATTACAAGTATATTTGGGTTTAAATTGCTTGCAAATTTCATCAATGTCTTCATTTTTCACACCTAAATAGCATTGTGCGCACCATTTTTCATTTTCGTATAAACAATTTATACAAAAACTACAATCTACACAAGAGATTTTGTTTTCACACATGATTTTTCACCAATTTTTGAATTGTAATAAAAAAAGAGGTTGGAAATAAAAAAAGGGGAGATTTATTGATAGTTCTTAAGCTCGCTAAGAAGGGCTTCTAATTGTTCTTCACTCAAGTTTTCTTGACTTAAGGCTTGTTCTATTTGTTCCAATGTCATATTTTTCACCTCGCTTTTTGCTTTGGGAGAGATATTCTCCCAAATTTGCAAATAAGGGAATAGAGTTAATAAAAAACTTGTTGCTTGCCAATTTTTTTCATTTTTTGAACGTATTTTGAACCACATTGGTCGCAAAATGAAATAATGTCGTATTTTTTAACTTTCCCCCTTGAGCTCATTAATTCAACGCTTTCAAGGTTTACAATGCCTCCACATTTTGCACAAGACATTTTATTCACCATTTTCCAATGTTTCATCATCATGCCAATAGGAATGATGATTTTGATTGATTCTTAAAATACGATCCATTTTTTGATTGAATTCTTTTTCCTTGTTCATTGCCTTGATTTTAGCAATGTCTTTTTGTGTGGAAATAATGGCTAAGTTGTGGGGATTAAAACTACACTCGATCCCATTAATTTGGCATATTAAGAAGCATTTGTTCATTCCAAAGCAATAAGCTTGTAGACTTGCCTTCATATCTTGAAGGGAAAAGGCTTTTATTACATCTTTCGATGTATTGAAGGTTGCTATATATTGTTGCATTATATTCACCCAATTCCATTAGAGCTTAAAGTCTAATGGTGATATCTTAGTTCTAATGCTATAGAACTAAGATATCGCCATTAAAAAGATGAGAAAAAAGAAAAAACTTAGGCGAGATGTGCCAATTTTTCGATATCATTAAGGGGAGTTTTCACACTCGCCTTTTTCTTCAAAATTAAGGCGAGTTTAACCACGTTTAACACATCCATGTGTCGAGACATTTTTGTTTCATCCTTTTTCGCCTTTTTCTCCCACTCTACTATAGAAGGGAGTAAAAGACTAACATATTTCGCCATATTTCGCCAATTGCCTAAATTGTTAAGGCTAGCTTTGGATTCAAATGGTACATAATCGATTCGCCATTCTTTGGGAATTCTCCAAGTTTCTAATGTGGATTTACGTTTAATTCCCACTTCATTATTAAAAGTTGTGTGGTCAATTTCGCTCACTTTATGCGAAATAAGGTCAAATTTCAAAAAGAAGGCTTTTTCAATACCAATGCCTTCTTTTAGCGTTATTTCATCCCCACAAACCATATAAAAATTGGTTGCGTTATTGTGGGAATTCCAATAGAGAACATTACGTTTTACCATAGGATATCGCCTATTCTAATAGAACTAATGTCTATTAGCGACTAGAAGCCCCTAACTAAGGGGATTCTAGTCGCTAAAAGACTAAAAAAGAAGGGATCTAAGGGTTTTTTGTGCGTAAATTGCGAGATAATCATACGCGTAGTAAAATTCATGATTCTACTAGCTCTTATTCGCTATAAGCTCGTATTATAACCCTTTTCACGCGTTCTTATTCCTATTACATGCCTCGCGATTTTGGCATGCATAGTGGGGTGCAAGCTTTTTTCCCCCTTATTCCCACAAATTACTACACGCGTACCTCCATGAAAGTTAATTTTTGATGCTTCATAATAATATTATAGTAATACTATTTTACTAAAGTCTCTATACTAAAGAAAAACGCGTTATTTTGAAGGAGAAATGGCGAAAAACGCGAGATGGGCGACTTCATATTTTATCTAAAAGTTACTATAAAGTGTTTAGATAATTCGATTTAATCGCATTGTGTTGACCATAAAAGAGATAAGATTTGTAACTATGGATGTTACCAATAAGTTTCGATCGTAAAAATTTAGAACGATCGCGTGAAATGGGAGAAACGCGTTATTGTGCGTATTTTGGCGATGTGGGGAAATAGAAGATCTTGAAAAAAAAAAAATTCACCCCAACCAATTGGATCGTGAAAAATGAGAATGATCGCGTGAAATGGGGAGAAAGTTAGGTTTTATGGGAGAAATAGTGGTCATGTCGATCATAGAATTTCGCCTAGATGGGAAAATTTCCCCCATAAGAGTTATGATTTAAGTTTTTATGATCCAATATGGATCATTCTAAATTTTTACGATCCAAAAAAATGGGGAGAAGGATTTTTTATAAAGATCGATTGGTACACTTTTCCCCTAAGATAGAAAAGAGAAAAAAAATGACAAAATGGTTTTTTTCGCCCTCAATTCTAGCGACACGCGACACATTGTAGGGGGGGGATATATAAAGGATCGCGAAAAGGGTCATTTTTATGAAATATAAGCAAAGGGTTTAAATAGGGCGTCTCCCCCTATAGCGACCTCTATAGGGCGAAATGGGCGAGGGGAGATAGATTTATATAGGGATATGGATTTGGAACTTTTTCGCCCTTCTATAAGGATAGAGAACGCGAGAGGCGAGATCCAAAAAAGGGTCATTTTTGTTCAAAAAAAGTGACCTAAAAAAGTCACCTCTATTAAAAACACCTAGAGAAAGGATTAAGGGGGATTGATTATAAAAAATAAGGGAAAAAAAGAGGGTGAATTTTAGAAAAGAATCCCTTTTTTGGCGATTTATAGAAATAGGTGTGAATAGGGGAGTTATGAGTAATGGCGAAATTCGCCTATTTCCCCTCTCATTTCCCCTATTCTCAAGCCCTAACCCATAGGGCTTTAGGGGATAGAGAATCTCCTAAGTTGTTTAGAACGACCTATAGAGCCATAGAATTGAGTATGATTAGATTAAGCTAATTACTATTATGTCGTTAGCTTAAGCTAACGAATTTTGTATAAAATGTTAAGAAAAAAGGAAAAAAACTCGCCAAAAAAGCCAAAATAGCGAGAAAAGGGATGTTAGCTCAAGCTAACGACAATTTTGTTATTAGACTAAGCTAACAAAAAGTAATACTAACTAAAAGTTGTCATTTTTTTAGACAACAAAAAGTTTACATCTATATAAATATAACAAAGTTGTTAAATCTACATTGTAGAAATAACAAAGTTGTTAAATCTACATTGTAGAAATAACAATATTAAGACATTCGCATATTCTAATATTACGATATAAGAATATTCGAATATAAGAATATAATGATATTCGAATATAAGGATATAACGATGGGCTAATGGGCGGCGGTTTTCGCCAGCGGTCGCGAGGGGGGTCGCGGCCGGTTGGCACATCTCCTGACCGTCGCGATCGCCCGCGTGGGGCTCATACCGGCTGGGGGAAAACGCCTGTGAGTCGCTTCGCGTGAAAAGAGTTCGCAGATAAGACGCCCATCTACATTCGAGGGGCTCTCAGAGATGAGGGGTGAAAAAGCGATATGGGTTCAAAAATCGAAAATTCTGTATAGGGATGTGGGTTCAAAAATCGAAAAGTCTGTATGGAGGATGGGAGTGGGGAGAGTCTGCTGTCCAAAAATCGAAAATCTCTGCGAAGGTTTTTAAGGGAGGGCTCTATAAAGATCATGTGAGGTGAGAAAAAGTATGCCAGAACTAACTTGCAGCGCGTGTAAATTTGAAAACGCTTGTACGCTTTTAGGGCGTCCTCGCAAATATTATACGGAATGCGAAGATTTTGAATGGAGCGACACGGAAGACGATGATGAATAATTTTTTCCATTTTTGTCGTGATACAAAGGGGCTGCGAAACGCCCCGAGACGGGCGAGAAAGGGCGTCTGGCTGTCTGGGAAACAGCCGGGTGGGGGAAAAACCGAAGGCATGGCTTGTTTTAGGATGTGATAAAAAAAGGCACGACCTCGACGCGTGGCAGATTACATGCGCGATGTGGCAAAGGTATCCCCATAAGGGTCACGTAATTCCGTGGGCGAATTCGCCACGCGATGGGCAGGGTTTATAGGGGTGACAAAAGGTGTGGCAAAAATCGAAAAAGGCAAAAATCGAAAAGTCTGAAAAGAGAGAAAAAATTAGAAGGAGGGCTTCGCGATGTAGCGATGCCCGTTGACAAAGGCGTATAAGGAGACGCCCTTCTCATCTGCGAGGGCTTTCATCTTCATAATGAGATCGTATCCGTTTTGATGCTCGATGAAATAGTCCTTGCCCAGTTGGGGGATGTTGGTCTTCATTGTGGGTTCCTCCGTAGTCGTGAAAAAAAGATTAGATTTCCTCGAGGCCGTAGCCTTCCTTGAGGAAGCGAAGAAAGTCGTCGGGGGTTTTGTCCCATTTGCAATGGGGGTTTTGGCAAAGGAACTCGCATCCTAAGAAGCCGAGTTCGCTCCCACACAAGGGGCATTTCAGGCCACTTGGGAGGAATAGGTCACGATTTTTACGCGCCATAGTTACTATAAAGAAATTCAAGTATTTAACAATTTCGCTTCCTGAAAGAAAGGGAAAAAATTAGAGCATGATGAGGGGCAGGCCCAAGAATTGCTCCCACAAGCGATCCATCTCCGCTTCAAGGGCATGGTCTTGGGCGTGGTCGCCTTCTTCTGAGGGGAGGAGCAACTTCCCACAAAGGCGGCATTTATTCATTATACAACGCCTTCGCATTGGCATTGATGCCGTCTTTGAGACACTTGCCCTTGTAGAGCATAGGGCAATCGGGGGCGCATGAGGTGTAAAGGGCGTTGCCTTCTTCATCCACGCGGGTCGCGTCAAGCTCGCATATTTCGTGGGCGAGTCGTACCATCTCCATCGCCTTGGTACGTTGGGCGGTACGTATGGTTTCATCTTGTGTGAGAGCCATAGTTACTAATAAGAAATTCGAGTATTTAACTTTTTCGCTTCCCGATTAATGATAGCGAGCATTCGCCTCCAGTCACTCTTGGGCGACGTCTTGCCCGCCCTCGCTAAATTTAATTCTCGCCCAATTCGCCGTGAGAAAGGCTCGAAATTGGGGGATGTCGGGGTATTGTTTATGAGGGCGTTTGAAGATCGTGTGAACGAGATAGGGCTGGGCGTTGTCGAGATAGACCTCGATCTTTTCCTTCGGCGTGACTTTTAGCACGCCTATTTTTTGTTTTGTGGTCGGCATGTTTCTCAATCCCAAAAATTAGGCGAGGGCTTTCGCCACGCCCGCGATCTTCTCATGAGATCGCATGAGGATGGTATCATCAAGATACCAGAAACGCTTCGTGATACGAAGCGTTTTCCCGTTGATCTTGATCTTGATGGGCTTAAACCCATCGTTGTCGCGAGTGAGGGGAAACGTGATTTTCCCGCCATTCCTTTTGATCCATTCGAGGGCTTCGCGAGGGGAGACCTTCATATTGACCCCTCGGTCGCCAAACATGCGATGGGCTTTATCCATGAGGAAAAAGCCCTCGTTGGGAGCATGAACTAGCGCGAGCGAGTTCAGCCCAACCCCATTGAAACATATAATTTGCTTCATAAGTGACTTATCGTGCAAGGGCTTAAAAACTTTTTGTAACCATACAGGTTACCACAACATTTATATGCTTTTGCTCTAATTATTTCTTAGGGATAAATATGATCAACTATCTTGAATTAGCCCGCTCCATCGAACCAAGTGTCGATGGGATTGGTGTGTTTATTGAAACACACTTTCAAGCCGTATGCGATGAGATGTCTATTGATATTGGAGATCTCAGCGAAGAAGAATTCGATGATTTTCATCGCGTGGAGCAACAAATAGCCGACCTCTACAACAACTTCCTTGTGAAGCACGGCTTCTTCAAGCTCGAGAAGGAAGACGAGATCTAAGTTTTTTCTTTTGTTCTCAAAGCGTCTGCCATGCCCCCACGTTGCAACTGGCGTCTGCAGGGGGCCTGTCTGGGAAAACCCTGCTGACAATACAATTAAAAAAAAACAAAAAAAGAAAAAACGCCTACTCGTCTGAGAAACTCATCTCGCCTTGCACGAGATAGAGCCCCATCTCGGCAAATTTAAAATAGGCCACAGGGGTGGGGTTATCGCGAACGCGTTTGTAGTGGTCATATACGCTTCGGCGTAGGGGCTCGCTTTTCAAAAATCGAAGAATCCGATAATACTCTGTGCGAGCCTTCGATGCGATGTCGAGCCCTTGGATGTCTTGGCGGCTTTCTTTGTAATCCATATTTTTCACCTCGTAACATATATAGTTACAACCTTTATAAATGTTTGGATAGCCCGTGAGCGAATCGAACGCTCGCAAGGGGGTTCACAGCCCCCCCTCATGCCACTAGAATAACGGGCTCTTCAAAGAAAAAAATTAGGAGAGCGACCCCAGAAACTTCGTGATCAATTGCTTCTTGATCGCGAAGGGAATGTATTTTCGCCCCAGAATGTGTCGAATGACCTTCTCCCACTTCAATTCCTTCACGCAGAATTGGTGGTCGTCCCCCTCAAAATAGACGTAATGTCCTTTCGACGGGTAGACGTAGATCGAATAGTCGGTATAATCGTCATCTATAATTGTGACGATCTCTTGACCAGCGTTTGAAGAATCCTCGTTTAAATGGATTAAATCGAAGATACCAGAATTAGGGAATTGTGTCAAACCATATCACCTTGTAACTATATTAGTTACAACCTATTTATACTTTTCGTATCTCCTTTACGGTCACCCTATATGCATTGCCTTGTTTCTTCTCTTCTGCCCCTCGCACCCCATAGGGAAAACACATCGAGAATTGCGGCCACGAAGGATATACCATCGTAAATTCGAGCGTGCCCGTTTCGATCCACGCCCAATAGTCCTGAGTAAACCCACTTGATTTGGTCTCAGGGGTTTGGTCGCTTGACATACACACGTCTAATTCATAGACATCATCAGGCCCATACAATCGCACCATCTTTGCCGATTTATGGATGTGATCAAAATGGTCACCGAGTTTTTGTCCATACATGATCATGATTCTCAGCTCCTTTTTTTAGAAAAAAAATTAGGAACGCTTGCGTTCCACTGAGCCCCCAAAGGTCTCCACGATCGTAAAGCCGTCAAGGGTCTCTTGGTATCCCTCATAAAAGGGGGCCCCCGCACATATGCGATCGTCCATATATGTGACTGGGTCGCATGTTGCGAAATAGTTCGCAATGGTCTCGACCTTGACATAATAAATCTCGCCCGTGACTTCTATCCCATTCCAAATATAATAGAATTCGCCGTCCTTTGTGGCTAAAAGGGTATCCTCATAGGGGTCTTCCCCGAGGTGAACATCGTTATACAAATGGCGTTCAACGATCGCATCGATGGTCGCCATAACCACCGCGCTAGCTTCTACTTGTGTGAGAGCCATAGTTACTATAAGGAAATATGAGTATTTAACCTTTTCGCTTTCCGATGAAAAAGGAAAAAATTAATCGACCTTGAAGTCTCGCCCGCACTTCTCGCACGACACGCGATAGACCCAGTGGTCTTTATCATAAACCACCTTCACCTTTTCGCTTCCGCAAAAGGTACAAAACTTTGGTTGCATGGCAGTCACCTAAATAAATTGAGCCATGATTTTGGCTTCAGTTCGATAGCGATTCAATCGCTCTTGTTCAAGTTCTGTGAGCTTGCCTTTCGTGGCGAGCTTGGCTTCGAGCCGTTTAATCTTCTCCGTGTATATGTTAAACGACTTGTTCAAACGACGGTAGGCTTTTATGTCTCCCATATTCATCAACTCCGTTAGGTGAAAAAAATTAGTAGGCTCTTAATTCTTGCCCATAACAATTCGAACAAATTACGCGATCGAATTTTTTATTGCGAGGGTATTGAAATCGCAATTCTTTACCACATTTTTCGCATTTTTCCACATTTTTCCCTCGAAAGGGAGCATTGGAAACAACAAGGGCTCTCGCTTTACGCGAGACGATACAAGTCCACCACATTAGCTCGGGCATTTTTTCTCACCTTAGGGTTTTTTTACCCTTGTAACATAGTTAGTTACGAACCATATAAAGTTATGGATCGTAGTATCAGTAAGGAGACTACGACCCCCACGGACAGGCGGTGGGGCCAACGAGAATCGCCCGTTTCATGGCGTTTGGTCAGTATGCGAAAAGGTTAAATAGGAGAATTTCCTTTAAAGAATTATGGCGCGACAAAAACTTGTTGTGGTTGACACCGACGCAATTCAAAAAAATTGCAACGCGTTACTCAAGAAAACGCCAACGCGAGCCGTGTCTTTTTTTGCTTGGAAATCCATTCTCAAAGCAACGATGAATGGAATCAACTTCGGTGGAAAATGGGAACTATGCAAGAAAGCCCTCATCAGTTTGGGCTTTCCTATGAAAACTAAACACGAGCAGGAAGCCACACTCGCGATCTTAGAAGATTTTTGTAAACAGCTCACTTCTAAATAATTTTTTTTATAATCAATTAGGATATGCAGAAAAATGTCCACACCATACCGCGATAAATTGTTTAAGGCCGTGAACTCAGGCGAGGCGGAATCCTACCCCGATGCCGCCCAAAAAGAGAAGAAGCGACAACAACAAAGGTTGTCCGACGAAGAAGAATGGGAAATCCGCATGGAAGCGAAGTATAGTTAAGTTTTTTTTCTATTTTTTTTCTGGTTTTGTTCTGAGCCTAAAACAAATCGAAAAATATCTATTTTTAAACGAAAAAGAGCCAGTTTAAGGGGCAAAAATCGAAAAAAGCAAAAATCGAAAAAAAATTAAGGGAGATTATTCTTTCTGCGATAGTTTTCTTCCTCGAGTTGAGCCTCGATCTTCCGCAAGTTCGCCTTGAGGTCGTGGAGATCCTCCCACCAGAGATGAAGCATTTGAAAAAAAGGGTTCACAAACATACCCCCATCGCTTGAAGGCCTGGAAGGTAGCTTCGTTGTTTGAGCCATTTGGCAATGATCCGATTATGGGCTTGGAACTTAATAAACGATTCGCGTGGAATGCTGCCCTTCTTGGCGTAGGCTTTGAGATCCTTCTCTAACGGAAGGCGCACGTCGTGATACCATTTCTTGACGAGATGGTAATTGCAGTGGGCTTGGATGCTCCACCACATGAACTGGTCATAGTTTGATCGTGACAATTCAACTCACCTTGTAACTTATATAGTTACAACCTTTATAAATTTTACGCAGATGGGAGCCCCTTAATCAAACGGCGCTCGACTTCCTCTTCAAGCTGCGCCTTGCGTAATAACAATCGATCATCAGCACCCATTACTTCTAAGATCGCGTCCATATATGCATTTAATCGCATCACGTCATCTGTGGACATCATCGCGAGATCGGTGATCGCGTGAAGGTCTTCGCCATATTCCTTAATCGGGCGAAAGATCTTTTGCCAAAAAGATTTGAGCCCCATCTGTGTTTCCCTCCCTAAAAAAAGAAAAAATTAGGCGTTAAGCGCCGCTATGATCTTGTCTTTCTTGCGTATTCCCTTGCCATTTAGGCTCCATCCCTTGTTGGAGAAGCCTAAACCGACTCCCTCTTTGATGGTTACTTGCCATTCCCCAAGGTCTTTTGAGGGGATTGGAAAGTGAATATGCCCATTACCGATGAAATGTTGCATATAATCCACTAATCGCTCGAGGCTGATGGGCTTAAAGTTATATTTATGCCCCCCCTGATAGAGGGCGATCACTTGCCCATCGCGAACGCGAACGAACAATTCAAGCCCCTCAATGCCGATGTGGTCGTAGGCGATACACACGCAATCCTTAAGGATGTCTGTGGTGGTCTCCATCTTTTCGATGGGCTCTTCACTATCGAGTTCCTGATCTTCGTGAAGGTCACAAAGAATAGGCGAGTCGTCATTGGCGAGATAGCCAAAGAACTCTGGGCGTTTCAAGGCACATCGAGCGATGCCATCAATAACTTTGAAATTGATACAGCTTCCACATGAGTTTTCCATGACATTACACCTCATGTAACTATAAGGAAATTTGCCTATTTAACTTTTTTGATATATGAAACAGCCACGCCCTTTAACGATGAGCCGAGAAATTGATGAATGGTTAGATCTTGACGCTGAAGAAGAAGAGAATGAGTTTGTGCAGGAATGCCCAGACGTGGATAATTGTTCTAAATGCACACGGTTTCAACTCGATTTGTGCCCAGGCGATTGGTAATTTTTTCGTTTTTTTGTGTTTTTTTGCTCTTTCTGCGTTACTTTAAATGTTTTTAGCCCTCAGCGTCAACAAACTTCTTCATTTTTTGTTCAGAAAAGACGTGTTTCATCATCGGGCATAAGCAAACATCGAAAAAAAGAAAAGAAAAAAATTAGTTCTCGGGCTCGATGGGCTCGCGTGAAGCCAAGATCGTTTCCATCGCCTTCGGTAATTGAGCAATGTTTTCTGGGCTCTTGCGAGAGAGAATATTGTTGGCTGTTTTTAGATATTGAAGATATTCCACAATCAAATCCATTTCATTCTGCTCTTTTGTAGATAAAGATGCAGCACTTTTCAATTCGTTGAATTGAGAGACAAGCTGTTGGGTTGATCGCTTAATGATTTTTTGACAGCTTTTATAAAGATCGCCCCCATCAAAAAGTTTAAGCGGTAATAACCAAAAGTCTCGACATTGGGCTGTGTTCTTTCCCCTTGAATGAAAGACTCGGGACTCAAATTCTTCTCGCGTAATCTCACGATTCAAAGATTCCGAAAAGAATTGCAACTTTCGGTAGTTCACATTCCCCTTGGATTTACTCTCCCCCTTGTTATGAACAAGGGTTATGAATAGCTCGGTTGGGTCAATCGGCGCTTCCTCATCGACTTGCCCCATGTAAAGAATTAGGGCATTGGCAACGAGTTCTTCTTCAGGAATAGGTCTTGTCAACATTTTTCACCTTCATAACTCCTTAATAGAAGAAAAGAAACAAGACTATTTAAACTTTTTGTAATGGAAAACGGTGTTCAAAACGGGTTTTAGGGGTATTTAAAGGCGGTTTTCCCACGAATTCGCCCCGTTTTGGAGGTCTCTCATCTGCGAAAAGGTTAAATAAGAGAATTTCCTATAAATATTTAGGTGTGATTATGGAAAAAATCAACTACTATTGGAATACCACCACATCCCAACTTTACGCATCTCCCCTCTCCTATAAGGAGTTCTGCTCCCATATAAGAGGCACTATTGTTATAGCCCATCCACATAGGACGAAACACCAAGTTCCGATAACACTTGATCTAAGGATTTAATTTTTTTTCTTTCTTCTTCAGTCAACACTTGAATCGAGAGACGTATTGCATAGACTTTTCCTTTCTTATCTGATGCGACCGTGAGTTCCAACGGGTCTTCGTTGAACCCCACCCAAAACACGCATCCACGATTATTAATAATTAACACAGGCACACAGGTCATCTTATCGCATATAGACTCGAAATAAGACGTCTCGTGGACTCCCATCGGATAAGATCGCTCATCAAAGATCCCCATGAACCCCGACTCACAATTGATGTTATGAAATTTGAGAGGGGGGTCTGATCGCGTATGGATCGCGAAGACCTCGCTCATCGCCTTTTCAAACCCTTGCCGACACGCAAAAATCGAAAAAGCTGTTTTGAGTAATGGGTCGCCTATCGTGTATGTATTCCATAAACCGTGGCGAGCGGGGAGGCTATGCACGGCTTCAAATAAATATTTATCATAGCAAGGGTCAGATACATAAAGCGGGCCCTTCACGTAAAAATCTCCGACATTTTTTAACATTTTATTATCAATATGGGAGAAAAAACACAACAATTTAAGGTTTTTGGGCAGAGAAACAGCATGATTTTCAATACCAAAATCTTTAAATAGTTGTTTTTCTTTAACTAAGATAGGTGATGATTATGGTAAAAACATCCATTACCCAGAACGATCGAATTCGTTATTTCTTTGATAAAGAAGAAGACGGATTTGAAGGGTTCGCAGAAGGCATCGTTCTCAAAGTCAACGAGAAATCCTATACCGTTGATAAATACCTTCAATATAAAGACGATGCTTATGAAGTCTTTACCCCTCCACAGCGAAAACGTGTGGACAATAATGACGCTTACACCACATATAAAATCAGTGGTGATGAAGCCATGTATGAAGACGGCCCCACCTTAAACTCATTGCTTCCAGACGACATCAAAGCCACCTTGACCCAACCCATTGCCATCCAAGAGACCACGACCACCCCTGACACCCCACGAGAACCTTTGAGAGACGAAGACCTATTCATTGACCCGCCTATCGACGACAAGAAAGAACTCCTTGAAGCAATGAGCCCAGAAGAACCCTCGACCCCTATCGAGCCACCAATAATCGCCACAGACGCCTTTGCGAGTGCATTGGCCGAAGACATTGAAGGACAAATCGCATCTTTCCTTGCCCAATCAGGCACACCCTTACGCACCAAAGAAATCGCAAGTGCCTTTCCCGAGTTTCACTTAACCTTTGCGACCCTTCAAAGCTTCAAGACCCTCAAAATGGACACGGTCAAAGACCCCAAATCCCACAAGGATGTGGCAGTCTTTTATATTTAATTTTTTTTCTTTTTTTCTGCAAAGATTTAAATTCTATGTAACTATTAGAGTTACAAGGTGAATGTAATGATCTTACCATTATTCTGTAATTGCCTTCTCCTTGCAGGTTTCATTATTTATCTCCTATATGAATCATTCAAGGTGAACTAAATGGAAAACAATCGCACTGATTATGAAGACATCTTAGGAACCCAAAAATATCTCGGCCAACACGAGATTTACTTTGACGCTGATATGGAGGAGACCTCCATTCAAGGACACGCCAAATACGTACTGGTGTGGAAAAAGAACAAATATGGGCGTATCGGCTATTACCCTAAGAACCTTTAAATAGGTTCCCTTTTTTCTTCTTTGTAGGGAATCATATATTCCCTCGGTGTGTGGGGTCTTCTTTTAACAATGCACACACCATATTGACCTTACGGTCACCATAACTCACCTTCGCCCCACACACCCTTATGGTGCTGGCACAAAAAACGAAAAAAAAATTAAGCCACGCGTTCGGTAAAGTCGTGGTTAATCCAAAACGAGCCCCCTTCGGGAAAACAGGAGCCCCCTACATAGCCACGACATTCCCACTCTCGCTGGGCTTTGAGGTATTTCTTCTCATACACAAACAGATAGTCATAAGGATAATCTTCAAACATAGGATCTGTTTCATAGATCTCCTTCGCTCGGCCTAAAACAACGTCCCCCACTTGGTCTTTCACGTATTGGGGGAGTTCTGCAACGTCTATTTTTCGCATCATGTTAAATCGCCCCATTCAAAGCCGCCAATGCGATAAGCATTGACCGCCAAATTTTGGCATCATTGGCTTGGATAACCGTTTTAGTGAGTGTCGTGAATTTATGGATATATTTCTCACGGAACTCAAGTAAAAATTCAAACACCGCGTCACGTTCTTCTTTGGTCTTATGCATAAACGTGAATTGGTTATCCGAGTTATTGCACGAGAATTTGAGTGCCATAGTTACAATAAAGAAAAAAGAGTATTTAAATTTTTCCTAATAATTATATCGCTCATCCAAAACCAAAATCGGGGTATATTTCTTTTCAATATATTCCATAAACTCATCCCGAGAATACCATTCATGAACTTCTTCTTCAGTAAAGGGTCTTATAATATGATATTTATCATGTAATTCCGTGAGGCTATTTAGTTTTTCAAAGTCTGCATTTGTAATCCGATACACGTTTTCTTCAATCGAGATAACTTTCAAAAAAAACACCCCTAAACCATCGGGATATATTTGGCTTGGTTTTCGACCAGCCATGTTGCAAACTCTTTAACAGACTCATTTCGCCCATCAAAATGGAAACCGAGGGGCTCGCTTAGATTGGCGATGATTCGCAGCATTTCAATAATACGACGAAAGAAACCCGCATAAAGGGTAGGATGCCATTGTTGCATACACGCGAGCATTAAAAGGGCTTGTTCCCGCTCACTCATCGTATTAAAAATATCTTCTAACTCATGCATAACCTTCACTAGGCGAAGGCTTTTATCGCCTTCTATTTCTTCAGGGTTTGCATGTTTAGCTTGGCTTATTTTTGAGCGAGAATTGTTATATTCTTCAATCAGATATTTGCCTTGGTTGTTGATATAAGTCTCCTTCCGATTTTGTTTTTGCCATTCCTCATGCTTCTTGAGTTCGGCCTCTTGGATCTCGACGTCATGAAATCTCCGCGAGGTGACCTCAAAAAGATTTGAAAATTTCGATTCAAGCTCACTCGCAATGCGTTCTGCTTGCTTAGTCTTTCGCACTTGCCCCTTCACGGCATCAATATCTTCGCGAAGGTCAAGCAGGTTCTTGAGAGACAATTCAAAGAAATGTCTCGCCACAGAATACAATTCTTCTCGACTATACACCATATTTTTCACCTAATTATCAATAGGAAAAACTTATATATAAATGTTTCCTATTATTAATTATGGTGAATTATTGTTATAAAGAAGAGTTACGATTCACGGGCGAGCTTATTGTTCCCATTGGGCTCCCCGGAAGTGGCAAGTCCACCCATCGCACCAAGCTCCAAGCACGATACGGCCCACGCTTCAAAGTCATCTCCCCTGATGAAATTCGTATGTGCCTTCTCGATTATGAAAAGACAGGCAAATCCTTTGACGAATCGATTGAGCCCATTGTCTGGAAATTTGCTTACCATTACCTCCAGAATGCCATGTATGATAAGACTGCCATCATTTATTTTGATGCGACCAATTTAACGCATAAAAAAAGGCAAGTGCTTTTAGACATGGCGAACGCGAATGGCTTCAAAACAAGGGCAATTGTGTTCCAATGCCCGCTATGGCTCGCGATGATGCGAAACAAGTCGCGAAAGCGAAAAGTGCCCGACAACGTGATCTCCCAAATGGCGACAATCATGACTATGCCGAATGAAGAAGGGTTTTCTATATTTGAAATATGTGTTATGGAGCCCACGCCGAAAGAGCGATCGATTATAGCGAAGTATTGTTGTCAGCAAAAGAACAAACAAGCGTCTGACCCCTTAGAAGAGTAAACTTTAAATAGTCTTTTTTCCTATTATAAATTGAAGGTGAACTTATGTCAAGTTATGTCTCATTATCCACGGATGAAATCAATACCCTCCAAGTCTTCTCCCAAGGCAACGCCTTTTGGAACAGCCTTTGGAAAGGATACCTCCAATGGGGACACCTCACGGGACGCCAATACGATGTCTTCGCCCATGAAAAATTGTGGCAGGACTTCTTACGCCTCCCTTTGACCCTTACGCCCTCCACCCGCAACGCCAACGATAAGGTCATGATAGAAGGCCGAGTCGTGGGTAAACGCGAGAAAACCCTCCACGATCGCCACGGGCGAGAGTTTACGCTCTTTGAGATCTTGGTCTACACCCCCGCAATGGAGAAATTTGTCGTGCAAGTCTCCCCAAGCCAGCGCCCCCACTATCGCGAGGATCACGAGAACTATCGCATCCTCGGCAAGATCAAAGAAGTGGGCATCAGCTTCAACATCATGTATTATGTCTCTTTACTTCAACAAATCTAAGGTGAACACAATGGTAAAAGCAATTATAGACGGAAAACGCTTTGACTCCGATAAAGATTGGGATCTCCTTTACGAAGACGGGCGTTTTAAAGGAAGCCGTGGCGTAAACTATTACGTCAAGAAAGTGAAAAACGAGATCCGATGCGTGATCGAGCATTGGACGCGATGGCAAGGCGAATCTGATTCGTATGAATACCTTACGGATCTAAACGAAATCAAAGAACGCCTTCAACACCATGCCCATCCCGATCGTGTGAACGCATCGATCGAGCAACTCGAGGAACTCGCGGGGCAACCCCTTGTCGAGGAACTCTAATTTTTTTTCTTTTTTTTCAAAAATCGAACGGTGAACCACTATGCCCAAACGAAAATTAACCATCCCCCAAATTGTCAAGATCGCGGTCGATACGGCCTTCGCAATTGCCACGGATAAAGGCGCCGAGATGGGGTTAACCGACAATCTCACGTTTTATGAACAAGCCCAACTCGCCGTTACAAATACCATTGATGCGATCGCCCATATTCAGAAAGGAAAACACGTCTATGAAGAGCCCACCTTTGTCTATACGGATGAAGATATGGAATTCGTAGACAGTCTTGAAGAGATCCATTAATCTTTTTTTCCTTCTTTTGCAAAAATCGAAAAAAATTATAATGGAGTTAATTCTTTGTTTTTTTCAATCAGATAATCCACAAAACGATCTTGAGAAACTAGTTTATCCATCGGTATCCCATTGATGATTGGGAGATGGTTGTTTTTCCACAGCCAAAACCAAAAGGGCTCTCGAATATTGAGCCCCAATGGAATACACCGTGTATAAAGGGTGTCGAGATTTCGAGGGGGATAGATCCCCGCATTAGGATATTTAAGTCGTTCTTCAAGCAGCCATGCCTTTTCATAACACGGCCCTTTTGTATAATGCCTAATCCCTGCAAAGGTATTAATTCGACGTGGTTCTGTGGGCTTTTTCATTAATATTGCCACCCATTGCCCTTGGGCTGTAAACCCAAAATAGGAAAACTTGGTCTCTGTGATCAAAAAAATACGCTCAATCGGAAGAGTGGGATTACGATAATATATGATCTTCCAATTTTTAACCCCTTTCTTTTGGGCGGGTAAATTCAAGATCGAATAAACTTCCTGAAGGGTTATCTCTTTTTGAAGACGAAATTCATGGTCATAATATCCAAAGGATAAAAGTCTGGTGTCAAAACAAATATAGGTATAAGTAACATCATATCTTATATCCTTAAATAAAATAACATGCATCTTAATTCATCCCGTTTATTATCAAGTCTAAAAATTTTTGGGCAAAAACATCATAAGGCATTCGTTTTGCATGGTCGGGCTCGATTGCATTAATATGTTTTCCGGTGGTTCGACTCCAGACATTTGTGGAGACATATTTTTCATCATTAATACTGAACGCAACAATATGATGATAACTATACCAAATCTTAATAGATTTGAGCCGAATCATAAAATTGTTGTCGAGATGTTTTCCCCCAGGCCCCATACAATAGGGATGCGCCTCGGTGACAAAATGCATTTGGTCGTATAATGGCAAATGATCATATTTTACTTCAAAAGTCATAAGTATCATAGAAAAAAAGGAGCCCTAAATATATAAAACTTTGTATAATAAAATAAAAAAGAATGATCTATAAAAAAGGAGAAAATAAATTAGTTAAAAACTGGTTGGTGACATTTTTCTCTAATTAAATGATTTGGTTGTTGAGAGCGAGGAGAAAAATGTCACAGGAAAAACCCAAAATATATACCCCCTATAGTGATTTTTTATATAGATCATTATTTATGTTACATTATATTAATTTATATTTAATTATTTCTAGTCACATATACATAGATATATTAGTTACATTCTCCTAACTGATCACTAAACAGACAGAGATTCTTTCCGCTACGGTATCGCCCTCACAAACTACGAATCAATTTTCTCTTTTTTTAACGTGGTCTCCCCCAAAAACCGTTTCTTTTGAAGCATCATTTTTGTCATTAGACTGCCTTTTATGGTGAAAAAATCGTCATCAAAACAAACAGCCCAGAGAAGAGTATGAGCGACCTCAAAAAAAAATAATTTATCTTCTTTTTATAACACAGTAAGAAGTTTCTCGAGTTCCCCTTTGAGCCGATTGATGGTCGTGTAATGCGTGAACTCCCGATAGATAAAATAATTGTCAAAAGTGCCCAAATGGGCCCCGAATTTAAGGGATATCTTCTCTTTAAACTCTTCTGGTGTAATGCGAGCGACAATTATCTCAAAGCGACGATCGCTGAGGCAAAATTGGATATAAATGGGCTTGCGGGGCACTTTTGCAATACATGAATAGCCTGCATAAAAGCCCATATCGGTTTTCATGTCTAAAAGTTTCAACCCCACCGACTCGATAATGCTTTGGGCGATGGGGAGGGAATTACTATCTTGATCCACAATTGCTTGTGTATCTGGGTTGGTTGAGGCATGGATGGTAAATATGGACATATAATCACCTTCTAATATAATAAAGAAAATATACCTATATATACTTTATGGATACCGACCCCCTTATCCTTCAGACTACGAAAAGGTTAAATAGTCAAATTTCCTTTAAGATCTTAGCCTTTCAATTTTTGTAGGCAAGGTGAGTCTCAATGGCTGTAAATAAGAAAAAATCTTTGATGGATCAATACGATTACGATGAAACCGACCTTGAGGATGACCTCAAGGCAGCGTGTTTCGATGACGATTATTGTTGCCGCAAGTGTGGTAACCCAATGGAGCCCGACGCCGAGCGTTGTGGCGAGTGCGGGGCCAAGATGCCCTTACGGAGCTTGGGCTTTATCTAAGCCTTTTTTTCTATTTTTGAAGGGGCCCGTTCATAGATATAGGACTTCTTCGGATAATAGCGAGGGTCGCCCGCGATGACCCAATAGACCTTTGGCCGCCCTCGCGTGTGGGTCTCCACGAGGTTTTTTTGGAGATACCCGTAGACCATCAAGCGAGTCAGGTTGTCGTGGACGGTGGTGTTGGGAAAGGTCGGAAATTGGCGTATAAGATCCGGGCGAGCCACACCGCCGTGGTCGAGCAAAATTTTCAAGAGCATACGCATCATGGGCGTATCGCGTTCAACGGGGAGATCGGCAAAGAGATAGGCATAGCATTGGGGGCATTGGATGACCGAGCCTTTGTCGCCAATGGCACGCTCGACGCCAACGCCGCCGCATTCACATCGTTTGTCAGACATAAGAAGCGTCAAAAATCGAAAAAAAACGATCCTATTTATACTTAGGTCGCGGGTCTAGCGAGGGGTGGAGTTGAACCACCGACCTTCAGGTTATGAGCCTGACAGCCTCACGACTAGCCTACCTCGCTATAGAAATGAAAAAAAGAAAGGGGTTTAAATTTTTCGTTGCACGACCACTGGATAGGGGTGCATCTCCGCATAGAGGTCATAAAAATGGTCGAGGTTGTGGGTCGCACTCGCCACACGAATCGTCCCGTTCTTGTAGGGCGTGAACTTAAACCCCCCCACTTCGGTATAGGGCGTCTGGATATAGAAGTCGCCCAACTCGACCTCATAGAGGAGTTGTGCGAGATCCGCAAAGGCGAGACAAAAACGCCACTCATTGCCATTTCCGACACTAAATTTCAAATAGTCTCGGCGTGGGATGTAATAACAATGGGTCTCATCGTGATATGCGAGCCCATTCTTCTGAAAGGTCTCTTTCACGGCATCGATATTGTTAAAGCGTTCTCCATCGAGATGGAGGTCTTTAAAGATCTGTAGATAGCGATCCTTACTCGTTTTGGTCGAGAACCACTCCTTGATCTTGCGTTCTGTGGTCTCGTAGTCATCATAGGCGCTGACGATGTCACGAATGAATTCGTCATACGCCCGGCGAAGCCCAATGAGGTTATATTTCTCAATCATGGTCCGGCAAAAGGCTTGATGGATCTCGTCTCGTAGTCGCGAGTGAAAGCAGAGATTGTCGAGAGGGATTTGGAGTTTATCCGCGACGAGCCGAGCGATGTCAAGTTCGATTTCTTTATAGTCCATAAGAACTCACTACTTCTAATAAGGAAAAAAGAGTATTTAAATTTTATCTATTCATCGTCTTCTGAAGATTCCATTGCCACGAGTTCATCGATCTTGGCATCGGTAAACTCCTTTAAGGGAATGGTCTGCCATAGCGTCACCCCATAATATTCTCCATCAGGCGTTTCACTATACCAACGATCTGTTTTTTTCATGGGTCTTTTATTGAAGCCTCGATAGATCTCAATAATCCCCCGATCTAAGTCAATCACATAGGCATATTCACAAAAAAGAGATTCTTCTCCGAATGAATAACTATTTAGGAGCCAGATCTCTTTATCCTTATGATCATAGACATATTCTAAAACATCACATCCCATACCTCGATCATAGGTGGGATATTGTTCTTTAAGGCGATTAGAATTATCGAGAGAGATCATTCCGTTATGGGCTCCAAAATTGGTATTTATCTCTTCGAGTTTGGCTTCGTCTATAAATTTGCATCGCCGCACACGAACCATGAATTTCTTCATATTCACGGGCTTGTTCGCGATGGTTTTTTCAAAAAAGGCAGCAATAGAACGACCAGCCCCATCGAGGTAGCCGTCCCATTGCCCATATTGGGCGATTTTGACTTGTGAGTCACAAATCACAACAGTAAGGTTTCGTGTTCCCATAAGAACTCACTACTAAAAATAAGGAAAAAAGAGTATTTAAATTTTATCGATTAGTCTTCGGAAAGATACGACTTCACGTTTTTCAAGACGCTGTTCACTTGCAAAGTGAGGCAATTGAGTAGCGACTCCTTCGCCCGCTTCTCAAGGGTCGGAATGAAGGTCTCTTTGACGAACATAATGATGTCATCGAACAATGAGACTTGGGCGTCGTCTGCGATCTTGCGTAAGGAGAGAGACACATCGGTTTCCCTATCGTAAAGATAGAAGGCGTCTAAATAGACCCCTACGCTGTCGAGAAATACGATGTCATGAACGGGTGAATATCGTATCCCAATTCCCCCTTGAGGAAAGATCAACCCCTCGGGTTGGAGTTGGAGGGCTTTATACCCATCGGCATAGTTGTTTTGGGGGGCGGCGTGTTGCACGATCCCCACAATCTTCTGAACAAGGTCATTGACCATCGCATTACGCTCGTCACTGAACTCTTTGAGCATTCGATTACAAAAGGCGATCTCCTGTAGGATAAATTGGGGAGACACCTCGTTCGGCGTGTCTTGGAGAAGGCATAGGAGGTGTTCCGCCTTCGTTTGGATCTTTTTCGCATCCATAGGCATCATCTCCTTAAAGGAAATTCTCTTATTTATACTTTTTCGATTCCGCATTAAATTTAAATAGGTGGGCTCGTTAGATCCCTTAGAAGGTGAAACTTTGAAAAATATAGCCTCGAAAGAAGATGCCGAACGATGTATTGGATTGATCGATGAATCATTATTGTTTAAATGGTATGAAACATCGGACCATACGCTTGTCTCAGCGTGCCCTTTTTGTGGAAATTGTATGGCATGCTGCTCTCGATGTTTATGCCCCCCGGAGATTTGTGATCAAGGGGCACGGAATGGATATATCACCACGCTTATTTTTGACTACGGGCGTCGCGCCAAAATCCACGAACTCACAGATGAATCGCTCTATGAGATGGTCGATTTGTTTGAAAAGGCCCGAGAAGATTTAATCGCAGCGTGGGGCATTACCCCCGAAGAGATACAAGAAAAAGAATCAATATAAGAAAGGTTTAAATATCCTTTTTTCCTTCTCTTTTTTAGGTGAGCCTTATGTCAAGCTTTGAACAACTCTGCAACTACCCTCTTCTCTTGAAGAAGAGCGACATCCCCGCTTTCCTCCACGCATTGGAGCAGGACGACTTCACATACCCCGACTCCACGATCTGTATGATCAACGGGGGCGTCACACGCATCTTTCGCGACCACGATGAAGACGGTCGCACAACCTATTACCACTATTCGCACGGCCAAGGGTGGCTCGACCAAGTCCCCTCCTTTATTGACGACATCTCCGCCTATCTCTGGCGACATCGCAAAGACATCAACGCCCATATCCGCAAAAATCGAAATCTCTGGAGCGGCTACGACCAACACGGCGAGGCGTTTCTCCCATGAACCAATGCCCCCAATGCGGCTACGACACCCTCGATCACACCCTTTCCGACGGGTGCATCGTCTCCATTTGTAAGCGTTGCTGCATCATCTTTGACATCACCTATTACACCGCCCACGAATGCGGCCTCGACTCCGACGAACTCTTTAAATAGGCGTTTTTTCTCCTTCTTTATGTCGAATCCTTTTCAACATCAACGCTGAGATTTGACAGTCATCAATAACCCTCTGAATTGATAGCCGCACACTATCAATGATCACCCCCCTTTGCAGCAGACACTTCTTAACTGTAGAAAATCCCGTTCCCTATATTTCTCCTCCTACAGTTCCCAATTCGTCTGCTGCATTTTTTTTCTTCTCCCTTCTGGTCGCTTCCCTTTCATTTCCGCCCCACATTCCCTTGACTTCTCTGCCGACAGGGCCACGATCGTTTTTTCATGGTGTGAAACTCGCCCATTTTCTTCCCATCTTCTCTGTCCCCCAAAAATCGAAAATTCCGAACTTGTTACTACTCTTCTCAAAAATCGAAAATTCTGATTCGTAACTCTTCTTCTCTGTTTCCTTTCTCAAATATCCAAAAATCCAACCAGAAGGCAGAACTCATTTTTGAGTATGTGCAACTCATAGTCCCAAGCTGCGGGAAATGGGTGTTTTTGGCAGGAGACCGAAGATGGCCGAAGGGCAAAATTAACGTCTTTTTCGAGCAGTGGGGGGCACGAGAGGCGGGGG
>Ga0265297_10004424_pt1 | contig 23043 bp, 7 predicted proteins | sample Munlanlwell13791_FD_192502 | JGI IMG/M metagenome (GOLD analysis project Ga0265297, IMG submission 192502) | Leachate microbial communities from a municipal landfill in Southern Ontario, Canada - Leachate well 137-91 | ecosystem: Engineered > Solid waste > Landfill > Unclassified | place... | reverse complement strand
TGGACGGGATAGTCTCGGAGACGGCCCTGGCCGTTGGGTATGAGGCGGCCTACGTCAACTACCGGACCCGTCCGGCGGTGCCTGCTGTGACTGTGCAGGGCGTGATCTACGATGCCAAGAGCACAGTCAATAAGGACGATACTTATACCGGAGGTGTGGGGTATGAGGCAAGCAAGGAACGGATTATAGCCTCGCAGGTATCCAACAGCGCATTCTCGGCGGGCTATGAAGTGGCGTATCAGAATTCTCGGACCATGCCGGTTGTGCCGGCGGGGACGGTGCAGGGGGTGATTTACGACGCTAAGAGCACGTTGAATCGGGATGACACGTATACGGGTGGGGTGGGGTATCAATCCGATAAAGAACGGTTATTGGAATTCTCCTGGGCTTCCAATGACGGGTATCATTATCGTCAGAAGTTCGACAATTACCGTACTTGGCCGACGGACGTGGCGAGTTTGGCCAATTTCTTTTACACGGACAATAATGTTGATGCCGAATACCTGCCGAACCATTGCTACAAGGTGAAGATCAGCCGCGATCCGATTACATCCACGGCGACGGGCGGGACCGAAGTGGCCCGGTATGGTCCTTATTATCTAAAACGTCGGCAATATCGTTCCGATATGACTGAATATCGGACGATGACGATCGCCATGACGATTCGATTGACCACCAGTCGGGATCTGGCGCAGGAATGGATTGATGGCGGAATGGATCAATCCACAGTTGAACGCAATGGGAATGTTTTTTGCGCCATAAAATACACCGCTACATTCGATGCGTGGCAGGCGGTGCCTGAAGGAAGTCCGGAAGATCCCATTACGGGAAGTTAGGATTATGGCTGACACTACACAACTTGAAGATATCCAGGCTGAACTGCGGAGTCTGAAAAGCGAGTTGCAAAAGATTCGGAAGAGTTTGGTGGATTATGACAACGTCAAGGCTGGACGCGAGAATTGGTGTGATATTGCGCCGGGCAGTTTCAACTTAGACAGGTTGGATTTCTGGTATAAAATAACCAGTCGGGTCGAGCGGACGGTGGATATTAATGGGGGGTATTTCAAGCATGCGTTGGCCAGGTATTCGGTGGCGGCCCTGGATGATTTGATAATCAATACCAGTCCCACATATATCTATATCACGTATGTTCGAGATGTGACGCCGACCATTCAAGATACCACAGATTTGGCCGACACGCTTGGGGATGCGAACACATATAAACGGTTACTTTTCACCTTTCTGGTTGTGGATGGCAGATTGACAAAACCTTATATTCATTCGATCGGCGCGATAGATATTGGAACGTACTGGGCATAGAGAAAATACGATGTGGACCAATGTATTTCATAACCTGATCGCGATTTATACCGGGTTGGTCGTTTCGGCCACCAACATCCAGACTGACACAAATATAATGATCGGCAGCGTGGGGGACATCACTTCTTTATGGGCCGGGGTGGCCGGGCGATGTCTGGGCACTGTTTATGCCACGAATGCACTGCCGGGCAGTTATACCGCGCAGGTTGTGAAAATTGATTGGGTTGATTCGAGTAATACTTATGCGGTGTATCAGGGGACGAACGCGCCGATAAATAAGCCCTATTCGTATGGGGCGCAAGTTTATACAGAGATCGTTAATTCATCGAATAATAACGGATGGTTTTGGCCTTTGGATGGAAACACGGCGTGGGTTTATAATATGAATAATTACAGGGTCACTCCATTATTTTATACGCCTGGATTCAGTGGGGAGCAGTTGACGAACGCCTTGCCGACCCATAATCCTTCCCATGCCCTGGGGTTTCAGTCCGGACGGTATATCCATGATTACACCCAGCATGGCAGCGCCAGCGGGACCGTGAGCGGGGTGAGTAATGCCGGGGTCTATGTTGAAACCAACTACTGGCTGGGCTACACCAATGTGGTGATCGATGGGATTACCAATCGGGTGGTCACCAATCGCATGGTGATCAGCACGAACGAGCGGGCGGCAGTGTCTTATGATCCCACCAATCAGCGCCCGAACGCCATTACTTGGCATATCACGCTACCGCAGCGTGACGCGGTGGACGCGAAGTTGAAAAACTGCATGGAGTATTATGCCAATCACACGCTTTGCACGGCGGGAATGTTCAAGGTGGCGCCCACAATCCTATCCAATGTATGGGTGGGCCAGTTTTGGCTGGATGAAGTTCCGGGGATCTCCTCGCAGGCGGTGATCACGAACACCGGATCGGCCGAGAGTTACTTGTATTACACCATCATCACCAATGAAATCAGCGGGGACAGCACGAACTATGACCGGTTGCAAGTCGTTGAAATCAGCGGGGACAGCACGAACTATGACCGGTTGCAAGTTGTCGAAATTGAGGGCGCCATTGACGATTATACGCGGTCTGAAACGCATACTGTGCCGGCGACAGAAGAAGATTACACGGAATGCACAACCAATACGCATATCACCGGCGGCATATATGCCACATCGAATGCCTACGATGCGGCTTACACTAATATCCCTGAGCAGGCCATGCCGGAAGGCATTCCCGGGGACTTGCCGGCCGTCACTAATGAAAGCATTTACTACCTGGCCGCAGTCAGCAATGCGGACTTCGATTTACCTACGACCAATTATTATCCCGGCGATCAAACGAATTATGACTTCACCTTGCCTGGCTCCCTGACAAATACGCCGGGAACAGCATCCAATTTCACGTTCTACACCGTATCCACCAGCGCCCCGGTCTTGAGCGATGAGTCCGAGTATAACCTCATCACCTACGATGGGGCGGATATATACCTGCTTTATATTTGGTCAGGCGTCTCGAACCTCCTGGCCGAATACCTGGAGCCGTGGATTATCGACCACACCAATTTTTCGCAAAGCGGGACGACTAATACCTACTCATTTTACCAGTACAATCTGGGGTGGAACCCGGACTATAACACAGGTTGGCGTCTCTATGAGGGCTACACCAATTTCAACAACGCGCACCCGAGCACCTTCACAAATGAACGGTATTGGATTGAGACCTATACGACCAACTATTTTCTGACCCTGACCAACACGGATTATTACAAATATTACGCGACGAACGATTATTTCAGATACCAGCGTTATTACGACTACTGGTGGAGCAATACGCTGACAAAAACGACAAACTATACCAAGACGACCATCGATTATTTTAAGAACAGCACGAATTATTACGTCAACTCCAACGTCTATTATAAGAACAACTTCACGACGAACTACTTTGGGGATTCCGGGAAAACGAATATTTATATCACTTACACCAATTACGGGAACCTGCCGGTGTGGAACATGAGCGGTTTGGTTGGGTCTGGAATAGGCGATGGAACCAATTTAATGCAGATTCCCGCCCTGGGAACCAATGCCGCCGTGTATGCGGGAACCAATGCCCTGCCTTTATTCCGGGATGTGATTTATGAACGGATGGCGCTGGTCACCAATCTCCAATGGGCGCTGGCCGGAAGCAATTTTGTGCAAGTGGAGTATCGGACAAAATTCGCCAAGGCGGAAGGTTTATCATGGCCTAATGGTTCGGATGCTTATCAGATTTTTAGGATGTTGTATAACCGGTGGTATGAAATCTGGGTTCCGGGCTCGCATCCCTGGTCGAGCGTCTCCACGGGTACGCTTGCCACGGTCTATTACTCAACGTGCAACGCGGGGGGCACTAGCACGTCGGCGGTGCATGTTACCAAGCAGGAAATTCGAGTGCGGCGCAAACCCTTTACGCATGTCTTTCCACAACCAGCTATTGATGTTTATGCGCGTTTTGGAGATACGCTGCCGGGTCGGGCTCGCATGGATGACCTGCCCTATGAGCGTAATGTATGGGTGAAGGTCGATGAATTATGTCTGGATTCGGGTGAGGACGTGAGTGGGTGGCTGGGGGAGGGGCCGGGGCAGACTGAAATCCTTCCGATTGACACCGTCTTTGAACATACAGGCGAGGATTCCCCGGCGTGTTCAAACTTTTGGTTAATACATGGTCCCACGTTTACGATTCAACAGTCCAGTATGTCGCCATTAAAGGTTGTTTTGAAATGGCAATTTTCGCCGTGAGGAGAGGATGAACGTTAAATTTTACATGGTTGATACCCACGCCTGCGGATACTACCGGGGCGAGATTGTGGCGCGGGAAGTGAACGGGCAATACCCGAATCATCGAATGGACTGCAAGACGTGCATCCTCTTTTCCGACTATCCCGGCACCCATCTGATGGTGTTCCAGCGGCAGAATAAGAACCTGGAGAGTGTGCAGTTCGCCCGGGCGCGGGGGATCGCGACGATCTATGAACTGGATGACGATATCTGGGGGTGCCCGCCGGTGTTTGAGGCGTATGGGAAGCGGTGCCTCAAGCCGGAAGAGAGTGAAGCGATTATGCGGGAATGCGATGCGATCACGGTGACGACGCCGGAGTTGGGGGAGGTGGTGAGGGAACACTTGGAAAGTATGGGTGTAAGGGAGTGTGGGAGTATGGGAGTGGCCGCCGATACCCCCTTACGCCAACACACCCCTACGGTATATGTCGTTCCGAATGCGATTGACCTGGAGATGTGGGATGCGGCGTATGGGGAAAAGCAGGTGGGGAATAGGGATCCGGGGTCACCGCCCCCGGCTACAGGGGAGACGATGACAATCGGGTGGATGGCCAGTCAATCGCACTTAATGGATGTGCCGCTGGTGGGGGAAGTGCTGCGGGACCTTCTGGCGGAGTTTCCGCAGTTGCGACTGCATTTTGTGGGGTGGATCGGGATGGAGTCGTTCATGGGGAATATGATGGCGCCATTCAAGGATCGGATCGTGTGCGGGGATTGGGTGCCGGTCTCACAACTGGCGGAGACGATGAAGGGGTTTGATATCGGGCTCCTGCCGCTGGTGGATCATCCGTGGAATCGGTCGAAAAGCGAGTTGAAATACCTGCAATACTCGGCGCTGGGGATCCCGACGGTGGCTTCCCCCCTGCCGTGCTATGCGCGGGCGATTGAGTCGGGCGCTGGATTGGTTGCGGAACATAACGCGCCGGCGGCCTGGTACAACCATTTGAAGGCGTTGATTCTGGATGAAGGGTTGCGGCGCGGGATGGGGGCCCGGGCGCGGCGGAATGTCTATCTCAAACATAATATCAAGGATCAGGTGCGGGTGTGGGTGGAGACCTACGAAAGAGTGAGGGCCGGGAAATGAATTTTATCATCGGAGCGCAGGCATACACGCATAACTCGGGCGGGGTGCGGGCTCTTTATGAACTGGCCTGCCGGCTGGTCCGGCGGGGTCAGACGGTGACGATCAACCATCCCTGGTATATCCCGTCGGACCGGGCGGAGCGGGACATTGTGGTCTATCCGGAGTCCATCTCGGGGAATCCAAGCGGGGCCGATAAGGTGGTGCGGTACATCTTGAACGTTCCGGGCCGGATGGGAGGCGATTTGACATATCACAAAGATGAACTGCTGGTGGCCTATCACAAGACTTTCGCGCAATACGCGGGCGGGCATATTCTATATATCCCGATTATTGAGGACTTCTTTCACGTCGATCCGACCATTCCGCGGACCGGCGATGCCGTCTGGGTGGGGAAAGGCGTCAATACGCATAATCATCCGGCGGGATGTTTTGAGATGACAAAGGAATGCCCGGCGACCCGGCGCGGGGTGGCGATGCTGATGAAATCGGCCAGGACATTTTACACCTATGACAACGTGAGTTGCGTGGTCGAGGAGGCGCTCCGGTGCGGGTGTCGGGTGGTGTATTTGGTGGGGGATCCGGCGGGTGGAGAAATCATTACCCGGCAGGACAATCCGAGCGAGGAAGAGGCGGAAGAGCAGATGACGGAGTTTTTGAGGAGATGTGCGGAGAAGTGGGGATAAACGACAGATAGCCCTTCGACGCGGTGCGGGAGCGCCTTGCTCAGGGCGATTTTGTCAAACAAAATCGGGAGAATGACTATGGCACCTATCAGACAGTTCAAGAAACCGGGATTGGAAGCGATGAAGGGAATGACGGATGGGGATATTTTCGATCCCATTACCGGGAAATGGACCACGCGGGCGGCGATGAATCAGAAGCTCGCGGTTCCGGATGCGGTTCAGGGGAGAAAGGATGCTTATAACCAGGGCCTGCAAACACTGGACCGGATGGGGTATCGGAACGTGGATACTTCGACCAATGCGGTGACGCCGTGGGCGCCTTTGGGTCCGAATTCGACGGCCGCGCAGGACACGGCCACAGCGGTCCGGTCCGCGGTGAACCAAGGCGGGGTGACGAATGTGCGGCCGGGCGGGTTGATTACCATGGGTCCGCTGTTCACCAATGCCAATTTTTCAGCATCGGGTGTGAAAGACTCGAATCAGATCAATCGGGCGGCAACGGAAATGGCGCAAGCAGGTCAGGCGGTCGGGGCGAACAAGGCCCTGCAGAGCGCCGCCGGGTTTGGCATGACACGCGAGGCGCAGGCGTCCCGGGCGCGGCAGTTGGAACAGGACAAGATCAACCAGGGTCTTGCGAGCGCCAGTCAGCAAAACTTTCAGAATAAGTTGGCGGCGGAAGTGATGGGAAAAGCCGCTGGAGCGGGAACTGGTCCGTTTGCTCGGTCGCAACAGGATATCATGGAAGAAGCCACCGTTAAATATGGTCAGAAACAGGACCAAGAACAACGTCGGGACACTTCTGACTTAATGAAGAAGCAGAGGTTTTACGAACAGGATTATCAAAAGAACATGAATCCCACTTCCGGCCGGATGGCGATTGATTACCGGGCTCAGGTTGCGGAAGCCGATGGGGATTACGAATTGGCAAAAACCATTCGAGAGGAACCCTATCGTAATTACCTCGCATATTATCAGCAGAAGCGGGAGTCCGGATTGCGGCGTCTCATACCTGGGACATATAAAGGTGGAGATGACGAGAAGATGAGTATACTTGACCATCAATGGGCTTTGACGGGATTGCCACCTGAACAGGCTCCTCATCGAAGTTCAAAGGAACATAATGTTGAAACAATGCCAAAACTGGTTCAGCCGTTTATCGACAGAATTAGTCAATCGGAAGGCCCGGTGCCAGTTGGTGTGAAGTCGTCGGTGACACCGGCGACCGGATTGCAGGGGCAAGCCCCCCTACGTGGAGCCACTACGGTGGGGCAAGCGCCGGTGACGGGGGTGAATACGAATCAGTTTGTCGGGGTTCCGGGGAACGTTCCGCAGTTTACCACGGTTCAGGAAGCCGAGGCGGCGGGGTTGCCGAAGGGAACGGTTATTATGATTGCCGGACGCAAGGCAAGGGTGGAGTAAGGCATGGCCATTCGATTCATAGATCAGGAAAGCGAAAAACCGGTGGCGGCTCCGGTATCGTCCAAGATTCGGTTTCTGGATGAGGAGCCGGCGGGTGTTTCGGAAAAGCCGAAGATCAGGTTCTTGGATGAGGAGGCGGAGGGGGAAAGCGTGTTAGGGACAACACGCTCCACCTTTGCGGATGAAATTGCGGTTGCGGTGCCACCGGTTTCGAGTGCGGTTCCAACACCCGCACCTTTGACAATGGGATTATCAAGTATCAATCCCGAGGTTCTTGTTTCTCAACCTGCAAAACACGAAAGAACCTTCATGGAAAACGTGAAGGAATCTTGGCGTCGAGGGGATGAAGGGGTCAATCTGGACCGAGAAGCGTTTGACGCCATGATGGGGTTAAAGCCATGGGAAGAAGTCCAGAAGAAAAGACAGGCATTTAAGAAACTTCAAGAATCAGATCAGATAGGTGAAAAGTCTGGATTTTTAGAGAACTCGGTCTATGGCACGGCGGCGATGTTGCCTCCGATGTTGAAAGGTATCAAACAAGGGGCGGAAGTGGGATTGGCGTCGGCGGCCGCCGCTGGGATTGCCGGAGCGATGGGTCCACAAATAGCCGCGGAGCCCGTTATAATGCCCGCGGCTTTTGCGGCGGGTAATACGGTTGGTCAGTTTGAATACTGGGCACGTCAGGGTACGGGTCAGGTTTATGGAGACTTGCGAGAGGCTGGGGTCAGTCATGATACCGCTAAAGTTCTCGCGCCGATTGGCGGGTTACCGTATGCGGCTATCGAGTTTTCACAGGTGGATAAGATTATTCCAGGGCTTGGAAGGAAAGCAAAGGTTTTTGCCAAGCAGACTTTAATGAATGGTCTTTTGAAATTATCGGGTCGAGTGGCAAAGAATGTGGCTACGGAGTCACTGGAAGAGGCTGAGCAACAGGTGGTGACGGATACAGCCACGGCGGTAGGAAAATACGTTGATGGCCAGTTGGAGAGCCATGACATTCCAGAAGAAGCGCGGCAGATGGCGAAGAACGCATGGCAGTCGTTTTATCAGTCTTTAGGACCAATGGGGTTATTGCAATTGCCGGGGGCAACGGTTGGGGCCGGACGTATTGCTGCGACTCCGAAAAAGCAAGGTTTATCCTTCCAAACCCGCGAATTCAAACAGGCGGCGGCGACCTTGGCCGATGCCAAGGTTCCATTTGCCGAGCGCCAGCAGGCGGCTCTGTTCTTGTTGCGTGATCTGGCCGAGGTGAATCCGCAGTATGCCGATGCGATGGCGGTTAATGCGGCTCGTGCGATTGCCAACAAACAGCCGTTTGTTCTGGATGAAAATGCGTTGCGAGCTCCGCCCGCCGGGTTCACCGCCGGATCACAGATCACTCCTCCATCAACCCCGTTCCAGCAGGGGCGGGATGAGTTGGCGGCGGAGATGCGGCGCCGGGCCGATGCCCTGGAAAAGAACGGGGCGGCGGAAGATGCCCAGCGGATGGGCGCCTATGCCGATTTGATTACCCAGACCCAGACTCCGGAAGATTTTGAACAGGCCAGTGAGATTATTCGTCAGGATAATGAAGAACGGAAGTATGCGCCACAGGAAGGCCAGGGGTTGGCTTCCGTGCAGCCTCAACCGGAACAAGACCTGGTGAATGTGCTGGAGGCGTATAGGAGGAAGAGGTCAGAGGATCAGAGATCAGAGGTCAGAAAGACGGAAGAAGACAATATTCCGATGGATTATCCCGCCGTGGATACAGGTAAACAGGCGATTCAAGGCGTACCCGGTGCGGATGACATCAATAAGGCGAAGCTGGCGGCGATTGCCTCCGGCAACGCGCCACAAGTTTCCGCCATAGGCGGACAAGTGTCGGTCCCGCCCACATCAACACAAAATATAGAAACGCCTTCGGGCGAATCGACTACGGTGGCAGGTGCGGGACCCTCTTTAGGGGGAAGACAGGAGAACGTCGAACATCGAACATCGAACGTCGAACAAGGGGCGGGAGGCTCTTTGGGAGGAAGACAGGAGAACGTCGAACATCGAACATCGAACGTCGAACGTCCAATGTCGAATGTCGAACAAGAAAAGGGAGGGAAAGGATATGGCACCATTCAAGAGCGAGGCGCAGAGAAGGTATCTGTTCAGTCAGGAGCCGGACGTGGCGGAGGAGTTCGCCCGGCATACCCCGAAGGGCAAGGAATTGCCGTTCCGGTTGCACCCGGGCAAGGGCAAGAAACGGTTCAAGGCGAGACAAAAGCAGCAGCGGTTCCACCTGGGGCTGGAGAGCGCGCTGGCGTAGAAAAGAAATTGGAAAACGTCCAACATCCAACATCGAACATTGAACAAAAAGGCAATATTCCAGCGGTGGCGGTGGAGAGGGTCTTGGAGAAGAAACGGGCGCGGATTGACGAGCAGATTGCCACAGCGCGGGCTGGGATGGAGTATGCCCAGGCCAATGGGTTGTTGGGGGAAGATCAGCGGCGGGCAATGGTGACGCAAGGGAATGAGCGGATATCCGAGTTGGAACGCGAGAAGGCGGGAATCACTCCGGACACTGTGGCGGCCGGACTTGGCCGGGAAATCGCCCGGCGCCAGCGGGTGGCGGGGTTGGCCAGGCAACGCGGGCAGGCGGAAAAAGTCCGGCTGACAGGAACGGACTATAATATCTACGACCTGATCGAGGAAATGGGCGGGATGCGGCCGTTTAAGAGCGGGGAACTGGTCGAGGAAACCAAGGCCCTGCGGGACCGGCGATTACTGCGAAATGACGCCTTATCTTCTCCTGATGAAGTGGCGATGGAAGCTCATAATCGCGGTTTGATCAAAGAGCCGACAGTGGATGCGCTGGTGGAGCATATCCGGAATCGAACCACGGTGGCCGGCGCCAGGGAGCAGGATGAGTTGGCCGCCGATTACGCCGAATGGCAGGGACAGCAGGCGGAGACGCAAGGGAAGGCCCAGGAAGACCTGGCCAAGACCGGTGAACGGATCCCGGCTGACATCAATGTGGGTGATACGTTCACGATTAGCGGGGTGAAGAATACCGTTCAGGCGGAATTAGCCGCCGGATTGCAGATTCGGGATGCCGAAGGCGGGGAATTTGTGATTCCGTATGAGGAATACGGGAAGACGGCGGCGGTGTATTTCATGGATAAAGGGTCGCTGGTGAGGGGGAGAACGGAAAACGTCCAACATCGAACATCGAACGTCCAACGTCAAACGGAAAAGGGGAAAGTAAAGAAGGATATTCTGACGCCGGTATCCAGGCGGAAACCTAAGATTAAGGTCACGGAACAAGCGTTGATCCCGGAAAAGGAATTGCCGTTCAATTTGACGGGCGAGAAGCGGCTTATTACGGATGCGGAACGCAAGGCTGAAGAGGCCCGGGCGGAATCGAACCGGAAGGCGAATCTTGAGGCGGCGGCGCGGGAGTTGCCGTTTGGAGAGGAAGAAAAGGAGAACGTTCAACATCGAACGTCCAACATCGAACATCCAATGGAAAAGGGGAAACCGAAGACGGATATTTTGACGCCAATGTCGCAACGGAAGGAAAAGGGGCGGCGGGAAACGGAAGTTAAGGAAGAGGTCAGAGGGCCAGCGGTCAGCGGTCAGTCGGCGTCGAAGTCGTTGGCGGAGATGACGCCGGATGAGTTCAAAGCACAACATGTGAGTGAACGAAAAGAAACGGCGTTCACGGATCATTGGAAGATCATAGAACGGGCCATGTGGGATAAGAAACCGGTAAACGCCGAAGCAATGAAACGTTATGGGAGGCTTCCGGCTTGGGGTTACGTCCGCGAGGGCGTTCAATGGGTGTTTAAGGGTGATCAGGCCGCAACTGAACCAGTGGCGCGTTCACCTGTCGGCATTAAAGAGGCTGGCGCTGAATTAACGTATAACCGGCGAAACCGGGTGGCGCGGCGGACCTGGGAGGATATTGAGGGGATGAATCCCACGCTGCAGGCGAAGGAAACGACGAAGGGGAACATTTGGCCGCGTCCGGATTATCAGGCCATGATCACCGGCGGACAACAGCCGATGGTTGTGCATCTCATTAAACAGGTCTATGACGCCATCGCCGTGAAACCATTGACCCGAGAAACGCCAATGGCAGAGGATTTTAAGAAGTATGTCGAGGCTGTGCAGAGGGTCGAGGCAGGGTTAATGCAGTGGGCGAATGATCCGAATGCCGTCCGGGTCTGGGCGGAAAAGCAGGCAAAGACCGCCGGGGCCTCCCTTGGCCGGCAGATTGCGCTCATGGACCTTGCGAAAGAATCGCGGTCCCTTCTGGACGCCGTTTATCCGGACGGATGGAAAAACTTCCGCGAAGAGGTACATATCCTTGGCGGGAACAAGTTGCTTGAGGCGTTACAACCGGGATATAATGAAGTTCGACGCGCCATCAAGGCGATTGAACAGGGATGGCCGGCGGAACGCGAGTCGTGGCAGGTGCAAGGGTATCGGGTGGGTCCCGCCGAAGTTGTTCCTAAAACTTACGAGAGTGAGAAGGGAAAGACCTTCTACGTTGAAGTGAATGGACAATATCAGTCGAACAAGTCTTTCGACACCTTTGAGGCCGCGCAATCTTTCGCGGATTCGGTAAAACCCGTTGGTCTTTTCAAGGGAAACCGGATGATCAGTTCATTCGATACTGAGGAACAAGCCAGAGAAGCGGCACGGGAAGCCACGAAACGCGATAAGGGCCGGACAATCAGCGACAAGGGGATTAGTGTTGAGAGTGCCGAACGGGTCGGGCCTGTGCGGCGTTTGGAAGGCGAGGACATCAGCGCCCAGCGGCTTATTGACGAATTTGGATTCAAGGGTGTGAATTTCGGGAACTGGATGAAGACGCCGGCGGCGAAGGCCGAGGCGCAATTACATTTGAATCATGCCTATGATGCCTTGTTCGACTTGGCCGAAATTCTGAACGTTCCGCCGAAGGCGTTATCGTTGAATGGAATGCTGGGACTGGCTATTGGCGCCCAGGGGAGCGGCGGAGCGCATGCCGCGCATTTTGTTCCCGGCGTCAATGAGATCAATCTGACGCGAACCAGCGGGGCTGGATCGCTGGCGCACGAGTGGGGTCATGCTTTGGATCATTACTTTGCCACCCAGGGAGGACTGGCCGCACATTCAGAACCGTTCCTGTCGGAACACACGGGAAACGTCGGGCCTGATGGGCAGAGCAAGGATGGCGGCAAGAAGGCGCCGGCGTTTCAGGGGTTGCGGCCTGAGATAGCGGCCGCGTTCAAGACCATTGTGGATGCCATGAATAAGCGGCTGATCACGGAAGTTGAAGTTGCGGCGCAAGTTGAACAGCGTGATGCGGAATCAATCAAGCAAAGAGATAGATGGTTGGATGCCATTCGCCGCGATTTCACGGGGCAGGAAGCCGAGTTCGATAAGTTGGCGGATCGGGTCAAGAAGGGCGATATTGGCGCCGGCCGGGTGGCGGTATCGAGCAAGACATATCTATCTCCCGTCCTGGTGGAGATGAGGGAACTCACCAAGCAGAAGAAAGGCCGGCTCTACGATCTGAAGAATCTGTCTGCCCTTCAGAGTTGGATCGATTCTGTTGAATATCGCAAGGCGCACAGGGAAGAAGTGGCGGGACACGTTCCGCAGACCGTCAGTACTGACTATTCTCGCAATGCTTTAAAGTTAGACAAAGAGAAGGGCGGCAAACGGTACTGGTCCACCGATCTTGAGAAGTTTGCCCGCGCTTTCGATGCCTACGTGTCCGATCGGCTTGAAACCAAGGCGGCGAAGAATACCTATCTTTCACATCAAGCTCGGGGCGGAGAGATGGTTCCGCAGGGGACCGAACGGACAACGATCGACAAGGCGTTTGACACGCTGGTGGGAGAGATCAAGACGCGGGAGACGGAGAAGGGTGTGGAAATGTTCAGTCTTGCAGAATCCCGTCGTCCCGGCGTGGAAGAACCCCTGCCGGACATCTATCCGGTCCATGACATTGGCCAGGCGTTTGAGGTATTGGACGGCATGGCCCGGATCGTGGACACGAAGAAGGTTGTGTTCTATGAGCGCCAGGACCAGATTTCGGAACGGATGAAGCGGGCATTGGTGCGGGAAACCCAGCGGAGCGGCGGGCTGGACCGGATTGAGGGCTGGCATGACCAGGATACCATTCATATCGTCCTGGAGAACATCCGGGATAAGGCCCACTTGAAGGCCATTATCCTGCATGAAACCTTTCACCGCGGGATCCGGCGGGTTTTGGGCGAGCAGGAGAGTCTTAATAAGGTGCTGGATGGAACGCTGGGTTCCCTGGGCCGGAAGATGGAATTGGCGCATATCGCCCGCACTCGCGGTTACAATCTGGCGCTGGTGGCCGATTACCGGATGGCGATCGACGAATTGATTGCCAAGATCACCGAGGAACGGACGAAGAAGCCCAATGTCTTCAAGCGGCTGGTGGCGGTGATTCGGCAACAGTTGCGGGAAATGGGGTTGGTGAAGGAGTTGACGGATGGGGATATTGATTGGCTGGTGGAAAGAGCTTTGGCGAAGGGGAGAGGGAAAGGGAAAACATTCAACATCGAACATCGAACATCGAACGTTGAACGTCGAACAGGGGAAGGCGGGGGGCAGTTTTCGCTACCGGAACTGAAGAGCGGGGATGTGGTGGTATCGGGTAAGGGAATTGAGTATCGGGTGCATAAGGTATCCCGGCCGAAGCGCGATACGGGATATGAAGAGCCGTTATATCGTCTGGCGAGTCGGGGGTTGCTGGCAAGCAAGGAGTGGACGCTGGAGGAAATGCAGGAAGCGGGTTTGACGGCCAAGGGGGAAGGGCAACCGCAGTTCAGTTTATCAGAGAATACCATTCGGCGTGACTATGAGGCGGCGTTAAAGAAACCGCCGGTGGCGGTCACGCAACTTAAAGAGGGCGTTTTCGGGTCGGGTTTGGTGCGAGATCTGCGAGAGAAAGCGCGTCTATGGGCTCTAACCAAGATTCGTCAGGCGTATAAAAATCTCGATACAGGGTGGGACATTGAGATCAGCCGGAACAGCATCAATAAGGCGTTAAGCGGCCGGCGGGACTATCCCACGGAACATATTAAGGCTATCGGGGTATTGCCGGAATTATTAAAGAATGCCGTATTGGTTTATTCCTATCCGGATATTGAAAAACATCCCGAAGTGGTAGCCATCCGCAGGTTCTATGCCCCACTGCGTATTGGAGATCAGATTTATAGCGTGAAACTAACGATCAAGGAAAAGATAGATGGACACCGCTTTTATGACCATTCTTTGACGGAAATAGAAAAGCCCGCCGGAGTCGCGGTCAGAGTTATCCCCGAAGGGACATCGCTCCAAACCTCCACGGCGAGCCTTTCTATGATAAACGTAGAGGACTTTCTTCCGAATGTCAACGAAATAATGAACGAAATCGATCGGACGGGAATTGAGAAACAACAGTTCAGTTTGGCGGATAAGCAAAAGAGCCAAGTCTGGCTCGATAACTCAGCTCCGGCTTCTGCGGAGCAGTATCGAACTATCCTTGACTCTTTCAACAATAGTATCGCACAGGAACCCGGAATTGTCAATGGGGAAAAAGAGGATATTTCATTCAGTATGGCGGGTCGTGAACAAGTGCCGGCGTTCTATTCGCAACTGGGGCGGGTGTTGGAAGGCATCCGGGAGCCGCGGGTATCCATTCAGAAACTCAAGGGGATTATCGGCTGGTATGACCAGGCCGGCAATTGGCAGGGGAAACAGGGCGTTAAGCAGGATGAAGTGTTCTGGACCGGGTTGGAAGACTTCATCAAGGCGCACAAGGATCAGGATGTGGTGAAACGCGAAGATGTCCTGGCGGCCATGAAGCCGGTGGAGATTAAGGAAGTGGTGAAGGGTGAGCCACTCAGCGATGAAGAATCTTCCCGGCGCCGGGAACTTTATGACAAATTTGAATCCGAAAGTATATCTCCAGCGGAGAGTCTTGAGTTGGATGCGCTCCAAGAGCGTTTTGCGGAACAAAAGACCAAAACTACGGGGGATACCAAGTTTGCATCCTACCAAACCCCTGGCGGCGAGAATTACCGGGAGTTGTTGCTGACGTTGCCGATTTCGCATCCGGGCACATTCGAGCAATGGTATGCACAACATCAAGACCTTCCTTATGGCGTGGCGAAAGGTCAGTATGAAAGAGCTGTCGCTTCCGCCGAAAAAGGACGTATGCGAGGTGACTTTTTCCAATCCTCCCACTTCCCTGAACCCAACATCCTGGTCCACGTCCGGTTTAATGAACGCCTGGACGCCGAGGGGAAGCGCGTGTTGTTCATTGAGGAAATACAGAGCGATTGGCACCAGGGAAGAAGAGCCACAGAGATCAGAGATCAGAGGTCAGCCGGAAAAGAAAAAGTTCCACCCGCACCCTTCTCCGACACATCCAAGGGCTGGGCGCGGCTGGCGATGAAACGGATGATCCGGTGGGCCTGTGAACAATCGTCACCTGGTAATGTTTTATGGAGTAAAGTTACCCAACCAGAGAGCATTGGGAAACTCGGAGAGAATATCTTTGGCCGAGAGTTTGCAACGGCGATGTCGTTCGATGTTACTGATGGTGGAATGTTGTCCGTGCTTCACCACGATCAGGTTCGTAAGGCTGTTATCGCGCAATTCCCCGTTGATGTGATGGACATCTTCTCGGGAATCAAGATGTCTCCTAATGAGTTGTTCCGCAATCCGCCTATGGTCTTCGAGAATATCCCTGTTAATCATCGTGTGAGAGTAGCGACGGGGGTTATCGATGCGATGCGCCAAGTCGGCACAACGCTTCGAGCAAAACTTGGCATGCTTCAAACGACTAGGGGCAATATAATACTTCTTCCCGCAATTCAGGCAAGTGATCTTAGTTCCCGTGAAGTTGCTGGGTTTCTTTCCCCGCAGTTGATCTATCATACAGACGAGTTTCTGCGGCCAGTAGAACCGGGAACGGCAAGACCGAGAACAGAACAGTCTTCGGCGAACCTCCGAAGGGTAGTGGAGAGTGAACTTGATCCCACATCCCTTGCACGTCTTTTGAATATTCATACCACTATCGTAACAGGCAAAACAGGCGAGTCAACACAAAAATTCATAGCGCCATCTGGATTTGAAAAAATCGCCTGGACGACCGGGGAAATGCAGGCGGCCCGGTATGATCTGAGCAAGCAGGTGGATAGTATCGGGTATGAAACGGAGGACGGCGGCAAGACGTTTGGATTGACTATCACCCGGAACCAGGCGGATATCACCGAAGATTTGAATATGCCGGAACGTCTGGATCAGGCGGGACTGGAGAAATATATCGGCAAGGAAATGGCCGGCCGCATTGTGGAGATGGCCAAGACGGAGCCGGAAGGCACCCTGGAAGGAGAAAGTCTCAAGATCGGCGGGGCGGGGATGAACACCTTTTATGACCGTATCCTCCCGCAGATCGCCAATGACATCGGGAAACGGTTCGGGGCCCGGGTGGGGGAAACAAAGATCGGTGGATTACAATCGAAGTGGGGGTATTTGACAGGGAACAACCAATTCATCCCACTGGAAAATGAGGAAAAGGCCAGGGCGTTCGCTAAAGAAGAGGGTAATCCGGATAGAGCCGTGTTTCGTGAATCGCCTGCCACGGTAAGTGTTCCCACTCTCGACCTCACGCCGGCCCTGCGTGAATCCGTCTTGTACGAAGGCCAGCCGCAGTTCAGTCTTGACAGATCGAAAAAAGGTGATATTCTTCCTATTGATGAAGAAGTTAAAAGAGCCTACGACGCCGCAAGCGTGGATGAAATATCAGGCCAGCCATCCCTTATCATTCAACGGAAAGTTCCGCGTGATGTGGCCCTTCAAGTTGCCGCCGCTAGTCGTGCGGTTGCCCAGGCATGGAGCCGATATTCACGAAATCAATCGGATACGGAAGATAATCGGAATGGTGGCGGCGCCCTTGACCGATTGGAACGCGACGTTACCAACGCGGTTCGCCAAAAAATCCTGCCACTCATAGACCTCGCCCGATTCGGAATTGATCCGGATGTTAATCTGGATTCCTATGCCAGGTGGAAAACTCTTGACTCCACTACATTGGATAGGATTTCCGGATATACCGGAGAGGGGATTGTCTTTGCGACTAAAGATGAGAAGTTTGCCTATAAACTCTGGATTCCCTGGAATGATCGGAATAACCCCGAAAAGTTTTACGGCGCCATTCCTGTTCCGCAAAAGGATAATAACGGCCGGTGGGTAGAGGGATTTCACGGAGGAACCCTGGCAGAACTTCTGACCCGGATTGCCGTTCATAACCAGTTGGGTGGTATTCCCACGGAGATTACCGGCGTGACTGACGGAGGAATCGTCATTACCAAACAGCCCTACGCCGGGAACGAATTGAGGACACTTTTTAATCCAATGGTCCGGTCCCGATCTGTCGAGATTCCCGGCGATGTGGTTACGGGTGAACAAGGGTACAAAACCTATGCGGCCGTGGTGGATGGTATTCCGTATTTTCTAACGGATGCCCGTTCGGAGAATTTCATTTCTGATACTAAAGGTCGTTCCCGCATTTCCGATCTCTTGATCGGTGAAATCCCGCAATTAGTTCTTGATCAAAACGAGTCCTTGGCCCGGATCGTGGAAGAGGCGACAAAAACCGAGGCGCAGTCCAATCATCCCACTCGTATTATACAATGGTCCCTGGCCGGCGCTCCTGGGGAGAACTTGGCTGACGCGATGGAACTACTGGAACACTACAAACACCTGACGGATCGGGCGGCCGGGACGGGGTATGCCGTGGGCCGGGCGGAAGAAAAGGAACGCCTGGCGAAGAGCCGGGAGAAGTTGCGGGAAACCATTAAGGGGAAAAAGGCAACTTTGAAGGAAGAATTGGCGGTATTCAAGCAAAAGGCGAAGGAACGGCAGGAAGCGGCGGTGCTCGGGGCCCGGATCGGGGAACGGGCAAAGGGTCGGCTGGAGGGGTTGAAGGAAGGGGTTAAGAAAGGCATGGCAATCGGGTTTAAGCGTGGGGAGAATATCGGCAAGACGCTTTCCGTTGAGGATGCCGTGAAGCTTTCCTTCCAGGAAATGGCCAAGGAAAAGCATACGCATTACCAGGATGCCCTGTTTCATTCCGAAGGGGTGTTGGAGGCGATGGAAAAGCGGATTACCGGCGGCCCGGATGAAGACGGCCGGATCCTGAAACCGCAGACGCCGGATCAGGCCCTCGCCATGAAACAGGCTGTGCTCAAGATGATCTTCGGCCAGGAACGATTCAATGCCCTTCGGCATGCCTCGGGCGGCGATATCGATCTGACCTTATCGGGGGTTCTGGACGGAATACGGAAGGAACTGGCGAAGCATTACATCCGCGCCTTTGAACGTCTGCTTTTTACGGTGAAACCGGACCGGATGCTGCCGGCATACACAAAGAAATGGAATGAGGCGGCGGAAGGATTGACGCCGGGATTGTACGGGAAAGCCAGTTGGCATAAGGCCAAGGAGAAATATGAGGAGTTGGCGGGGATATTCGCGGCCAATCGGTTGGAACAGAATTGGCGCCGGATGGGGCAGCGCCAGGCGGCCAGGGAAAGGGCGGAGCTGGCGACCTTGGAATTGAAGGATGCGGCGCCGGTCCTGAAGGGGCTCGAAACCCAGACTCCGCGGCATCGTGGAAAATGGAAGACCGTGATGGTGGATAAGATGGGGAACTTCCTCACGCGGGCCCTGTCTCTCTCCGGCGGGCGGGACCGCGATTCGGTCACCTTTGACACGCTCTATAATTCCTTGCGGGATGGCGAGAAGAAGGCCCTGCAGATGGTTCGGGACTGTATCACCGACCTGAATAAAGTGCTTGAAAAGAATGGAATCACGGAGGGCCGGGTATTGGATATGCGGACCCGGCTCAAACCGGTGACAGTGGCCGGGCAGGTGATCAAAATGACGGATGCGGAGCGGATTGACTTGGCGGCGTCCTGGCTGGACCCGGAGAATCGGGATATAATTTCAATCAACGGATATGGCCTAAAGCGGCGCAAGGGCCAGTTGGAGGCCCGGATCATGGGGGATACGATCGGGGATACGGTGGATATGGTGAATGATGTCCTCAAGACCCTGACGCCGGCGGAGCGGGAAATTGCCGAGGCCATGGTGCGGGTGGTGACGGCCATGGGGACGGCCGGGAATGCGGTCAGCGTTCAGCGGGACGGCTGGGCCCGGTTCACCAAGGGCGTCTATTGGCCGCGGGCGGTGGACCGGAGCACAACTCAGCAGACGATTGGCAAGGATGACCAGTCCTCCCTGTGGACCCAGATGCAGAATCACCAGACCTTGAATGCCCTGGGATTCACCAAGGAACGTCGGGAGCATACCCATCCCATCCTGATTGGCGACGCTTTCGACACATTCTATTACCACGTGAACATGATGAGCCGATATTCGCACTTGAATATGCCAACCTATTCGGCCTTGCGGCTCCTGGGAGATCCCCAGTATGGCTCGGAATTGCGGACCCGGATGGGAACCGGGTTCATCACGGATTATCGGGATATGATTCAGCGGGTCAGCGGGTTGAGCGGGTATGCCGGCGGGACGGAATTGAACCGGTGGTTGGATTTATTCTCGCGCAATGCGGCGGTATCCATTCTGTGGTATCGGCCGACCAGTATCATCTTCAACCGCTTGGGTGGCGCGTATCTGGCGACCTCGGAATTATACCGGCGTTTCCCGAAGCAGGTGGCGCGGTTTATTGCCAGGACAAACATGCCGATTTCGCTCCACACGGCTCACGCCAAGGAGATTATCGAGAAACTGAAAGCCAACGGGTATCTCTGGCAACGCTGGGCGCATGATATGAGCCGGGTCTATACGCCGCTGGGGTATGAACGGTATGGCGAGCTCGGGCGGACCAAGTGGAAGATGGAGTGGCGCCGGATGCAGGAGCAGGGGCTCCGGCCGATGGCCAGCGCGGAAATGCGGGTGGCGGTGGCGCTCTTTGAGTCGTTGACTCGGGCGGGATTGGCGGAAGAAGCGGCGGTGAATGAGGTGGAGGCCATCATTCGGACCACGCAGAATCCGTCCTCAGCGTTGGATGAGTCGATCTGGTATATGAAGATGCGGGATAGCGGGGTTGGCGGGTTATTCCCCTTCCTGGGCCAGCCGATGGCCTCCCGGAACATGGTCTTGCGCGATTGGCTGATGCTCAAGGGCGCCCATCTGGAAAAGAACGCGTCTGGGATCAGTGCTGGACGAAAGGCGTTGGCGGCTTCCATTATGGCTTTGTCGGCCAATCTCGTTTTGGAAATGGCGGTCCGGGCGTTGTTCAGGGCACTTTCCAGGAAACCGCCGGATGACGATGAAAAGGCCATGGAGAAGGCCCTGTTATATAGGACCATGGAAACCGCTTCTTTTATCGCCGATATGCTGGTGCCCGGGTCCGGGCGGGGTATCGATTACATAAAGGGCGCGGTCACCTTCGGCGGGCCTCGGGATATGTCCTTGTTCGGGTCGGCGGTGGGTAAAGTGGTCAGAGGGATTCTGCAAGTCACCCATCCTTATACCGGGCGGTTGGATGAATATGACCCCGCCAAGTTGGAGGCTGGGGTGATCAATCTGATTGACGGCGCCGGGATGCTGATGGGCGGTCCGACGGGCGGGCCGGCGGTGTATTACCGGATCATGCGGAACCTGTTTGGCGAGGAATCTCCGGCCGGCGGCGGCGGGTCGGCGCTCTCCCCGGCGGAACAGCAGAAGAAATCGTTTGAGGAGCGATACCGGCGGTTGCGGCGAAACGCACAATAAAGGACTTTCTTGACATTTTAAGACAAACATGGTAAAAGCGTAATCAATCAGGGATATATCCGTCTGCCTGAAGGCCCCATGAGCCTCCGTGCGATGCAATCCCCATCACAGGAGGCTCATTTATGAAACGGCTTTGCATTCTCCCCTTGGTTTTCCTCTTTGGTCTTTCCGCCTTTTCCCAGGACCGGCCGATCGTTGTGGTCCCTGTGTTCAAGAACGTGAATGCGTTGGTGAACAGCACCAATACGTATGCCCTCGACCTGGACCAATACAAGCCGAATTCCTTCACCTATTCCCTGCAAGTGCTTTGCACCAATGCGGCCGCGACCAATACCTGCGGCAAGGTGGCGCTGGCCTACGAGGTGTCCAATAACAATACGGACTATTTGAGTTCGTCCAACATCACGGCGGAGATCAGTTTCACCAACAGTCCGACGGCCGGCGGCAAGGGGTTCTATTCCTTCACGCCGGGTATCTCGCGCTATCTGCGGATCAGGGCCATCACGACGGATACGAATGCCTTTCTCAGCGGCTGGCTGGCCATTCAGTGAGGAAGAGTATCCGGTTGGGGTCAGAGCCACAGAGATCAGCAGGATCAGGAGTCAGTATGAAACTGAAAACTTCAACGCTACTTCTAATGGGTTGGTTCATTCTGTATTCCGCATTCTGCATGTCCGCCCGGGCCGATTTGACCAACTGCGTCATCACGGTCAATGTGACCAACAAGACCGTGACGTTATCCTCCACGTTGGCGATCCGGGAAACGGCGTATTGCGCCATCACGGGTTTGGTGGATTCGGTGGCAAGTAATCTGGTGCTCCGGATCACCAAGGGCACGAATGCCTATGTGAATGCCACGTCCTTTTCCAATCATGCCGGCATGGCCTATGGTCCGGTGGATTTGAACACGACGGAAATGGTTGACTTCTTTTCCGGCCAGAATCCAACGGTTCAGCGCAGTTTTACCCTGGCCATCTGGGACACGGTGCTTAACCGTCTTCTGGTGAACGCGGATATTGACGTGCAGAACAATCCTTATGTGTCTGGGATGCCGGGTCCCTCGCCGATCGGTGAGACTTATATGAGTACGGCCGCCACGAATTCCAGTTGGCGTGTCTATCAGGGCAACTTGCAGATATACGACCTGACGGAGAACTCCTGGCGGACGATTATGTTCCGGAAGGGTATGTTGGTGGGTGGTCCGTCCAATACGTGCGGAGGGGCGCCAACGAACATTCCCACGCCGGACACGATGGCCATGTCCATGGCCTATCAGGTGCCGAATGTGCAACAATATATGATTCCCCAAATGGGGCCTGATGGTCTATGGCTGGCAGTTAATCCGACGAATGTTTCAATTCCGGCAGTAACATGGGGAAATGTCACCGGCGATATAGCGGATCAGACCGATCTGCAATCGGCCTTGGATGGCAAGGTGGCGACCAACGACGCATTTTATCTCTCCATTCCCCGGACTATGACCAACTGGGTAGCCATTCCGTCCTCCTCGAATTATTTTGTGTGGGATCCTTTGACCCGCACACTTTCCGGCTGTGTCTCGAATATGAATACTGGTCCGGCGGGGACCAACGGGGTGGACGGCACCAACGGGAACGACGGAGCGCAAGGCCCGCCGGGCACGAATGGAGCCGATGGCTTGGCGGCCTCTATCGCGGTGGCCTGGACCTCCAACGGTACGCCGGGTAGTGCGGCGAGTGTGACCAATGTGGGGGACAGTAACGCGGCGCAGTTCGGGTTTATGATCCCAGTGGGAGAGACCGGCGCCCAAGGTCCGGCGGGGACCAACGGCGTGGATGGCCCGCCGGGCACGAATGGAGCCGATGGCTTGGCGGCCTCTATCGCGGTGGCCTGGACCTCCAACGGTACGCCGGGTAGTGCGGCGAGTGTGACCAATGTGGGGGACAGTAACGCGGCGCAGTTCG
>Ga0265297_10004423_pt1 | contig 23045 bp, 24 predicted proteins | sample Munlanlwell13791_FD_192502 | JGI IMG/M metagenome (GOLD analysis project Ga0265297, IMG submission 192502) | Leachate microbial communities from a municipal landfill in Southern Ontario, Canada - Leachate well 137-91 | ecosystem: Engineered > Solid waste > Landfill > Unclassified | place... | reverse complement strand
TCCGGTCGTGCGACATCCTGGGCACGGTGCGCTCGGACAGGAACTCCGACCATGTGGTGATGCCGGTCTTCCAGAGTGCGCACTCCGTCCCCGGCCCTATGCCGTTCACGTGGACGAAGGTGTGCTCGAGCATCGTTGATGGAATCGCAGGAGGGTTCTTCAAGGCGCTGGTAGGGTCGCGGAAAGTGGTCAAAAGGTTGTTATCTCCACGGCTCGTATCTGCCATCGTGGCGAAGGGCTATCGGCTCAGCGACAGGTTCAGGATATTCCCGGGTGGCGCGGCGCTCATAACTCCAGAGGATGTGCTCGTGGTCGCCGACCTGCACCTTGGGTGCGAGGCGGTCCTCGAGGAGGAGGGACTGAGCCTTCCGAGGGTGCAGACTCGCAAGGTCCAGGCGTACATGTATGACATCATCGACCGCGTCGCGCCTTCGAAGCTCGTCATCGCCGGTGACCTGAAGCACAACTTCTCCAGGAACCTCGCTCAGGAATGGAACGATGTCGTGAGGTTCATACAGGGTCTCGGGGGGCGCGTGCCCCTGGAGGTGGTGAAGGGGAATCACGACAACTACCTCGGGTCCATCCTGAGGGAGCATCGGGTCCCGTTCGTGAAGGAACTGACCGTGTCCGGGGTGCGCGTGCTTCACGGCCACGAGGGTTCGTTGGATGGCAGGCCGACGGTGATGGGGCACATACATCCCTCGATCCTGGTCAGGGACCGTTCCGGGGCCGGCGTCAAGGATTGCTGCTTCCTGTTCTCCGAGGAGCATCAGCTCCTCGTGCTCCCAGCCTTGAGCATAGTCTCGGGGGGCGTGGATGTGCTGTCCGATGCCGGGTTCGCCAGGATGTCCCCCATCCTGTCGGGTCTGGACACCGGCTCCTTCGTCCCGGTGGCCTTCTCCGGGAGCACGGCGCTCCGGTTCCCTACCATCGGAGACATGAGAAAAGGGGAAACGGTTTGAGCCTTGAGGGTCAGAACAGCTTCTTCTTCCCTTCTGCAGGCCTCTTGATGACCTTCCAGGTCGCCCCTTCCACGGCCTTGTTGGGGATGACATGCAGGATGCCGTCCTCGGTCTGGATCCTGGTCTTGCGCATGTCGACGTCCACGACGGTGCCCTTGATCCCTGCCGCCTCGACCACGAACCCCTCTCCGAAGTCCTTCTCTCCGAGGAGGAACCCCCCTGCGACGAAATCGCCCAGAACGCTGTTCATGGCCATTCCTATGGCCAGTGCGATGAACGCGATCGCAGCACCGAGAGCGAGTGCGATCTGGGTCAGTCCTATCATCTCCAGGAACGCCACCATGATCGTGAATAACATCAGCGCGTAGATCGCCTTGACGATCAGGTCTCCAATCTTCTTGTTCATCGGCATCCTGCCGAAGACGTTGCGTAGGACTCCCCGGATCATGATGATTATCGCAAGTGCGACGACAAGGAAGATCACCCCTCCGATGACCATCACGATCGCGTTCGGTATCCCGTCTATGAGTTCAGTTCTGAGGTTCGCCCATATATCTTCTAGGAACTGTAATGCACCCAGGTCAACCACCTTCATACCTGTACCAGGGTGCCCTCTCATAACCTTTGGCTAGACGTGTAAGGCGGCTTGGGTGTCTGGACCTCGGCATCCGAAAAGGCTTATGTACACGCACTCTCATCTAAAGGTGCCAGGTGCTTTGCTTGAGCAGGGAACTGTACGTCAGCGATGCAGACGTCGAGATGTCGAGGGACGTCGAGAGCCTGAGGATAGACAGGCACCTGGTAGCTGACCTCTCTTCCGTCCTGCCGGGCAGAAGGCGTAAGATGGTCGACAGGATAGAAGAGCATGGGCGGAAGAGCCCCCTGTCGATAGTCCCAGTGCTGCTCAAGCACTACAACGTCGACAACCCCAAGGTGAGGGAGCAGGTCCGGGCGAGCATCGGGCGGCTGACTCAGTCCGAGGCCGGCGAGCTCGCTCTCGTAGAGAGCGTTTTCAGCAGGGACAAGATCATCTCCGATGCAGCCGCTCGCATACTCGAGGAGAGGAACTTCAACAGCCTCAACATCCTCTCGACCTACCGGTCTGTCAAAGACCTGGTCGCGCAGGCTCGGAAGGCGGCGGTGTTCTGCCAGGACGTGGAGGAGCTTGTCGTCGATTCGATAGGTGCGTACAGGGAGGGTCGGTTCGACCAGGCCATGACGAACATGATGATGGCGAAGGATCTCCTTGAGGACCGGCTCGAGTGGCACAGCCACCTGAGGGGGTACATCAAGGACGTTCTGAAGCTGACCCCTGCCCTGAGCCGGAGCGGGGTGCAGGTTGATTCGATACAGGATTCCATACGCAACCTCTCGACTGCCGTGCAGACCAGGGAGTACTCGGATGCCAAGACGCTCCTCGACCTGAGGCGTCAGGAGGCTCGGCTGTGGAAGCAGCTGTGGAGCCTCGAGGAGTACCTCACGAAGCGCATCAAGGCAAAGCCGATCACGGAACTGCTGGTCCTGAAGGACCAGGACAAGACCTTGCTGGAGGCCTTCATAAGGGTCGCGTGGAAGGTGGACGACCACATACAGGACGGCAAGCCCGTGGAAGCCCTCAGGGTCGTCGAGGAGTTCATCACCAACGACATATCCGCAGGGTACCTTTCCACGGAGGGGAAGCGCCTTGACTCCAAGGATGAAGCCTCGTGGTATGTCATGTGGTCCACAGGCCTGGGCCTTCTCAAGCTCGTCGCGCCGGTGGTGCCGAACGTCGCGGAGGAGTTCTATCAGCAGTACTTCCGGGACAGGGAAGGGTCGCCGAGCATACACTCGGTAGACTGGCCGGAGCCCTTCTCGAAGCTCGATAAGGCGAAGGCCGTGGTACCTGAAGAGACCAAGCCGCCGGCGCCGGCAAAGAGGAAAGGGAGCTCGCGGTCGGCGCGATAGTCCCTTACTCAGAGTCCAGAGACCGCCAGATGCCCGCCGGTTCTGCTCCTGTCCCACGAAATGAGGGTTCGCATCCCCTCGACACCGACCTTGATGCAGTCAAGTATGTTCTCCTCGAAGTCGATGATCTTGTCTGTCGGGTGCCAAGGCACGACATCCGATATGGTGCATATCGCCCCTGCCCTCAGTCCCATGAGCGTGCTGAGGGTGAATATCGTCCCGTTCTCCATCTCGATGTTCATCGCGCCCATGGCCTTGACGTCCGCGAGCCGTCCCGTCATGAACGACGGCATGTAGCCCGACTGGGACATCGGGGCGACCTTGCCGTCCTTCAGGACCTTGTTCTCGCTGTAGAACCCGTCAACGGAGAAGCTCACTCCGACCTCGAACTTGTGAGAAGACCGGACTGCGCTGTCCACGAGTGCCATCGTGACCTCATGGTGTGCGAGAGCGGGGAACTCGGGCCATGTGTAGCTCCTGCTTGTGCCGTCGGCTCGGATGGCTCCCGTCGCAATCACGAAGTCCCCCTTCTCGAGGCCGTCCGCGATGCCGCCGCTGGTGCCTATTCTGATGAACGTGTGGGCCCCCAGGTTGGTGAGTTCCTCGATGAGCACCGCGGTCGATGGTCCGCCTATCCCCGTGGACGCGACAGTGACCCTCGTTCCATCCAGTGTGCCCTCGTAGACCGTGTACTCTCTGACCTGTCGGACCTTCTTGGAGCCGCTGAGCGTAGAGGCGATCCTCGGTACCCTCTCCGGCTCCCCGCAGAGGAGCACGTATCCCGCTACTTCTCCGTCCTGTAATCCTGTGATCAGCTGCTTCGCCATGGTAATCGCCAATCCGTGGCCATTGGTAACTGACTAATCAGTACATAAGCTGAATGCTGCGCTCAGAAGACCACGAGCATGATGGTCGAAAGGACCATGGCCAGGTAAGTGCTCATGAGGACGATTCCTCCGAGCTGCGAGATCCTCATTCCTTTGGTCATGAAGACCAGGACGAGGAAGGTCGATAGGTTCAGGACGATGATTATCGGAAGGATGCTCGATGTGTCGAACCCCATCGGTCTGATGATGCCCATCAGGCCAAGCGTCAGAAGTACCGTCACTATGTTAGCGCCGATACCCTCGCCGAGTGCGAGGTCCCCGAACCCTCTCTTGGCCGCGTGATATGACGCCGCGATGTCCGGCAGGGTCGTTCCGAGCGCCGCGATCGTTATTCCAACAAGCCAAGGGTCGAGGCTGAAGTCATTCGTCATCTTCATGATACTCCTGACGACGAACTCCGCGCCCATGACGGTCCAGAGTATGCCGAACAGGAGCCACTGTGGGCCTGCGCGAATCTCGATCTTCTTGCCGAATATGTTGCCCATGAGCTCGAGCTGTATCTTCACGTCCTCCATGGTCTCCTCGATCTCCTTCTTGTTCGAGGTTCGCTCGACCAGCAGGAGGTTCATCGTGTAAGGGACGAAGAGGATCATGAGGACGATTCCCTCGAAGAACGTGAGCTGCCCATCGAGCAGGAGGACGGATGCGACTATGGTGACGGTCATGAGGAAGACCGCGTCACGCATGATCATCTCGCGTGTGACCTTGAGCGGGACGATTATCGCTGTAAGGCCGATGACGAAGGCGATGGTCACAACGTTGGATGCCAGCGCATTGCCGAGGGCTATCTGCTCAGCGCCCTCCGTGAGCGCGAAGATCGACACGAGCACCTCGGGCATCGCCGCCAACGTCGAGACTATGAGCATCCCGACGACGAACCTGCTTATGCCGAAGTTCCTCGACACGGCAACTGCGTTATCCGTTATGAACTTGGCACCTTGGTTCAGCACAAGAAAGCCGATTACGGCTAGTGCCACATACGCAAACGAATACGCATCTGCCATGTCCCATCCCTGGCATCGGTCATCAGGTCTGATGCAGTCCAGACATATATGGCTTTTCGATGACATTCTCTGCGACGCACGCAGGATTCACTGGTCGGAGAGAGTCCCTGGATCGTGGGCTGACAGCAGACGAGGTGCGGTTATGCAGCTATCGTTGCCTCGGGACCATAGCGCCTGGCCACGCATGACATCATCGGTTCGTGGTCCCTGCATTTGACCGAACTGGGCCGATTGCCAGACGTCATATGATGCGGACTGGGGATAGGGTTTTATTCGCGGCAAGCAGTTACTCTGATGAAATGGCTGGACTTTCGGAGTATCTGTGGGTGGTCGCGGTCGTGGGCGTTGTCCTGCTCGTGTTCTACCTGTATGTTGCCTCGATCCGCAAGGTTCTGGTGACCATCGGATTCACCGAGGCAGAGGTCTCTGCGATCCTGTTCGGCACTCTTCTCTTCGGCTGGGTCACAGTACCTGTGTTCCCCTACAATGGCTGGTGGGTGGGACTGAGCCTCGGGGGTGCAATCATCCCCATCGCCATATGCGTCAATTTCCTGCTCAGACGCAGAGTGGGGGTGGCTGAGGTGTTCATAGGTATCACGATAGTCTCGTACATCACTTACACCATAACCCGCGCTGAGGAAGGCGTCGGTATCGTGGCGGACGTTCCTCTGGCACTTGCACCTGCACTTGCCGCGGGCCTGTTCTCTATCTCTGTGTTCTGGATGGATGTGAGCAGTGCGGCCCGACTAGCCTATGTGTCAGGTGTCCTCGGGACCCTGGTCGGTGCGGACGTCTTCAGGCTGGGGGAGATGCTGTCCTTTGATGCACCCGCGGGTGAATTCGTGTTGCTCAGCATAGGCGGGGCGAACATCTTCGACATGGTCTACCTCACTGGTGTTGTCGCGGTCGGTATCGCGGTATCCGTTCTGTGGGTGAAGATGAAGAGGGACAAGCTAGGTTTCGGTATCGTCGTCTCGGAGTTCCAGCAGGGTTCGATGGGACTTCCGTACGCACAGGAGACGCCTCCCGCTCAGAAGGTTGCGGTGAGGCGAGGCAGGTTGGAGTGAATCCATCCTCATCTTCATGGCTCGTTCCGCAAGCGCATCAACGTCAGCGCTGCTACCGTGCCAAGGGAGCCCATGATCAAGAATGAGTATGATGGGTCGTCGAAGAAATCAGATATCATGCCGCAGAACGCCACAACTATGGCTCCACCGCCCAGCTGGAACCCGAACAGCATCCCGAATGCTGTCCCCCGTTCCCCCGTGTCCGTAGCTGCAGATGCCACTCCAAAGAGGGCCGGATACGTGAGGAAGAACACCGCGCCGAAAATCACCAGTATCGGCAGGATCAGGTACCACTGGGAGATGAACGCGAGCAAAAATACCGAGATACACCCGATTATGTACCCGTACCTGAGCACTCTCGCACGTCCGTATCTCTCGCTCACTCTCCCGAAGTAGTACGATGTGAGTGTGCCGATGCCGATCCAGGTCGCGAACATCAGGTCCGCGTCACCGGTACTCCATCCATGCATCTGTGTCAGGTTGATGGGTCCGAAGTATGTCGTGACCTGATAGAACGCTCCGCCTGTGGCGACTGGAAGTGCGATCGCGGCGATCTTACGGAACGTCGAACGGACGCTGTTCGTGCGTCTCTCCACTCCCTCTTCATGGGCCGGTCTATGGCCTTTCGTGAGGGCTAGTCCAAGCACCACGGCAATCAGATTCAGGAGGGCCCATATGATGCAGGGTGTCTTCCATCCGAAGTATTCCCCGAGGAACCCTGATGATCCCAGAGCGAGGATCACACCGAGGTTCCCCACGCCGCTCTGGATTCCCAGTGCGGTGTCAAGGTACGGTCCCTGGTACTCCCTGGTGATCCATGACACGCCTATCGGGTGATAGAAGCTTGCGCCGATGCGCATGGCGATAACTACGATGAAGAGGCCGATGAAATCAGATACGAACGGGATGAGCACGAATGACAGTGCCATCAATCCCGCACCTATCTCCAGCATGTATCTTGAGAAGTGTCTGTCCGAGGCCTTGCCCACGAAGAACTGCACGATCACGGTGATGAGCAACCCTGCCCCAAGCAAGCCGATGTCGGAGTAGGATAGGTCCATCTCATCTATCAGGATCGGTAACACGGCAACGAGTGCCATCAATGTCCCGTCGTTGCATGCATGATGGTAGCTTATCACCCAGAGGAGTTTTCTGTCCTGCACCATGTGATGATGGGTGAACGGGCCCTCGCCTTAATTGCCTTTGGAACGAAATTGACACGAGAACAATAGCAGATTAAAGATGGAAGAAGTTTGATGAGATCCGGTGCGAGGGTAGAACCCTCGCCCGTCCTCTCAAGTGAGATATCAGCGCGACCTATCGGCGCGTATCTCCTTGCCTCTGCAGCATTCCTCGGTCTTCTTTCCGGACTTGCTGGCTTTCTTCTTGGCAGGCATGGAAACACCTCTCCTGAGAGGAAACTCTCATCGCAAAGAATTACTTCTTCTTCTTCTTCACGGCCTTCTTCTTGGTGGTCTTCTTCGCTGCCTTCTTCTTGGTCTTCTTTCCGCACTTTCCGCAAGACATACGCGTTTTCCTCCTTTCATTATGGGGTGTCTGTTCTTTCGTTCGTCTGTGACGCATCTTCCCCAATCAGGAACCCGACTCCGTCAGATTCCGCTCACTTTCTTAGATGCATCTCTGAATATGTAAAGGTGTTCGTGTATTATTTGTCTTTTGTTCCTCTTTCGCGTTATGATAATGAGTCTGCGATGAGTGTGAGATCGTGTGCGTGACTGAGATGAAATACGTCTGGAAGTGAGAGTAGTCGCTGCATCGAATAGCGTGTGCAAACGTTTTTTAGACCTCTATGCGATACATCACAGGCCCAAGGAGTTGTTGAGCCATTGGTCGAAAGTAGCGAGGTCAAGAAACTCAAGATATGTCTCGTCGGCGATGTTGGTGTCGGCAAGACGAGTCTCATTCGGAGATTCGTGATGGATGTTTTCGACGACAAGTACATCGCCACCATCGGTACGAAAGTGACGAAGAAGGAAATGGATTTCAAGGATCCTCGTACTGGTGAGAACCTGAAGATAATGCTCCTTGTGTGGGATATCATGGGACAGCCGAGTTTCAGAGAGGTCTTGCGGGAGGCGTACTTCTATGGCGCGGAGGGCGCTCTCGCAATCTGTGATGTCACCAGCAAGGAGAGTCTAGGTGAGTTGAGGTATTGGGTGAAGGCGATGACCTCGACCACTGGTGAGATTCCTATAGTGTTCTTGGGCAACAAGTACGACCTCAAGGATGATATGCGTGTGACGATGCAGGATCTCGAAGTCTTCGCGATGAAGCACGGTGCTCCTGCGCTGCTCACATCGGCGAAGACGGGCTACAACGTTGAGAGCGCATTCTCCGCGTTGGTGGATATGATACTTCACCCGAAGTGAATCACGAAGGTCTCGGAGTCAAGTCTAATATCCACGACGCCTTCTCGCAGACGGGATTGACATCAATGGCGGCGAGAAGAGCTGATGCGGTATTCTACAATGGCAAGGTGTACACTTTCGACTCAGACATTCGGGTCGCGCGCGCGCTCGCGGTGTCTGGAGGCGAGATAATAGCAGTCGGTACCGACTCCGAGATCAAAGGTTCCGCGCCGAGAGGGTGCGACAAGTACGACCTCGGAGGGAAGGTTGTCGTACCCGGTTTCATCGACAGCCATACTCACTTCATCAACATGGGTATCGACATGATGAATGTCGACCTCATGGGCACGAATTCGCTGGACGATGCCATGGGACGGATGAAGACCGGATCGAAGAAGGTCGTCGAGGGTGAATGGGTCATTGGTGCTGGATGGACTGAGAGCAGGTGGCCCAATGGCCGGTTCATCACCAGGGATGATCTAGATTCCTCCTGCCCGAATCATCCCGCGGTCGCACACAGACTATGCATGCACATGTCGTCGGTGAATTCGAGAGCGATAGAGTTGCTCGGATTGGATGCGAGTATCCCTGGCGTGCAGTGCGACGCAAATGGCCGGCTGACTGGTATCCTCAAGGAATCTGCTGTGAACATAGTGCGGTCTGCGACGGCCCCTGACAAGACGAGGAACGTGAAGGCATTGGCGGCCGCCACGAAGAGAGCACACTCACTTGGAGTCACATCTGTTCAGGACAACGGCTTATCGGAACACCTAGCGGTGTACCTGTCTGCCAAACGCTCTGGCAAGCTGGGCGTGAGGGTCACATTCAACGTGCCGGCAGAGCAACTGGACTCGATGCTCAAGCTGTCTTTGTCGACGGGGTTGGGATCGGACTTCCTCAGGATCGGCGGGGCGAAGATGTTCTGCGACGGTGCTCTGGGAGCGAGGACAGCCGCGCTGTCGGAGCAATATTCGGACGACCCGGGCAACAAGGGGATGTTCATGCAGGAGCGGGGAGCCTTTGACGAGATGGTCGCAAAGGCCAACGGTGCGGACATCCAGCTGGTCATCCATGCGATAGGGAACATGGGGATTGAGGCGGCAATATCGTCGATCGAGACTGCGCTTGAGGCTTCGCCGAAGAGGAATCACCGGCACCGCATCGAGCATCTGGAGCTGCCGTCCCTACAGCAGCTTCGCAGGATGCAGAAGCTTCGGCTGGTCGCATCCATGCAGCCGAATTTCATCGGCGAATGGGGGGGCACGAACGGCATGTACTACAGCCGTCTTGGGGAGACGCGTGCGGTCAGGAACAACCCTTTCAAGGAGGTCCTCGCAGCAAGGGTCAAAATGGTCTTCGGGTCCGATTGCATGCCGTTTTCGCCGCTGTACGGGATACTCTCGGCAGTGAATGCACCGCATGACGCTCAGCGGATAACGGCTGAGGAGGCGGTTGCCGCGTACACACGCGAGGCCGCGTACGCGTCCTTTGAAGAGAATTTGAAGGGGACGATCACGCCGGGCAAGCTTGCGGACCTAGTGATCCTTTCCGCCGACCCGTTCGTAGACACTGAGTCGCTTCGGAGTGTCACAGTACTGAAGACTGTTGTGGGTGGCGAGATAGTATACGAGCGGACGAAGCCTCGGACTAAGCCTGGGGCGTGACGTCTTGACCGGGACCCCTTCCGTCGTGCGCTCTGACTCAGCCCCTGAACCTGTGGGTCCGTACTCGCAGGCGATAGAGCATGATGGCTTCCTTTTCGTTTCCGGCCAGCTAGGCATCGATAATGTGACTGGCGCATTGGCTTCCGGCGGTGTGGCTCCCCAGACAGAAGCCGCGCTCAGGAATCTGTCTGCTGTGCTCAAAGCCGCGGGTGCAGGGCCTGAGGACGTTGTGAAGGTCTCGATCTTCCTCAAGAGCATGGCCGATTTTCCACTCGTGAACGGGGTTTACGGAAGGTTCTTCTCTTCGTGGAAGCCGGCGCGGACCACGGTCGGAGGCCTGCAACTTCCGAAGGATGCGCTCGTTGAGATCGATGCCGTAGCCAGGATTCCGTGACCGTGCTGATGTCATGAGATGCATGTGATGGTGTTCTCTGTCGAATGCAGGGTCATCTCATAGATGCGAGGTCGCAGGTGATCTCATTTCTTCGTATTGATGGGAGTTTCGTGATTTGTTGCAGAACGACGGAGGAATTGGCGGTGACGGTTCTATTTCATGCCCCTTCATTGCGTTCTTTTTTGGTGGTGCCATGTCCCATCCCGGGAAGGTTTAAGTAGATTAGAACTGTACGGTTCTTGCTGAGGCCGCAAAGCGTTTTCGGTTAGATATGGGTAGGGATATTGGAGGTGCAAACGTGAAGGCATTGGTGCTAGGTGCTTCGGGACAGATAGGGGCATACACGGTTCAAGACCTGGTCGAGATGTGCGGTGTGAAGGACATAGTCGTCTCGAGCAGGAAGATGGCCAACGTGAAGAAGGCCATGACTGACCTGAAGCTAGAGAAGAAAGTGGACCTGATGGAGTTGGATGCGCGCGACACAGAGAGCGTTCTGAAGACCATCAAGTCCGAGAAGGTTGACGCGGTTGTGAACTGCGCATGGTATCAGACCAATCTTGGCGTGATGGATGCGTGTCTCAGAGGTGGCGCGGCGTACACCGACCTCGGAGGCTTCTTCGACACATGTCTGAAGCAGATCGGTCTGCACAAGAAGTGGAAGGATGCGGGTATCAACGCGACTATCGGCCTGGGCAGCACACCCGGCATGACAAACATCGCGGGCGCAGCCGGCGCGAAGAGACTCGACACTGTCGATTCGATAGACATCGTCTGTTCATGGGGCAACACGCTTCCAGTGAAGGAGGCGGGCTGGCCCGGATACTCGATAAGGACCGTCATGGACGAGTTCACGCAGGAGTCCGTCCAGTGGGTCAACGGGAAGTACCAGAAACAGAAGATCTTGGGCGGTGAGAAGGAGGTCGTGATGCCCGACCCAATCGGCAAGATCAAGGCCTATTTCATCAAGCACTCGGAGCCTGCGACCATGGGCAAGTACCTGAAGGCGAAGAACGTGACCTTCAGAATCGGCTTCCCTTCGAGCGACATGAATACATTCATGACTTTGAGGTCGCTCGGATTCGCCGACGAGAAGCCGCTTGATGCAGGCGGAAGCAAGGTGTCCCCGCTCGACTATCTGACCTCGATGTATCAGAGGGGCGTCTCAGAGGGCCGGGCCGCACCTCCGAAGGAAGAGTTCGAGTATGATATGTTCAGGATCGACTGCGCGGGAAAGAAGAGCGGCATGCCGATGACCGTGACGTACTACATCATCACGTGGAACGACCCCAAGAGAGGGGTGTCCTCGGCGAGGGACACTGCAGTCCCGCCCGCGATCGTCTCGCACTGGCAGATGACGAAGAAGATCAAGGCGCCGGGCGTGTATCCCGCAGAGGCCACCGTCGAGCCGGAGCCGTTCTTCAAGGAGCTCGGCAAGAGGAAGATCAAGGTGGACGAGGTCGTCACGACCGCACAGAAGTACTACTGACGGTCTGGACAGTCTCAAACCCTTTACTTCGCTTTTCCATCTCCGCTCTCGGCGGGCTCGGCCCTCTCTTCAGAAGGCATGAGCCCCATCATCCTTGCCATCGCCACGGTGAAGTCCTCGATCACGACATCCACCAGGGCCTTGTCCACATGGACCTTGTCCTGGACCGCGCATCTGAGGTGTATCTGGCACTTCGGGCAGAACAGGAGCATCCTGCTCGCGCCGGTCTTCTTCGCCTCCATGACCCTCTCGACCTGCATCTTCTTCACGTTCGAGTTGCAGTTCGCCCATCCGGCCACGCCGCAGCACATCGCTTTGTCGCGCGTGTTAGGCATCTCGGTGAGCTCGCAGCCTTTCATGGATGCTGCCAGCTCCCTGGGGCTGTCGTATATGCCCGAGTGCCTGCCGAGGCGGCAGGAGTCATGGTATGTGAACGTGAAGGGCTCCCCCTCCATCCGGTCGGTCTTGAGCTGTCCGGAGTCCATCAGCTCCTTGAGGTAGTCGGCTATGTGCTGCGTCTCGAAGCCGAGGTCCCCCGTCAGGTCGGCATAGTCCATGTTGAACGTGCGGTAGCACTCTGGACAGGTGAAGACCACCTTCTTCGCACCTGAAGCCTTCACGAGCTCGATGTTGTGTTCCATCAGCCGCTCGAAATTGCCCTCGTCTCCTGTCCAGTTCAGGTCGTGCCCGCAACACTTCTCGTCGTTGCTCACGACGGGGACGACTCCTGCACTGTTCATGAGCCTTACAGCGCTCTCGCATACTGCGGTCATGTCCAGGCCCTGACGGTCCCAGAATATGGCATCGTAGTGGGGCAGGCATCCGACGAAGTAGAACACATCCCCCTTGTCCGCGACCTTCATGTCCTCCTTGATCCATCTGAGCCTGTCCTGCCTGAGGTCGGAGTTGGCCATGATCCTCTGCGCGGCGTGTATGATTCCTCCCTTCGAGCACAGCGGGGCCGCACCTGCGGTGGTCGCCTCCTCCCTCATCCCCCTTATGAATCCCGAATAATCCACCTTGTACGGGCACATCGCGTTGCACTGCTCGCACGTGATGCATGTCCATATGTCCCTGTCAGTGGCGATGTTCTCGACGATGCCCTCCATCGCCCTGAGGACGATCGCCCTCGGGGCGAACTCTGTGTCATATTTTGCGATGGGGCAGACGGTCGTGCACTTCCCGCATTCGACGCAGTCGAACGCGCCAGTGTCCTCGATGAGGGCCTTGACGGACGCGACGGTCTTCTCCTTCGTCCTGTCCTCCGCCTTCCCCTCCTTCTTGAGGGGGAGCGGGCCCAGCGCACGCACCTCATCGACGAAATCGGTCACGGACTTCGCGAATCTGGTTCTCTCGGAGGCGTTTATCCACTCAGTCCTGAGCCTCCTGGAGTCAAGGCCCAAGATGTTGAAGAGTTCCTTGAGCGCGTCCACCCGTTCCTGGGCCTTCTTGTTGCCCGAGACGTAGTGGCAGTTGTCGATCAGACACCCTATGACTATGACCCCGTCCGCGCCGTGCTCGAACGCGTCCATGATGACGGACGGCTCGACGCTCCCACTGCACATGACCCTGACTATCCTCACATTTGGAGGGTACTGTATCTTGTTCACGCCTGCCAGGTTGGCCGAGGGGTAGCCACACCATGTGCACGTGAAGGCCACGATCTTCGGGTCGAACGCCTTCTCGGGCATGTCAGCCCTCCTCCTCTTGTACGATGGCTCTTATCTGCGCCTCGACCTGGCTCTTGAGGAAGCCGTATACTGTGATGGCCTTGTTGCAGCAGGTGACGGCGCACGTCCCGCACCCCTCGCATCTGATCTCGTCCACCTTGGAGACAAGGACGCCGCGTTGCTTGTCCTCGACGACGGCGATTGCGCCGTACTCGCATATCTCCTCGCAGCGGCCGCACCCCCTGCAGCGTGTCTCGTCCACGTTCGCGACGATCCTAGGGAACTTCACCTTGCCGCGTTTCATGACCTCGACCGCACTGGCTGCGGACGCCTTCGCGTCCTCTATGGAGTACCTGATCCCCTTGGGCCCCTGGGCCGTTCCCGCCACATAGATGCCCCTCCTGAACTCTGACGGGAACATGGGGTTGATGTCCTTCATGAACCGGTCGATGTCGGTCTGTATGTGGAGCATCTTGGCGATCCGGTCGCTCCCGTCTGCAGGCTCCTGGCCGACGGAGAGGACCACTAGGTCCGAGTCTATGTTGAGGAGTGTGTCGGAGTCGGTGTCCAGCGCGCGCACGAACATCTTCCCTTTGTCCAGCACGATCTCCGAGATCCTGCCCCGGACGAAGTTGATGCCCTCCTCCTTCGCCGCATCGTAGAACTCCTCGAACCCCCTGTAGGGCCCTCTGAGGTCTATGTAGTGGATGTAGACATGGGCTTCCGGGTCGACCTTGATGATCTCCCTTGCCTGGCCGATGGCATACGTGCAGCATACGAGGGAGCAGTGGAGGTTGCCCTTGTTCCTGTCCCTCGAGCCCACGCATTGTATGAAGTTCACGGTCTTCGGCCTCTTCCCGTCCGATGGTCTCCTGAGGCCCTCGCCCGATTCCCTCTGTTCGACCAGGAGCTGTTCGAGCTCGACCGTCGTGATGACGTCAGGATGTTCGTAGCGCAGCTCGGGTATGCGGTTCGGGTCGAAGGTCTTCGTGCCCGTTGCCACGATGATGGTGCCTACGTCGAACTCCTTCGTCCTGCCATCCTTTCCCTTCAACTTCACATGTCTCTTGCCGAAGCCGCCGGAGATCTCCTCGATCTCGGTGTCCAGCAGCACCTCGATGTTCTTGTTCTGGGTGACATCCTCGATCTTGGGTGTGAACACGCACTCCTTGCAGTACTGCATGCAACAGATGCCGCAGTTGTGGGTCGGGAATGTCATGCTCAGCTTGTACGCTCTTCCTCCGAGCTCGCCCGTACGCTCCACGAGGTGGACCTTGAAACCCTGAGCGGCGATGTCAAGGGCTGCCGCCATGCCAGTGACCCCGCCGCCGATCACAAGCGCTGAGTCTAGTATAGGCACCTCGATGTCCTCGAGCGGCACGAGCCGTTCGGCCTTGGCGACCGCCCCCCTGACCAGGCTGAGCGCCTTCTCAGTGGCCGCGGCCCTGTCGGAGTGCACCCATGCGCACTGTTCGCGTATGTTCACCTGGTCGAAGAGGTACTTGTTCATCCCCTTCTCCTCGAGCGACCTGCTCACTATCAGGCCCTGGATGTTGGGTGAACATGCGCCTACGGCGACCCTCTCGAGTCCCTTCTCATCGTACTCCTTCTTGAGATACTCCTGCCCCTCCCTTGAGCAGAGTGCCTCGTGGACGCCGACGGAGATGACTCCAGGGCATCCCCTCAGGCGGTCCGCGACGGCTTCGAGGTCGATCTTCCTCGATATCTCCCCTCTGCACCCGCAGAGGTACACGGCGACATTCCCCCGCTGTCCCTGGACTGTCTCGCTCGAGTTCATCTGAGATCCCTCGCATCGATGTGATGGCTCAGCAGGACACGAAGTCCACGCCCTCTTCGAGCTTCGCTCTGCGCATCGCGTTGTAGACGCCCTCTACGATGCACGATTCCGTCACATATCCGTAGAAGTCACCCTTGTCGAAGACGACGATGGCGGACACGCCCGAGTTCGCCATCGCCTTCGCGACCCACCTGATGTCGAGCGAGAGGTTGGTGAGTATCACGAGCGGTCGTGACATTATGTCCATCACGGACACCTTGGACAGGTCCTTGCCCTGAGCGACCACCTTGGAGAGTATGTCCTTCTTCGTGACGATCCCATATGCGTCGTTCTTGTTCTGCCTGGGAACGAGCAGATGGTTGCACCTCGTCTCGAGCATCTTGTCGACCGCAGTCTTCGCCGTCTCGGCCCTGTCTATCGTGGGTAGCTCGAAGGTCTTGACCACATCTCTCAATGTCAGTTCAACGGCCTTCATGCTTCGACCCCCTTGCCGCCCTTCTGGGGTGCTTTGCCTGCGACCGCCATGAGCACGTCGAGGTCGGATACGAACCCCACGAAGTTCTCCCCGTCGAAGACAGCTAGCTTGGACACACCCTCGTCGGACATCTTCTTCGCGACCCACCGGAGGTCGAGGTCCATGTTGTTCGTCACAACGAGAGGTTTCCTGGCGATGGATACCGCCAGCTTCTTGGTGATGTCCTCCCCCTCCGCTATCGCCTTCTCGACTATGTCCCACCTGGTGACTATCCCGTAGGCATCGTCTATGTCTGTTCTGTCAACGAGGACGTAGTCCGTCTTGCGTTCCATCATGGCCACGAGCGCATCCGCGACGGTGGCGTCCGATTTGATCTTCGCTGGCACTGAACCACTGATGATGTCCCTTAGTTCCATATCCTCCACCATTCCCCCACCAGAGGACCAATAACCTCGTTATGTGTATGACCGTATAAGTAAGTTCTTCGACGTTCGAGGCCGGGCCAGGGGCCGAGCCTCGGCGGGATAGTGATAGAATAATAGAGGGAGAAGACAATCTGCGCACAATGAGCCGAGGGTTGGAGTCTCTCCTTAGTCCCAGGTCGGTCGCGGTGGTCGGAGCGTCGGCGAACCCTTCCAAGATCGGCAATGTGGTGCTCAGGAACCTGTCGAAGGGGGATTTCCGTGTCATCCCCGTCAATCCCAAGGAGAAGGAGATACTCGGTCACGAGTGCTTCCCGTCCGTGTCATCCATACCGGGTGATGTGGACTTGGTCCTCGTGGCGCTGCCAGCCGGGTCTGCACTGAAGGCCGCTTCCGAGTGCATCGAGAAGGGCGTAGGAACGGTCATCATCACCTCCTCGGGGTTCGCGGAGAGCGGGCCGGAGGGAGTGGCACTGCAGGGCGAGTTGGAATCCATGTTCGATGGCTCCGAGACGCGCCTGCTCGGGCCGAACACCATGGGTGTGCTGGTCCCTCGGAGTCACTTGGACACGCTGCTCATACCTGCAGAGAAGAGCCCCCGGCCGCCCCCAGGGTCCGTTGCCATGGTGTCCCAGAGCGGCGCAGTGGCGGTCGCCTTCCTGGAGAAAGCAGGGGCGTTCGGGATGGGCCTGTCTGCGTGTGTCTGCATAGGCAACAAGGCCGACATCGAGGAGTGCGAGCTGGTGGAGCATTTCTCTGCGGACAAGGGGACGGACTGCATCTCGCTGTACCTCGAGTCGTTCTCCGACGGCAGGAGGTTCCTCGAGGTTGCGGGCCGGGCGTCTCTGAACAAGCCAGTGGTGATCCTCAAGTCGGGCCGGTCCGTCGCAGGGGCGAAGGCCGCCAGTTCACACACGGGGGCGTTGGCGGCATCTTCTGACGTCCTTGTCGAAGGGGCGCTCAGGCAGGCAGGTGTGGTGAGGGCATACGACGAGGAGGAGCTCGTGGACATCTCGCGGGCGCTGGCATACCTCGGCCATGCCCGCGGCGACAGGGTGTGCATCGTCGCCTCCGCTGGAGGTTTCGGAGTCATAGCCTCCGACTACGTGGAGTCCTCCGACCACGGGTTCGGACTGAGGATGGCTGAGCTGTCCGAGGAGACCCGCAGGAGGCTCGCGGCCGTGATGCCCGCATTCTCGTCCGTCAGGAACCCCGTCGACCTGACCGCCGAGGTGACGGATGAGATGTACGATAAAGTGCTGGAGGCACTTCAGGCTGACCCCGGGATCGACTGCATCATGATGTCCCTGGAACTGCAGCCTCCGAACGTGACCAAGGGGCTCATCGAGGTGGCAGCGAGGAGGCGCGCAGCCGGGTCGACGCCCATAGTTGTAAGCGCCTTCGGGGACGACGACACCCACGCCATCCTGGCCGGGCTTGAGAAGAACCGGGTCCCGTCATACCCCTCGATACGTCGGGCGGTGAGGGCTGTTGCCGCGCTCGTCGAGAGGGGCCGCTACCTTGACAAACAGAAATAAACAGATTCGGGATCCCGGCTCTGGCCTGTGGCCATATCGGCCAAAGCCGAGAGACGTTTTCCCCTGAAGAGGGAGAGGTTTTGAGGTCACTCACCGATTCTGAAGACCTTCGTGCCGCACTTGGGGCAGACGCCCTTCGTGGCCGGCTTTCCGTTCTTCAGTTTGACCTTCTTAGCGTCCTTCATCTCGATTGACTTCTTGCACTTAACACAGTAGGCCTTGACCAAGTATCCCACCATCCCTGTATCGTTTCGTGTTAATATAAAGCCTTTTTGATGATTTCCAGTCGTAACTCAGGAGGACTTCGGTCCTCCTGACTGGCTTCGCGAGCCATATTGCGAAGTATGATATACGTCACTGGACTGATTCCGGTTATCGGATGGGGTGCCTTTGCCAGTCGAATCCGTGACCAAGCCACAAGGCCAGGGTAGCAGGCACACGGAACCGTTCTCCTCGATGTACGCGAACCAGGTCGGGGTGAACTTCGGCAAGGGCATGGCGGACCCGTTCGTTCCCGCCCTGGCGATACACCTGCAAGCGACCCCAGCTCAGCTGGGATGGCTGCAGGCGTTCGTGAACCTGTTCCCGACAGTGATGCAGGTCCCATGGGGGAAGCTGAGCGACTTCCTGGGTCGCCGGATCCCGTTCCTGATTGTCGGTGGAGTCCTGTCATTCTCGATGTACTTCTTCATGCTGGGCGTGATGAACGCCGGCCAGCTCATAATGCTGGTGGCTCTGCAGATGTTCATCGGCTCCATGATGATCCCTGCGTGGTCCGCGCTGGTGGGCGACGTCACCAATCCCAGGAATAGGGGGACGATCATGGGGAAGTTCTTCGCTGTCTCCTCGGTCGCGAGCCTCTCCGCCACTCTGCTGGCGGGTTATGTCATGCCCGAGGACTCTGGGAGCGTCTTCGGGATATACGCTGTCCCGTTCTTCCTGGCGGGGGCGAGCGGGATAGCGGGTTCGGTCCTGCTCCTGCGCGTCAAGGAGGGGAAGCGGAAGATGTACGCCTCCACGAGGCGGATGTTCACGTTCAGCATGAGGTCGTTCATCTTCATATCTGACCTCACCGAGAACGTATGCTTCAGGAACCTGGTGATCCTCCAGTCCGTCTTCAACCTCATAATGTCCTTGATATGGCCCCTGCTGTACCTGACATACATCAACGTCCTAGGAGCCAGTCTGTTCGAGATAGCGGTTATGACCGTGATATCCACAGGGGCCGCGCTCTTCTTCCAGACGAAGGTCGGGAGGCTGCTCGACCTCATCGGGCCCATGCCTCAGATCCTCATATCGAGGTTCACGTTCATCTCAGTCCCAGTGGTGTATGCCCTTGCCACCGAGATATGGCACATATACGCCTTGAACGCAGCCCTAGGACTGGCCACCGCGATGTCCAACGTCGCGTTCTTCGCGTATGTGTTGGATGTGGCTCCCGATGAGAAGAAGGGGGAGTATTTCGCAGTGTACAACACCATGATCGGCATAGCCACGTTCATCGGTTCAGTCGTGGGCGGGTATCTGGCCCTGTTCTTCCTCGACTTCTACGCCCAGAACCTCGTCCTGGCCCTCGGCGCGGTCTATGCTATCTCCGCGTTCGGGAGAGGGGCTTGCGCGCTGTGGTTCTTCAAGCTCAAAGACCCCGTTGCGTACCCATACACCCTCACGGGCCTGATGCGTGACTGGGTGAAGAGGCAGAGAAGCAGGGTTGGCATGTAGCCCTAGCCCTGGCTATCTGTCAGAACAATGCACGAGGCGTTGGCTGTAAAGGGTTTGTGGGCTACTTCTTAGGCTTGTTGCCAGCGATGTAGGCCCTGAGCTTGATTCTCTGGGTCCTGGGGACCCTGAGGAGCCGCGTCTCAAGCTGTACCTGCTTGATCGTGCTCCAGACTGCAGTTGGTCTCATCTATGTTACACCTCCTCTTGTTTAGGCACCGCCGGTCTTCTATCCCATCGGACCTGTGCGGGACCTAGCAGGGACTGCGCAGTCGCCCGTCTATGGGGTTAGAATCCGATGGGCCGGTTCTATGCGCGTCCATGCTTATCGAACGGTGCTATCATGAGCGCCTATTATATGGTTTCTCCCTTACCATAGAGATGATATGCCTGTAATTATATATCTCGGGATATCGGTGAAAATCGGTGTGCGATGTCGTTATCCGGACGCCGACACCGGGTCACTGGACGTTCCTGTACATTCTTTGAAATATATATATAGTTCAATATATGGAGTAGCTATATATGTTGGATTATTTTAATCATCCGCGTGACGAAACTCGGAGCAGTTCTGCCGAATCGAGCGGCCCGCCGGTCCGCGTCGTCACCCTCCAGAGATGAGTATGATCAGGGCTATAGCGGCAAAGGATGCCATCAGCACGACGAACAGGAACATGAGCGCCCTCCGGTCTATCATAGACTCAACCCGTCCGGTTATCTTGCCTCCCTACCTTAACACTTTCCGAGCCCGGGTGTCAGGATTGGCAAGGCGCATATACATGCTATGTGGATTACGGAGGACATGCCGCTAGACGACCTCAAAACCCTCACGAGCAAGGAGCGCATCGTGCTGTACCTGTCGGACTTCCTCCACATGGATGATCGATACGAACTCCCTTCGGACCTCATACAGGAGTCGATATCTTACTGCACTGGCGTCCAGAGAAAGCACCTGTCCAAGTACCTCGACGACCTGCTCAAGGAATGCCTCATTGTAGAGAGGAAGGCTCACATACAAGGCATGAGGCAGCGTATGAACGGGTACTACCTCACACCTGCTGGCTATACGAAGGCCGGCGCGCTGCGTGACCGTATCGGGAACGTCGAGGTGGAGGTCCGGGACGACGGCCGGGTGGTGAGGATGAAGGTCTGCGATGTTGACGACATGACCCCGTCCAGGATAACGTACTGCGACATCGTGAGGGAGGCGATCTCGAAGGGGGAGCTGAGACTGCCTGACCTCATGAGCATGGACGCGGACAAGCGCCGGGCCTTGGAGGTCAAAGAACGGTCGACGGATACATACAGACGAGCCCTCGAGACAGCGTGGAGGGACGGGCAGGTCACTGCGACCGAGCGCTTCCTCATCGAGGAGCTCAGGAAACACCTGAATATCACAGATGCACAGCACAAGGCGCTGGAGGCTGAGATACTCAAGCAGGTGGCGCAGGACCACATGGAATTCCTCAGGATCTACCGCGGCGTGCTCGAGATAGCTCTCTCCGATGGGTTGATCTCGGGTGCCGAGGCGGACATAATCGAGATACTCCGCAAGACTTTCATGATCTCCAGGAAAGAGCACGAGGAGCTGCTGGCCGAAGTCGAATCGACCGTCTGCGGCCCGCCTGGATGCCTGGATGCGGATGCAGATTGAACATCAGGGATGATGCCTATCGTCTGATGGCGGCTCCGTGTTTGCCCGTCGGACCTTCGAAGTATGCGAAGGCCATCCTCGGCGTGTTGTGATGGTATCCGACAGCCCCGCGCTTGTCAACCATGATTATGCCCCCGAATCCGTCGACCCTCCGGGCGAGCGTGTCGATGCCCCCCTCGCACGCGGCGAAGACATCCTCCCCGCCTCCAAGAAGGTCGACTGCGGTCTTCGCCATGAGGACCGCCATTATCTTCTCGCCCCAGCCAGTCGATGAGGCCGCGCCCATGTTGTCGTCCGCGTACGCGCCCGCGCCCACTATGGGGGCGTCTCCGACGCGCCCTGCGATCTTCCTTCGGGTGCCGCCCGTGGACGTCGCGCACGCGAGGTGGCCGTCCTTGTCCATGGCGCATGCGCCAACGGTGTCCCGCGGCTGCCCACAGAAGAGTTCCCTCGTCCGGAGCGTCCCGGTCCTGAGAAACGTCCTGTAATCCTCGAGTTCCCTCCCGACGAGCAGGTCCTCCTCGGAGCACTCAGTGAATCCGTGCGCCAGGGCGAACTTGAGTGCCCCGTCTCCTGCGAGCATGGAGAACTGCGTGTGCTCCATGAGCGTCCTGGCAACCTTCACAGGGTTCCTGATGTGTCTCAGAGCGGCGACTGCTCCCGACCTCAGCGAAGCCCCGTTCATGATTATGGCATCCATCTCGACCTGACCTGCCTGATTCAGGACGGACCCCCTTCCCGCGTCGAAGACAGGGTCGTCCTCCATCATCACGACCGCACACTCGACCGCTTCGACGGCAGAAGCGCCAGTCAGTAGGAGCTCGTTGCCTCTCGTGGCTGCGCCTCGGCAGCCTTCGATATGCGCCTCCACCAGGTCCTCGGGAATGTCCCAGGCTCCGCCATGGACGATGATTGAGGGTCTCATGCTCCCGAGTAATCGGGATGGTCAGCTATAATAGCTATACGACCACTTTGAAAACCTTGTCGTGCACCCTGACGCGGTCCTTGACCTTTATCCCGACGGACTGGCCCGCAGCCACGCTCGGGACTGGTTTACGGTCGATCTCCATCGACTCGATCTTCTGCTCGAAGTCAGTCGTGGCGCCCTTTATCCGCACGGTGTCTCCGACGGACAAGGTGCCGGATGTGATTTCGATGGCTGCTACACACGGTTTCGCGAAGAACAGCATCACGTTGCCGATCAACTCTTCCGCCATGGTCCCACCTTTGCAACTAATCCTCTTACATATATTAGGAAGTTTGCAGATAGCCGGACGAACTGGCTGTTTTTCCACGTGAATCACGGTCGTCATTGTAGCGCGGCTGTATGCTGGCCAGCTGAACCTCCCAGCCATCCAGAGTTCCGCGAAAGTTATAATAGGCAGGAGTGGTTCACTCACCTCGGCCCGAGTGATTGCCTGGGGATGCATGATGTCAGGCTTGGAAAGAGGGAAGCGCAAGCCCATTGTCAAGAGGTGTCCGACGCCTCCGAGGTTCGCTGGGGAGATGCTCAGTGTCCTCTCAGACATCATGTCCGTGGAGCGACTCGACCCTGTTCTCTACAAGATTGCGTCAACCGTTGCTGAGCTCTTCTCTGTCCGCGCGCTCATCATAAGCGTGCTCGACGAGAACGAGCAGGTGTTCCGTGTCCGAGCGACACACGGCTATGATACTGAGCGGGCTGACAAGCTCAGGAAGTTCACATACAGCCAGCAGCGCATGAAGAAGGATCTGGACGAGAAATACAAGGTCATGGAGAACGTGTACTTCGTGCGCCCTGGCCCAGAGGAGTATGTCAAGGCTGACGAGCTGTTCTACTTCAATCTCCCCGACATCACGAAGCCGCGCGGCGACCCGCAGAACTGGCACGAGATGGATTATCTCAAGCTTCTCTTCGCGGACAGGCAGGGTGTGACGAACGGGTACATCGAGATCATCGAGCCGATGGACAAGAAGGCCTTCGATGACTCCACCATCGAGGCGATGCAG
>Ga0265297_10004422_pt1 | contig 23045 bp, 23 predicted proteins | sample Munlanlwell13791_FD_192502 | JGI IMG/M metagenome (GOLD analysis project Ga0265297, IMG submission 192502) | Leachate microbial communities from a municipal landfill in Southern Ontario, Canada - Leachate well 137-91 | ecosystem: Engineered > Solid waste > Landfill > Unclassified | place... | reverse complement strand
TATTTATAATTAATTTGATAAGGTCCAAGATCAAGATTGGTGATTCCGCCATTGATAAGTGCTTGCGCCTGTGAGGAACACTCATCTGTCGAATTGCATCGAATGATATGACCCTTTACTGCAAACCCGGCCATTCTCGCACGATCGGCATCTTCCACAGAATTAATACGAATAACATATGGATTGCATTGCCCATCTGATTCTTTTAAACATTCACAATGCTTAATGGCGTCCAAGACAATATCGGGCATACGTACGCCGGAGGTATCTATACCCTCACCCATCAGGTGAGCGGTAAGTATCAATAGCGTACTTAATTTTTTCATCACGACTGTCCTGTCTTAAGATTGTAATATTTTAGCTAATTTTGCTTGAAGCTTCAGCCATAATTTATGTTCCATTAGGGGAAACCCACTGTAAACCCCACCATTTTTGATACTTTTAGTAACACCTGAACGTGCAGCCAGCGTCGTAAATGGGGCTATTGTGAGATGACCGGCTGATGCACTTTGCCCTCCCATCACCACATTTCGACCCAATATTGTTGATCCGGCAAGACCCGATTGTGAGACCATGATAGTGTGTTCACCGACAACACAGTTATGACCTATCTGTACAAGATTGTCAATTTTACAGCCACGCTTTATAATCGTAGAGCCAAAAACGGCACAGTCAATCGTTGTATTTGCCCCTATTTCAACATCCTCTTCGAGGACAACATTCCCATTTTGGTAGAGTTTAATATGTTCTCCCATTTTGGTATGGGCATACCCAAATCCATCACTGCCAATTACACTTCCGGCATGAATCATCGTATTGTTGCCAATCGTACAATCACGATAAATAGTGACGTTAGGATAAAGAAGTACATTGTCTCCAATAACAGCATCTGTACCAACATAGACACCACTCATAATCGTACAGTTTGAACCGATACACGCACCGTTTTCGATATGTGCCGTTGGATAGATAACACTTCCCTCACCGATTATAGGGGCAATACTACTGCTGGCAATAGGCTTAGCAAACATTTTCGATAACCGCGCCACCAATAGATAAGGTTCATCACTGCACAATGCTATAACATTTTTTGGCAATAAATGCGCTTTTGAAGCAGGAAGAATAACACACGATGCACCCGTAGTTTCCAAATCTTTTTCGTATTTGGAATCCGAGAGAAACGATATTTCTCCTACGATTGCGTCTTTGAGGGTATTCATCCCCGTAATATCACACTCGTGTTCTAGCGTCATATCCAGTTCAAGAAGATGAACAATATCCTTAAGACTCACTTAGCGCTCCAAGGCTACAGAGCCGCTTCGAACAATCTCTTTTGGATGAAAACGTTTGATTGCTTCTAAAAAATGTCCTACTCGCACTGGTTCATCGGCGACCATCACGATAAGAGTATCACTCCCCACATTGACGATTCGTCCATTGTACGCATGCGCAAGCGCTTCAATATCACTCAAAGACTCACTCAATGGAATTTTAACCATTGCCATCTCTTTTTCAACCAAATCTTCATGCTCATATACTTTTAAAACAGGAATAAGCTTGTGCAGCTGTTTGATAATCTGCTCAACCACTCGCAGCGAACCTGCCGTAACAATGGTAATGCGTGAGTATTTAGAATCAGGGATGGGAGCAACCGTCAGAGACTCAATATTGTATCCGCGTCCTGAAAAAAGACCTGCGATACGGGAGAGGACACTTGCCTCATTTAAAACGATAACGGAAATAACGCGTCGTGCTTGTTCCATTATTTATCCTTATATTCTAACATCATATTAAAGAGCGATCCGCCCGCTGGTACCATCGGCAATACATTCTCAAAGCGTGCAACCACAACATCAATAAGGGCAACCACATTTTTTTCCACGGCATCTTTGAGAGCCGCATCAAACTCTTCTTTGGTCGTTACACGGTAACCTACCCCTCCAAAACTCTCAGCAAGTTTTACAAAATCAGGCTGAATAGAGAGATCGGTTTGTGAGTGGCGTTTGTCATAAAACATTGTTTGCCATTGACGAACCATCCCCAAAAAGTTGTTATTCAAAATAACATTAATAACAGGAAGATTGTATTCAACCGCTGTCATAAGCTCTTGAATGTTCATCAAAATCGATCCGTCACCTGTGATATTAATGCTAGTACGTGCCATATCGGCTCGTTTTACCCCTATTGCCGCTGGAAAACCATACCCCATTGTCCCTAATCCGCCAGAACTGTTCCATTGACGCGGACGGCTGAATGGATAAAACTGCGCAGTCCACATTTGGTGTTGACCCACATCCGTTGAGATGTTGGCATCATCTCCCAAAAGCTGACCGATACGCTCAACTACCCATTGAGGCTTGAGCCGATCACCCTCTTCTTTATAGGAAAGGGGATGAAGTCTGTTAAAGTTGGCAATCGTATTGTGCCACGGTCCATATCGAAGAGGGTCCACCTGTTCTTTGGCCAAAGGCATCATGGACTCTACTACATTTTTGACATCACCCACAATCGGAAAATGGGCATTGACGAGTTTGGAGATGCTTGCAGGGTCAATATCGACATGGATAATCTGTGCATTTTTGGCAAATTCAGAAAGCTTGCCCGTAACACGGTCATCAAAACGGGCACCCAAGCCAATAACCAAGTCGGTTTCAGACATCGCCATATTGGCTGCGTAGGATCCGTGCATGCCCAGCATCGAGATAAGCAAGGGATCTGCATGATGCAGCGTTCCGCGCGCCATAAAGGTCTCAACAGCAGGAATTTGTGTCATTTGTACAAATTCTCTCACCAATTGCGCCGCACCCGAACTGATAACACCGCCGCCAAGATACAAAAGTGGCCGTTTTGCGTTCGCTATTGCCTCAACCGCTTTTTTGATCTGACGCATATTCCCTTTGATCGTAGGCTTGTAAGTTTCAAGTTCCACTTCTTTGGAATAGTCAAATAAAGCTATTTGAGCGGTAACATCTTTGGGAATATCGACGTGGACAGGACCAGGACGACCAGTACGTGCCAAATAAAAAGCCTCTTTTAAAATACGTGCAAGATCCTTGGCATCGGTTACAAGGTAGTTGTGCTTTGTACATGGGCGACTGATTCCCACCGCATCGATCTCTTGGAATGCATCCGTACCGATAAGGGACATCGGGACTTGTCCGCTGATAACGACAAGCGGGACAGAATCCATATAGGCATCCGCAATTCCCGTAATCGCATTGGTAAATCCAGGACCCGAGGTAATCATTGCGACCCCGACTTTGCCCGAAGCTTTTGCATACCCCTCTGCAGCATGGACTGCCGCCTGCTCATGACGTGTGAGGACGTGCTGAAACGAACTTTGTTGATAAATTGCATCATAGACGTTCATAATTGCGCCGCCGGGGTAACCGAATATAACTTCAACTTCCTCAGCAATAAGGGCTTCGATAACCATCTGGGCACCGCTTATTTGCATGTCGTCTCCTTTACGTAAAATAGGTGTAAGTACTATTGAAAAAATTAGGCAATTATAAGTGATATTAACTATGAATTACGTTAAATTGAGTATGACATTCATAAAGATAGGATAAAATTGATATTCATCAATCTTTCATGGGGCAAAGAGCGATAGAATTCTAAAAATACAAAGGATAGAGTATGAAATCAATATTTCTCATTGCCCTAACAACCGCAACGCTAAGCGCAGCAGACGGGTACGCTCTTTACAAAAATAATTGCATGAAATGCCACGTGGAAATAATGAGTAAAACGGAGGTGCTGAAGTCCTTTGGAACCCTTAAGGCACCGCCTATGATAGAAGTCTCCAATCGGCTCAAAGCAAATGTTCAGATTATGGATGAGGACAATGACGTAAAACGTCGGGTTATAATCGCCTTTATTAAAGATTATATCGATAATCCAAGCATTCAATACAGCATGTGTGACCCGATGGCATTAGAAAAATTTGGGGTAATGCCTTCTCTAAAAGGGAAGCTCAACAATAAGCAAAAAGAAGCGGTTGCGGCATGGGTATATGACTATTATGAGGGAAAAACTTTTTAATTATTTAAAATAATCCAGCGCGACCCCTTCGCGCAGTCCATCATCGATGACAATAGCACTCTTCACATTAAAAGCATCAAAAATCATCTCCACAATGTATATTCCAACAATAATCAACTGCTCTCTTCCTACTCCCACATAGCGTGATCGTGTTATCTCATCCATTTCAAGCAGCTCATTTAGTACACGCTCACACTCCGTTCGCTTCAACAAAGTACCATTGATTCTCTCCGGATTGTAGGATTGATAATCCATCCCCCGTAAATATGCCGCAATCGTTGTAGGGGTACCAGCCGTTAAAACGAGTGTTTTGGGAGAGGACGGTAACGCCAAGGATTCAATATAAAGAACAATTTTTTCACGAAAAAGATCCAATTCGTAACGGTACCTATCGGCTGTTTGGGATTTTTCACTCAATGTCACAATCCCCAGAGGGAAGCTTTTTGATACCATTTGATTTCCTGAAACAACAACCACTTCAGTCGAACCGCCACCCATATCAACAAGTACATAGTCATCTGCGGAGATGTTTAACCGATGAAGACGATTTTGTACCGCCAGAAGCGTCAACATTGCCTCTTCATCTCCATCAATAATACGAAAATTTATCCCTGTTTTGAGGTTGATTTGTTGCAGTATCTCTTCTGAATTACGCGCCATTCTCATCGCAGCCGTCGTAATGGCAACCACCTCATCTCCTGTAAAGTCGATGCACTTTTTGGCGTCATTCAACGCATTGACAATTCTCTCTAATGCAAACAGCCCAATTTCATCGGTTTGATTTAGCCCCTCGGCGGTACGGACGATTTTTTCAAAACTTTTCCCCCAAGAAACCCCATCGTATTGGATTAATCGAAGCGTATTGGAACCCAAATCAATGGCAATCACAACTACTTCTTAGAGGATATATCGCGGATAAGCATAGAGGGGGTCCACGACTCCATAGAACCATGTTTGAGCATTTTCAGATCCATACTTGTTGCGTGGTCACGCTTATAAAGATTAAAAAAGAAAATTATATAATCGTCCACTCCAAACAATCCAACATAATTGCGGATACCGTTTTCTAACTCGGATGAGGGTGCATGAACACGTAATTTTTCTTCAAGCTGAACGGAGTAACATTGGGCAAACACACTTCCCATACTCGCGTATTTTGCACTGATCGGCAAATAAAACTCAAAATATTTGCGCAATCCGTCAATCTCCCCTTTTACAGCATAGCGTAAGGCAAGATCTAAAACTTTGTTCCAGTGGCTTTCTAATTTTTGTGCTTCCTGCGTTTCATAAAGCAATGGATAGGAGGCAAGATAACCAAATGCATTGAGATAATTTTCAGAAGTGATGGCATCAAAAAACAGATGTTTCACTTTTATCGTCTCCAACAGCTCATTGGCTTCTTTGGAATAATCAGGAAAATGAATGAGCACTTCACACGCTCTTTTGGCAATGGAAAGATCATTGTTCTGATACCCTTTCATCGCCTGTATGTAGAGCTTATCGGCATATTCCATAACGGTGTTGTATTCGGAAAATTCTTTTAAAAAGGGGTGGTTTTTTATCAGCTCAAAAAATTTAATAAAATTACGTGACGTAATCACCTTTTTAAAATACTCATAAAGTCGTTTCTCTGTAAAAAGCTGTTGAATCAGGATTGTCTTTTCGGATATCCCACGGTACGGTGCCAATAACGCTCGGGCTTGTTCCTCCCCGCCAACTCCCAAAATAAGCTCTTGCGCTTTCGAGAATAATTTTTTCCAACGTACTTCCATCTTTCGATACGGTTCTGAATCTTGAAATACGGTGTACTGTTTGCTCAACGAATATGCCAGAGGGAGTCGCCCTTCTTGCACACTCATTTGAAACTGTGCGTATTTTTCATAATCTCGCAAGATTTGAGTAATAAGTCCATTTTTTTTAGGAATTCCTCCGAAAAGGTTAAAAAGCTCTTTGGCTTTCCCCTTATCCCCTTTTTCCAAATAATGCCGTGCTTTGGATAAAACCTCTCCCCAAACTTTTTCCACTAACTCATACGGCTTTGAGTAAAGCAATATTGGATTTTCGTCTAAAAGCAGATAAAAAGCCTTGTATTGACGCTGACGCAAAAGATCCATATACGCTTCTTGATCCCCAAATAGAGAATAAAATCGGACATTACCCTGCGCTGTTCCGATGGCGAGTCGAAAATCACTCTCTATAAAAGCCATGGAAGTGATCTCTTCGCTCTCTTTGAGATAACGTTGTTTCACCATTTCCATAGATTGCATGTCATACAAAGAAACATACCCCAACTTCGTCCCCACAAAGACAAATCGCTTATCACTGCTAATACACATGGCCGTGATGGTATCGTTCATTTTTGGCAATCGCTTCAACACTCTGCCTGTACGGATATCCCATACGATCAGTCCACCCTCTTTTTCAGCAGATAATAAACGAATGTCCGGCAGAAATATCATACTGACAACCACACTGCTATGACCGACCAGTTTCATCGGTCGCTTCATGGTTGCAAGATTGAGCAGGTTAATGGTTCGATCAAAACTTCCGGTAGCAATCCATTGTCCCGTGTCATTAAAAGCAATCGATGTCACAAAATCGGCATGAGGAGGCATTGAAAATGCCAGACGAGCCGTTTTAATAACCCACACAAATACTTTCCCGTCTTGTCCACACGTTACGCAGTATCTGCTGTTAGGATCAATACCAACACTTTCTATTTCACCTTGATGCCGTCCTACTTTACACAAAAGCGCTTTATTCTCTGTACTAAAAAGCGCGGCTTGATTACTTTTTGGAATAACCGATACCGAGTAGTCTCCCCCAAAAGCCACATCAACAATAGCACCCGAGATCCGTTCGTGATGGATATTGCTTTTAAAGCCTCCGATTACCTTGTAATCTTCCAGAGAAAACATTCGTATGGTTGTTTGGGCATCAATAACCGCTAGCGATCCATTAGAGAGTGTTTTAATTTGAAGGATAGGCACTTTAATATTAATTAATTTTAATGCTTCCATCCGTTACTCTTTAGTTTTCTTCACTACTTAGATAACGGTGTTCATGCAATAACGCCCGAATTTGCGCTTGATGCTCTTCGCCTTTGGTTTCCAAATGAATCGTAACGTTTGCATCCCCGTATGCCAACGATGTCGATGTGCGATCGTATTCAATATGAACAATGTTGGCATTAAGCTCTTGCAGCATTCGAGTCAACTGCATCAATGCTCCGGGTTTGTCAATGAGCGTTACAGTGAGCTTCATTTTTCGCCCTGATTTGATAAGCCCTTTTTCAATAATGATTGATAGCAATGTCACATCCATATTCCCGCCACTGAGAACAATTCCTACTTTTTTACCCTTGAGATGAGGCAGTTTATGGTGAAGCAATGCGGCAACACCGGCAGCTCCTGCCCCTTCAACAACCAATTTTTGACGTTCAAGCAAAAACAAAATTGCATTGGCAATCTCTTCATCATCGACACTAACCATACGGTCCACTGAGTCTAAAATATGCCCAAGCGTCACGGGTGAAGTATCCCGAACTGCAATTCCATCCGCAATGGTGCGAACACTCAAACTGTCAATCGCCCTTTTGGCTTCAAAAGAGTCTTTCATAGCCGGAGCCCCCAACGCACTAACCCCGATTACTTCGACAGAAGGAGCCAGCTGTTTAATGCATGAAGCCATACCTGAGATAAGACCCCCTCCCCCCACAGGAATCACGACAGCATCCAAATTATCCATAGCATCCAGCATCTCTAATGCTATCGTCCCCTGCCCTGCCATGACCGCTTCATCGGCAAAAGGATGGACAAAAACCATCCCCTCTTTTTGACCGTATTCGCATGCGTAAGCATAGGCTTCATCATAGTTGCTGCCCGATAAAATCACTTCTGCCCCATAATAACGAACACCATTAATTTTAGTCAACGGTGTCGATTCAGGCATTACGATAAGGGCATTTATCCCAAAAATTTGTGCTGCCATTGCAACACCTTGAGCATGATTCCCGGCACTTGCGGCAATAACACCAAGTGAGCGCTCCTCCTCACTCAAAGAGGCAATTTTGTTATACGCACCTCGTATTTTAAATGCACCGGTTACTTGCAAGTTCTCATTTTTGAGGTAAATTTCACACCCGCTTTGTTCACTCAGGCGTGCTGCATAGGAAAAGGGGGTATCAACCACGATTCCGCGTATTCGTTCATGTGCTTTGTATATCGTCTCTAAATCGATCAATGTTGCCCTTTTTTAGCCGTGGATAAGTCGATGTTCGACCATACTGCAATGATTTTGAACGACTTGCATACCCGCATTTTGCGCCCGACCTGCGGCTTCATTATTGACAATCCCTTTTTGTGCCCAAAAGACTTTCACATCTCCTCGTGCAATGCATGCATCGGCAATCGCATTCAGCGCATCAGCCTTTCGGAAGATATTCACCATATCAACAGCAAATGGAATCTCTTCAAGAGAGCGGTATACTTTTTCCCCTAAAATCATCTCCTCTTTCGGGTAGACGGGAACAATCGTATAGCCGGCACTTTGAAGGTACTGTGCAACTCGGTAGCTATCTTTCGTTGCATCCGGAGATAAACCCAACACTGCAATCGCTTTTACATTCGCAAAAATAGCTTTTATTTCTTCATTATTGGCATTAACAGTTGGAAATTCACATTCCATAAAATTCTCCTAAAAAATTCTAAATAAACTTTATTATACCCAAAGAACGTCTCTGTATGGTGGAAAATTATAACGCTTTAGCCTCTTCCCCGATATAACGCTGTCTGGGTCGCGTAATTTTCATTTCAGGATCTTTTTTGAGTTCAATCCATTGAGTAACCCATCCGACTGAGCGGCCGATAACGAAAATGATGGTAAACATCGATTTTGGTATTTTTAACGCCGTTAAAATGAGTCCTGAATAAAAGTCGATATTTGGATACAGTTTTCGCTCTATAAAATAGGGATCACTAAGGGCAATTTCTTCGATTTTTTGAGCAATGTGAAGGAGATGACTGTCAATTCCCAGATCATCTTTAAGTTCATCAAGGAGTTTTTTGAGTATTTTTGAACGCGGATCAAAATTTTTGTAGACGCGATGCCCAAATCCCATAAGCTTAAAATCATCATTGGGATCTTTTGCACGGGCTATAAAGGATTCAACATTGCTAATATCCCCGATCATCTCAAGCTGTGCAATCACCGATTCATTCGCTCCGCCATGAGCTCTTCCCCACAATGCATTGATCCCAGCTGCGAGTGCCGCATACGGATGTGCCCCTGTCGAAGCCACGGCACGAACCGTTGAGGTAGAAGCATTTTGCTCATGATCGGCGTGAAGGGTAAAAATCGTATCCAATGCCCGGATTTCCGCATCACGAATTTCGAGATTTTCTCCTGGATAAGCGCGCATCATATAGAGAAAATTTTCGGTAAAAGGTCTTTCTATATCGGGATAGATGTAGGGAATACCAAACATTCTTCTGTGAGTAAATGCAGCAAGTGTCGGGATTTTGGCAATAATCCGCCGCGCCATCACCTGAGCTTCTTCATCGCTAGACACATTCAGATGTTCAAAATAAAAAGTGGAGAGTGCCGATACCGCAGATGACATCATCGCCATCGGATGCGCTTTATCCGGAAATGCATCGAAGAGGCGCTTCAATCCCTCGTGTACAAAAGAACGCTTACGCAGTTCGATATCAAACTCAGCACGTTCTTTCTCATTTGGAAGTTTGTCGATCAGGAGAAGATAAGCCACATCCAAATAACTCTTTTTCGTTGCTAAATCGGTGATATCGTACCCACGGTACCGAAGCTCACCCTTATCGCCGTCAATATAGGTAATGGAGGAACTGCAACTTGCCGTAGAGGTAAATCCAGGATCGTAAGTAAACATCCCTGTCTCTTTGTACAACCCTCTAACATCAATAACATCAGGACCCATTGTGGAATTTAAAATAGAAAATTCATAACTTTTTCCGGTTCGATTATCGATAAGAGTAATACTGTTCATGTCCTGTCCCCTAGTATAATGAAAATAAATACCTATACTAATACCATCAAGCTTTGCTATCGATAAAAAATAGTCTTAAACCAATTTAATCTCCATCATCTCATCAGCGGTAAGCTCAAAGCTGAAAATCTCCAAATCTTCTTTCATATGCTGTTGAGACGTGGAACCTATCAAGGGAACAATCCTCATTTGATTCAGGTATCGATATAGAATTTGTGCTTGAGTTTTATCATACTTTTGTGCCAAATCAACGACAGCCTTACTTCCTAGTATATGAGGATTTGCAGTCAAGCTCCAAAAACTCTGATAAATAATTCCCTGTTCATTACACCATTGACGTAATTTGATGTCATAGCCACTCTCAGCATAAAATCGATTTTGTACCACAGAAGGTTTCACGTCAGCATCTTCATAAAGACGTTGCAGAAGTTCCAAATCATAACAGTTGCTAATACCCAACTGACGGGCTCCGTCACTATGATAAATTGCTTCCATAGCACTCCATACTTTTATGAGATTTACATACGGAAAAAGAGGAGAATGAAGTACCAGAGAGTCAACATAGTCAGTGCCCAAATTATGCTTCGATGCTTGGAAGGAATATGCCACTTGTATCTCTAATGGATCATTGGGATTGTAAGGTATACGATGTGGATCTTGGCCTGAGAGAGGGGTGAATTTGGTTTGAATAAACAGCTCATCTCGCATAATATCATGAGCTTTCAAACGCTTAATTGCCTCACCTACAAGCGATTCTTCATAGTGTTTGGGTTGACATGCAGTATCAATACCACGAAATCCGTTCAAAACGGCTTGAACAACCAAATCAGCGGTATGCTCTTTTTTCCATGCCGTACCATAGATCAGAGATGGCATTTTTACATTTTCAAGTGTCATGACATAGGGATTGTCGTGCATCAATATCTCCTCGTTGAAACTCTTGGCAGTATAGTTGATACATACTCATAATTTACTTTGCAATTTTTATCATTATTCTAATTCAGAGAAAATTTAAAATGTTAAAATCGGATCCTATCAGAGTTTGAGGATAAAATGAACAAACCTCTCTTAAAGCCCTAACTCTCTACAATACGTTCAACAAATATGAGGAATCTATAACATGTCATTTTCCACACTCGGACTCTCATCCCAGATAGTGCACGCACTTAATGAAAATAAGTACAATGAACCAACAAGCATTCAATCGGAAGTGATTCCGCTCGTATTGTCCCGTCATGATGTACTGGCAAGGGCACAGACGGGAAGCGGTAAAAGTGCGAGCTTTGTTTTACCGATTTTGGAACTTTGGTCTAAGAGTGCGGGTGAGGGAAAAGCAAAAATCAAAGTGCTGGTATTAACCCCCACACGGGAGCTGACGCTTCAGGTTGCCCAGACTTTTGAAACGTTTGGAGCATTCTTGCCAAGAAAACCGAAAATAGTGAGCATCATCGGGGGTGAAAGTATCGGTGATCAACTCTTTGCGATTCAAAAAGGGTGTGACATTGTGGTGGCAACCTCAGGGAGATTGCTCGATGTAGTGAAGAAAAAGCAGATGAATCTCTCCCATCTGGAATTCTTCGTACTGGATGAAGCAGACAAAATGCTCGATCTTGGATTTGCCGAAGAACTTGAACTTATCTTAAAAGAGATCCCATCTGAGCGTCAAAATCTCTTATTTTCGGCAACATACCCTCCAAAAATGCAGACCATTGCTTCTCGAATTACTAAAAATCCGGTAGAAGTCACCCTTGCGTATGAGGAGCCGACGGTAGAGAGCATTTTCCAACGCGTCATTGAAGTCAATCACGAAAATCGCGGTCCTCTCCTTCGACATCTTCTGGAAACTGAAAAATGGGAACAGGTACTGGTATTTATGGCGAACAAAAGAGCCACCGATAATATCGCGGCAAAGTTCAAAAAATATGGCCTTTTAGCAGAATCCTTTCACGGTGACTTGATCCAAGACGAACGTAATCATACCCTGGCACAGTTCAAGTCCAAAAAAATCCGTATCCTGTTCGCCACCGACATTGCTGCACGCGGATTGGACATTGACGATATCACCTGCGTCATCAACTTCGACCTCCCCCGCTCGCCTGCTGATTATATCCACCGCATAGGACGTACAGGGAGAGCGGGGAAATCCGGTACTGCCGTCTCGTTCATCAGCCATGAAGATCAAGATCATTTTGCCCTGATTGAAAAACGCTCCAAAATAAAATTGGATCGGGAACAAATACAAGGATACGAACTGACAGGAAATCCGCCTGTAAAAGAAAAAGGACCAAACCCCATCAAAGGGAAGGGAAAAAGCAAAAAAGACAAACTAAGAGAACAAGCGGCAAAATGAGGTTAAAAAGCATTTAGTTGGTCTTTTAACCAAATTCACCTATTTAGACACTTTTTATAACTATAAAATCAAGAATTGAGGATCAAATATCGTAAAAATGAGGCTGATACGCACGGTCAAGTTCAGAAAGTTTTGAATTAAAAAGCGTTTTCATCTTCTCCTCTACCTCTTTCCAATAATATTCCAATATCAAACTCGTTCCTACATTTCCTTCAATTTTATAAAATGGTCCTTCCAGCGCTTCGATAATATCGATTACGTCAATCTCATAGGCTGCACGTGCCAATTTATAGCCTCCGGATGCACCTCGAATACTCACCACAAGCTTGTAGCGACGTAAAATAGAGAGTAGCTGCTCTAAATAGCCGTGAGAAATTTGCGTCATTGCCGAGATTTCACGTACTTGCATCAAACGTCCATTAGGAGCATGCGAAAGAACATGCATGGCCGCCAAACCATAGATCGCTTTTGTAGAGAGTGCTGCCATTATGCAAAAGCTTTCGGATATACTTTCTTGGCAATATAATAGATCTTGCACGCAATGCAGTATCCAAATAAGAGTTCTAACCCGGCACAAAATAAATAGATGGCTGCAATCGCATCAACCGCCCATTCCAAACCTATGAGATGAAACACTGCAAGGGCAACAGTAAATCCAAGACCAAAAAATGCCGCCAAACGCTTAGCTCCGGCATCCTCCATTTTCGAAGAAAAAGAAAATTGTCGCTGCAGCAAGAGAGAAAAATTGTTAATCGGACTTATCTGTTTGTATCCGAATAAACGGAGCAAAAAATCAACCGTCAGGAGCACTAAAATAATAACATACTGCGTGATCAAAAATCCGATGACGGCGCCAATGACAAATAATGTATTAATGCGAACAACTGTTGCATCTACTTGACGAAAAATTAATGGACATTCTTGAGCCATTGCAACTCCTTTATTTTTCAGCATATTAAAATAATTTTTTTTTATTGTCAAGTATCCATACCGAATTACTAATATATAAATACTCTTTTACTTTTGTGATATGATTGCGCCAAATTTAGATTAGAGGCTATTCTTATGAAAAAAAGTTTACTTGGACTCTTTTTAGCCCTCTCATTAAATGCAGATGATATTTATGAGGGTGATTTAAGTGCGCCGGAGGCACATGCAATGCAAAAAAAAGGGGAAGCGATCATCATTGATGTCCGCACCACTCTCGAATTTGTCTATACCGGTCACGGTGAAGGTTTTGTGAATATCCCGGCTTTTGAGTGGACTTATATCCCAAAATCTGTCGAGGAACGCGTCAAGAGTGCCGAATATGAACTCAAAACGGATAAAGTCAAGGGACATATTGACATCCAAAAACTCTATGATGCCAAAGAAGTTATCAATAAAAATTTTGTATCCGATGTTATGGCAGCTATGAAGCTGCGCAAAGTCGACTCCGTTATCCTCGTATGCCGTAGCGGACCACGCTCAAAAGCTGCCGCCAATATGCTAGCCAAAGAGGGGATTAAAGCCTATAATCTAGATAATGGATTTATGTTCGGATGGAAAGAGGCAAAATTGCCTTTTGATGGCTATTAATAGCGTTATCTGCGGACAATGAGATTAAAAGCATTCTCACTGTAAAACTTTTCGTATAAGTTTTACCCCCATCTCCAAATGATGTGTATAGGGAAATTGATCAAACAGTGCCATTGCTTGAATCTCATGGGTCTGGTCTAAAATCTCTAAATCTCGTAACAGAGTTTCAGGATTGCAGGAAATATAAAGAAGATTATCAAAACGCGAAGCAAACGCACAAGGTTCCTCTCCAAGCCCACTGCGTGGTGGATCAACGAAGAGAGTTTTAAGGTGATAGCCATCTATCCGCAACCCCTCTAACCGACGAAATTCACGTGCTCCATCAAGTGCTTGCGTAAACTCTTCAGCACTCAGCCGAACAAAATCGATATTATCTACCCCATTAAGCTCCATATTACCCTTTGCGGCAAGGATAGAAGCTTTGGAAATTTCTGTTGCGAGCACTCGGTCAAATTTGGCAGCAAAAGGAATCGTAAAATTACCTGCACCGCAATAAAGCTCGAGTAAATCTCCGCCAATTCCTTCAAGCTGTTCGAGCGACCACGATACCATTTTTTCATTAACAAGGGCATTGGGCTGAGTAAAACTGTTTTCGATATGGATATAACGATAATCACGGTTCTTTATATGAAGTGTTTCGGTAACATAATCTTGACTTAGAACAATTTTTTGCTTACGGCTTCGACCGATAATATAAAGTCCCAGCTCTTTTTCAATAAGCCGTGCGCTCACGCTCCACGCCTCATCCAATGCTCGATGATAGATCAAGCTCGCCAATACTTCACCGCTGCTGCTGGTCAAAAAATCGATTCCAAAAAGCTTGTGTCCCAATTCGTATTTTTTGATTTGGGCTAAAAGAGGCTGCATAATACGAGCTATTTGCTCATGAACAATGGAGCAATTGGTTATTTTAACTATCCCTTGCTTATCGGCACGGTTCATGGCATAAAAAGAGCCCTCATCATCATGATAAATTTTAAATTCGCAGCGAGAACGATACTGTTCCTCTTTGGACTCATATACAGTGATTTTTCCACTAAAATAGGGAGAAAACTGTGCTTCAATTGCATGAGTTTTTGACGTTAATTGTCCCTCATAACCCTCTTCATACAAACGACAGCTTCCACAAATTCCAAAATATTCACACTGCATAAACGACCTTATTTAACACTGGCAATGAGATTTCCAATAAGGAGATTCCACCCATCCACCATGACAAAAACTAAGATTTTAAACGGCATCGAGATCATAACCGGAGGCAACATCATCATACCCATTGACATCAAAATCGAGGCAACAACCATATCAATAACAAGAAACGGCAAAAAGAGCAAAAATCCAATTTCAAAAGCTGTCTTAAGTTCGCTGATAACAAAAGCCGGAATGACAATTGTGAGCGGTACTTCTTTGATCGACTGGGGATTTTCCATATGCCGGATACGCAAAAAGAGCGCTAAATCTTTTTCACGAGTATTGCGTATCATAAAATTTTTAAACGGATCGGTCGTTTTGGTAAACGCTTCATCGTAGGATATTTTATTTTCCGTGTACGGTTTTATCCCCTCATCATACGCTTTGGTCGCGACAGGCTCCATTACAAAAATGGTCAAAATGAGGGCGAGCATGACAAGCAGCTGTGTCGGAGGAACCTGCTGCGTCCCCAATGCCTGACGCAAAAAACCAAAAACGATAACAAAACGGGTAAATGTTGTCATAACAAGAACAAGGCTTGGTGCCAGGAACAGCACGGTAAGCATCATCAAAATATTCAGAGAGCTTACGACCTCTTTGGGAGATTCAGGAGCAGCGAGATTAAAACTCATCGCTGGCATCTGTGCATCGGCGCCCCAAAGGGCAAAGGGGATTAAAAGAAATACGAAGAAAAAACGACCCAAACCAACGCTCCCAAAATAAAGAGACGATAATACCATAGACTAAGGGCTATTCTCGATTAATTCTGATAAAATCACATCAATATTCATCACTTAGGAGCCCTAATGTCTCGTCATCTCTCCATCGTTATTCTTGCCGCCGGAAAAGGGAGCCGAATGAAATCGCCTAAAGCGAAAGTACTTCATGAGATTTGCGGACGGGAGATGCTTTACTACAGTATCAAAGCAGCGAGGGAGATTACCGATGATGTCATCGTCGTTGTCGCTCACCAAAAAGATGCCGTCATTCGTGCCATGGAAAAATATTTCGAGGGGCTTACTTTTGTCACCCAAGATACGGAAAATTTTCCCGGTACAGGCGGGGCGATGATGGGGGTTACCCCAAAATACGAAGATGTTTTGGTACTTAACGGAGACATGCCCCTGATTACCAAAGCATCCATTGACGCGTTTATGAACAGTCCAAGCGATATCGTGATGTCGGTTATTGCTCTCAAGAATCCAAGCGGTTACGGACGTGTTATTATCGAAAATAGCCATGTTCTCCGGATTGTCGAAGAAAAAGACGCTACTTATGAAGAAAAGAGCGTTCAAAGCGTGAATGCAGGTGTGTATGCCTTCAAGCACCATGTTTTGCAAACCTACCTCCCCCGCCTTTCCAATGCCAATGCCCAAAGCGAATACTATCTCACCGATATTATTGCCCTTGCTCGAGCTGACAATCTCACCATCACCCCCCTTTTCGTTCATGAAACAGAATTTAAAGGGGTTAATTCCAAAAATGACCTTGCAGCTTCTGAGATGATTATGATGGAACGTCTCCGCCAAAATTGGATGGATGCAGGGGTGATTATGCAGCTGCCTCACACAATTTATCTCGAGGAGGGGGTGAAATTCAAGGGGGAATGTATCATTGAAAACGGTGTACGCCTATGCGGTGACACCCTCATCTCTAATTCTCATATCAAAGCCCACAGTGTTATTGAAGAGAGTGTTATCCGTAACTCCGACATAGGTCCCATGGCGCATATCCGTCCTCTTAGTGTGATCGAGGGAACCCATATCGGTAACTTCGTCGAGGTGAAAAAATCAACCCTCACAGGGGTTAAAGCAGGGCATTTGAGCTATCTCGGCGATGCAACCATAGATGAGGGAAGCAATATCGGTGCGGGAACCATCACCTGCAATTACGATGGTGTGAATAAATACCAAACCATCATCGGCAAAAATGTCTTCGTTGGAAGTGATACACAACTCGTTGCCCCGGTAGAAATTGCTGATAATGTGATGATTGCCGCAGGAACAACAGTAACCTCAGGTACATACGAAAGCGATATTTTAATTCTCAGCCGTACACCCATTCGAAAAATTTCCGGCTTTTTCACTAAATTTTTCGGTAAAGGTGTATGATGTTCATCCCTCCAAACCTCTTAAGCGGTAAAAAAATCCTCCTTGGTGTCACAGGTTCCATCGCAGCATACAAATCACTCGAACTGGTGCGTCTTTATATCAAAGCAGGTGCTGAAGTAAACGTTGTCATGAGCCCTGCTGCCAAAAAATTTATTGCACCGCTGAGTTTCGAAGCGCTAAGTAAAAATCGTGTTCTTGATGATACCAATGAATCGTGGGCAGGAGATGACTTTAATCACATCAAACTCTCTCAAACTTCCGATATCATCGTCATTGCCCCCGCTACGGCAAACACCATTGCCAAACTTGCCAACGGAATTGCCGATACCATTCTCACCCAGTGCGCCCTCGCCTTTAGCGGCATAAAATTATTAGCCCCCTCTGCTAATACCCACATGATCCAAAACCCGATGATCCAAGCCTCCATGAAAATGCTCGCCATTGCCAACTATGACAGTGTTTCAACCCAAACCAAAGAACTGGCGTGTGAAACCGTAGGAGATGGTGCCATGGCAGAACCCATAGAAATTTTCTGGAATACGGCGCGTATTTTGCTCAAAAACGACTTCTGGAGCAATCGACGGGTTATTGTTACGGGGGGTGGAACCATCGAGCGTCTTGATGATGTTCGCACTATCAGCAACCGTTCCAGCGGTAAAATGGCATCTTCCCTTGCAACGGCACTGTTTTTACGCGGTGCAGATGTGAACCTCATTGCCACTCGATTTGAAGCTGATTTACCTCTGGGGATTCACACCATTGATGTCGAAAGCTCGGATGAAATGGGCGAATACCTCACCGATTCCATCCGTATTGCCAAAAAAGGGAAACTTTCCAAACCTTCCCTCATCCACGATGAACCCATAGCCTTGATTCAAAAAGAGCCATATCTTTTTATGGCGGCGGCAGTAAGCGATTATATTCCAACGCATCCTCAAAACGGAAAACTCAAAAAAGAGACTCTGGGTACAGAATGGAATATAGAGATGAAGCAAAACCAAGATTTGCTCGCAACCTGTAACAAAGAGGGGATTAAAACCATTGCGTTCAAAGCAGAAACCAATCCTTCAACAGCACACACAAATGCCAAAAAACTCTTAACGGCGAAAAAAGTCGATGCTGTTTGTCTTAATATTATTAACGATGAAAATCCTTTTGGCAGTGAATCCAATGCCATTGATTTCATCACGACCGATAAGACACACACCTTGCCAACAAACGATAAACTTTCCCTCTCTCTTCAACTTCTCGATCAAGCCTCCTCTTTATGAATAACCTTCCCTCTCACATCGCCATCATCATGGACGGTAACGGAAGATGGGCTGAAGCTCAGGGGAAAAGCCGAACCTTTGGACATGAAAAAGGGTCTGAAATTGTTCGACTGATTACCACCTATTGTGCAAAAAATCCTGAGATTCAACGACTGACTCTCTACGCATTCAGTACCGAAAATTGGAAACGTCCTAGACTCGAAGTCGAATTTTTGATGAAACTGCTCGAAAAATATCTCAAACGTGAACTTCCAACCTATCTGAATAACAATATTCGCTTTGAACCTATCGGAGATTTATCCGCTTTTTCTTCCTCCTTGCAAAAAACCGTCCACAGTGTGTATGAGGCAACTGCCCATTGTACAGGGCTTACTCAAAGTATCGCACTCAATTATGGCGGACGGGATGAGATCGTTCGAGCCATAAACAAACTTAATGAGAATCAGATACCCATTACTGCTGAATCTTTGAGCAATTCACTGGATTCTGCCAGTGATGTCGATTTGCTTATCCGCACCGGAGGAGACCATCGAATCTCTAATTTCTTACTGTGGCAAAGTGCCTACGCAGAACTGTTTTTTACCAATACACTATGGCCAGAGTTCAAAGTCGATGAGTTGGAAAAAATCATTACACAATTCAAAAAAATTGAACGACGATTTGGAGGGGTTAATTAATGGAGTTACTATTAGTTTTGATTTTAGGAGCAGCAATCGGCTCATTTATGAACGTATTGATTGTAAGAACACCGCGTGATGAAAGTGTCTCTTTCCCTGCATCACATTGTATGAGTTGTAATACCCCTTTGCGGGCTTGGCACAATGTTCCTATTCTTTCATGGATTTTTTTACGGGGTAAATGCAGTTTTTGCAATGCTAAAATATCTGCACAATACCCGATTATTGAAGGCTTGAGCGCTTTAATTTTTCTCTTTACTGCGATGAAACTGGGAATTAATTTTCAAGCGTTTGGAATAGCACTCGTTTTCACCCTCTTGCTTTCCCTCTCAGTGATCGATTTTTATTATAAAATGGTTCCTGACAGTCTTAACCTCTCAGCACTCACCTTTGCAATTTTGAGCGTAAGCTCATTGGGGCAATTGGGCTACAATTTCACCAATGCACTCCTTTTTGCCGGCGGATTTACCCTGTTGCGTTTTTATCTCTCCTACGCTTTGAAAAAAGAGGCGATGGGGGAAGCCGATATTATGATTGCTGCAACGATGGGGGCAGTGCTTGGAGTACAGCTTGCCCTTGTTGCTATTTTCCTCTCGGCACTCTTGGCTCTTCCTGCGTTGTTGCTCACACGCTCCGATGATGAAGATTCACAACAGCTCCCTTTTATCCCTTTTTTAGCCATGGCAACGTGGATTGTACTTATGTTTGATACCTATGCAACAGCTTATTTGGCAGGTTTGTATGGGTAAATTACACCGTTATATTTTTTCTCACCTAAACGTACTCTTTTTCTCTATATTTATACCGTTGTTTACCATCGCATCGGTTATTTTTATGATAAAACTGGCTACCTACACGGCAATTATTCAACTTAATGTTGCTGAAATGGGAAAACTTTATCTCTTTGTTTTACCAGAGCTGCTGTTTTACACCCTTCCTATCGCCTTCGTTGTAGCGGGTGCCCTCACCCTCTATCGCCTCTCAAATGATAATGAAATGGTAGTGGTTTTTTCACTGGGTGTATCTCCCAGTTATTTAGGAAAAATTTTATTTCTTCCATCCTTTCTGCTTAGCCTTGTACTAATTGCTGATTTTCTCATCATTACCCCGTATCTCAATATTGTCAATGAATCATTTTTAGTATCAAAAAAAGCTGAAGCACAATTTAACCTTACAGCTTCAGAGTTTGGGCATAGCTTTGGAAACTGGATATTATTTATCAATAAAAGTGACAGCAACAAGAAACTTTATGATAATGTTGTTTTGTTCAATATAGACGTTAAAGAAGAAATATTAATAACAGCAGATCATGCAAAATTATTAAACCATAATGGTATGTTGCAGCTTAATCTCACCGATGGAAATGGATATTCTTATGCCAAAGACACCTTTAAATACATGAAATACGAACAACTCAAGATCAATGATACTCCTGATAATAAAATAATTACCTATAATGGTTTGATTGATTATTGGACGAATGATACTCGCCGTGAAAGAAAACAGCAAATATTAATCACGAACACCCTTCTTGGCTTTTTTCCATTATTGTCTATTTTTCTCATCATGGCACTCGGTATTGTTCATGCACGGCATCAAAAACGCTGGATTTATTTATGGCTTTTTCTCTCGATTGTACTCTACTATATGTCAGCAATGCTTTTGCAAAAATGGCTTATATACTGGACTATTCCTGTAGTCGCATTTATTTGGTTTGGCGGAACTTATGTGCTATACCGTAGATTAGTAGGTAATCGTTTTTGAATCGTGTCAAGATCACCATGAGCTACAATGGTTCCGCGTTCATGGGTTCCCAACAGCAACCAACAACGCATGAAACTGTTATCGGAACGCTTCTTATCGCACTCAAGCGTCTGAAAATCCATACAGAGCCCAAGGCTTCTGGACGAACAGACCGCGGCGTTCACGCAACTCACCAAGTAATGCACCTTGATCTACCGATGTACTGGAGCGATCTTCGACGTCTCAGCGATATGCTCAACATGCAGCTTCCTTCTTCCATCCGTATTGGACAAATTGAATTTGTGGATAGTGAATTTCATGCTCGCTATGGTGCCAAAAAAAGAGTATATCGATATATTCTCAAAGAGGGAAAAAGCAACCCTTTCGAAGACAACTTCATCACCTTTGTCCCTACCCTCAACTCTGAAGCCATTATCGATGCAATCAAACTCTTTGAAGGAACTCACAGCTTCGAACTTTTCAAAAAAAGCGGTAACGATTTGGAACATTTTACCCGTAAAATTTATCGCGCCTATGCATACACCCACAAAGGGCATTTAATCCTTTGTTTTGAAGGGAGCGGCTTTTTACGCTCACAAATCCGTCTGATGGTTGGTTTTCTACTGCGTATCTCATCCGGTAAATCAACCAAAGAACAGCTGCTTGAACAGCTAAACTGTATCAAACGCCACAGTACAGACATCGCTCCCCATAACGGTCTTTACCTCACTAGAATACACTACTAAAATTTCAATACAAACTCCTCTACTATAGATTATTGTAGCCATACCGTAGCCATGCCATAGTTATACTGTCAAAATAATTGATAAAATGTAACTTTAGAGGCATGTATGTTTTTGGGAATTTCTAAATGGTTTTATCTTTTTAGTTTTTTGGCTTCGCTTATTTTTATATTGTTTCCACAAATTGATATTTTTATCTCTACCCTATTTTATTCACCATCAGAAGGTTTTTTTTGGGCAAATAATGTATTTATCCTTTTTTTATACGCTATACCAAAACCCATTGTCATACTCAGCGTTTTAGCATTAATCATTCTAATTATTGATTTGAGTTTTAGAAAACAACTTCTTAATATTCGACCTCTTTTGCTTTTATACTTTATTAGTGTTATGGTTGTTGGACCTGGTCTAATCGTTAATACTCTCTTTAAAGACAATTGGGGACGAGCTCGTCCGGTTAATGTGATGGAGTTCCATGGTCCTATGATGTTTACGCCAGCATGGACAATAACAAATCAATGCAACACAAACTGCTCCTTCGTCTGCGGGCACGCAGGAGGAACATATAGCCTAATTGCTCTAGCATTGCTTGTAAAACGTCGTCGTAAAATGGCTATTGCTTTGGCTATTGGAATTGGTTCTCTCGTTGGCTTAGGACGCATTATTCAAGGTGGTCATTTTTTTAGTGATGTTGTTCTATCTTTTATTTTTGTCTATCTAACCGCTAAAATTATCTACTATTTCGTCTTTGATAAAAAACTATTTTCTTTTATAGACGCCCGATATTCATCGGATGAAACATACAAAACAGCAACCATTTAGGAAAAAATAAATGACAACCTTTTTATCAAAACAAAAAATTTTTATTATTGCCTTTATCTATATGCTCTTGGCAATAGCGTACAACACCTATTTGCCTTTTTTTGAAGATGAAGCGTACTATTGGCTCTGGAGTCACCATCTTGCATTAAGCTACTACGACCACCCGCCGATGATCGCTTATCTCATCAAAGTGTTCACAACTTTTGGTGATGCGGTTTGGCAAATACGAATGATCAATATTTTTTGTTTCTTCGGAGCGGGATTTTTTATTTACAAAACAGCACATTATCTTTTTGATGAAAAAACAGCATTCTATGCATTTTTAATTTTCATTTTTTCACCCGCAGTGACTATGGGGCTGTCGATTACAACACCCGATAGCCCGCTTGCTTTTTTTTGGGCGGCATCTCTTTATTTTACGGCAAAAGCTTTTTTTGAAGGGAAAACGAGTGATTTTATCATTGCAGGAGCACTAGGCGGTGCCGCGTTACTC
>Ga0265297_10004421_pt1 | contig 23046 bp, 26 predicted proteins | sample Munlanlwell13791_FD_192502 | JGI IMG/M metagenome (GOLD analysis project Ga0265297, IMG submission 192502) | Leachate microbial communities from a municipal landfill in Southern Ontario, Canada - Leachate well 137-91 | ecosystem: Engineered > Solid waste > Landfill > Unclassified | place... | reverse complement strand
AAAAGAGGCGATGGGATAAATTAGAATCAAGAATAAAGAAGTAGGAATAAAGAAGCAAGAAGATTAAAATTTTGAAAATGGAGCAAGGCAAAATAAAATCTTTTTCCGATTTAATTGCATGGCAAGAGGGACACAAGTTTGTCCTGATGGTTTATGAAGAGTTAAAGGTTTTTCCCGACGATGAAAGATTTGGACTTATTAGTCAGATGAAACGATCGGCTGTTTCCATAACAAGTAATATTGCAGAAGGTTTTTCAAGACAAAGCTACGCCGACAAAATAAGATTTTATTATATTGCGCAAGGATCGATTACTGAACTGCAAAATCAGTTAATAATTTCAAAAGATTTAAAATATATAAATAACGATAAGTTTAATAAAGCAACCGAACAATCAACGCTTGTTCATAAATTAATAAACGGATTGATTAAAGGGGCAAGGATAAAAGATGCCGCATAAGGTAATTATTCTTAATTCTTGATTCTTTATTCTTGATTCTAAATTATGGCTAAAATAACGCAAATAATTGGACCGGTCATAGACGTGGAATTTGAAGAAGGAAAAATTCCGGCGCTATATAACGCCCTTAACGTGAAGGGCAAGGATTTGGTTTTGGAAGTGGAGCAAGAGCTTGGCGAGGGCAGGGTGAGGTGCCTCGCGATGGGAGCCACCGAAGGATTGAAAAGAGGAGACGAAGTTGAAGACACCGGAAGCTCGATCACTGTTCCCGTGGGGAAAGAAGCTCTTGGTAGAATTTTGAATGTTTTGGGCGATCCGATCGATGAACAAGGAGAGGTAAAAACTGAATTAAGGTCCGCGATACACAAACAGGGACCGGAACTGAAAACCCAAAAAGATGAAATAGAAATTTTGGAAACGGGAATTAAAGCGATTGATTTGCTTTGTCCCTTGCCAAAAGGAGGTAAGGTGGGTCTGTTTGGTGGCGCCGGCGTGGGCAAGACAGTTTTGATCCAGGAATTGATCACCAATGTGGCAAGAGTGCATCAGGGTTATTCCATTTTCGCCGGTATCGGTGAGAGATCGAGAGAAGGAAACGATATTTATCGTGATATGAAAGACTCAAACACCCTAAAGAGCACTTGTTTGGTGTTCGGGCAAATGAACGAAGCCCCGGGCGTTAGGTTTAGAATTCCGTTTACCGCCCTAACTATCGCGGAGCATTTTCGAGACGTGGAAAAAAAAGATGTATTATTGTTTATGGATAACATTTTCCGATTTGTTTTGGCCGGTTCCGAAGTGTCAGCTCTGCTTGGTAGGATTCCTTCGCAAACAGGTTATCAGCCCACCCTTGCTTCGGAAGTAGGCTTGCTTCAAGAAAGGATCACTTCCACAAAGGACGGCTCGATAACTTCCGTTCAGGCTATTTACGTGCCGGCGGACGACTTGACCGACCCGGCGATCGTTGCCACTTTCTCGCATCTTGATTCTTCCTTGGTTTTGTCCCGAGCGATCGCGTCTCTGGGAATTTACCCCGCGGTTGATCCGTTGGAATCGACTTCTTCTTTATTGAATCCGAGGATCGTGGGCGAGAAACATTACAAGGTCGCGAACGAAGTACGAAAAATATTACAGAGATATAAAGAGCTTCAAGATATTATCGCCATCTTGGGAATTGAAGAGTTGGCGGAAGAAGACAAGATTGTGGTTAACCGAGCGAGAAAACTGCAAAAATATTTGTCTCAGCCGTTTTTCGTGGCCGAAGTGTTCAGCGGCATCCCGGGAAAATACGTAACTATCGAGGAAACTATTGAAGGTTTTGGAAAAATAGTTTCGGGCGAATTGGATCACAAATCGGAAGAAGATTTCTTTATGAAAGGAAATATTAGCGAAGTTTAATTTTATGAAATTAGAGATTTTAACCCCGGAAAAAAAAGTTTTTGACGACGAAATAGAATTGGTTAATTTGCCCACTCCCGCGGGTTATATTTCCGTTTTGCCGCACCATACCTCTTTGGTTACCGTTGTCGCGGAAGGGGTTATAACAATTAAAACCGGAAGGGAAGAAAAGAAATTTTTTACCGAAGGGGGTACGCTTGAAGTTTCAGAAAACAAAGCAACAATGCTTTTAAGAGGTTATCGAGACCAATAAAATTGATTGAAAAACAGGGGAACGGCCCTGTTTTTTGTTGCGATTTTATGTTATAATCTCAACACTTAATTCCTGCTTCTTTATTCTTAGTTCTAATAAATTATATGAAAATAAAAGACATTTTTGATTTAAGCACGAAAATGGGCATTGAGGCCGATTTTCGCGGGACTATTGGAGTTCAAAAGTTTTTGGACAGAAAAAAGAAAAAATACGAAACTTTATCGGAAAAAGCCAAGGAAGATTTTGATGTTGAGGCTCTTACAAATCCGTATCTTGATTCTCGAATCCATAATATAGCGGAAGACAAAGAAATTAAAAAAATAATGGCGGGAATTGATGTTGACACCGCGGAGTTGCTTTTAAGCAAGGAATTACCGAATATTGATTTGGTCATTTGCCATCACCCCATCGGACAAGCTCTGGCTAATTTGGGCGACGTTGTTGAATATCAAAGCGACATACTCAGCCATTACGGAGTGCCCATAAACATCGCCGAAGCTTTAACTTTTCCGAGAATGAGCGAGGTTGCCCGTTCTGTCGGACCGGGAAATCATCAAAAAACCATTGATGCTGCCAAGCTTTTAAAGATCAGTCTTATTAATACCCATACCGCGGAAGACAACTTGGCCGCGAAATTCTTAAAAGATTTTATTGAAAAAGAAAATCCGGAAAGAATTGAGGATTTGGTGGAGCTATTAACATCTATACCTGAGTGTAAAGAAGCCCGAAGGGTTGGAGCCGGTCCCAAAATTTTTGTTGGCAGTCCGGACAATAGATGTGGAAAAATTGTTTTAATTGAGATTGCCGGAGGAACATCCAGTTCGTCAAAGATATACGAAAAAATGGCGCAAGCCGGTATTGGTACTTCGGTCGCTATGCATATGACCGAAGAGCATAAAAAAGAAGGAGAAGCGGCCCACGTAAATTGCGTTGTTGCCGGACATATTGCCTGTGATTCCCTTGGAATGAATCTATTTTTGGATGAATTGGAAAAGAAAGGAATTGAAATCATTCCTTCGGGCGGACTGATCCGCGTCAAACGAATCTAAAGAAAGAAGTAAGAATAAAGAAGCAAGAATCAAGAATTGTTAGAACAAAGTCCTGAAGCGTGCTCCGCTTTGCTTCGGGGTAGTTGGCCCTGTAGTGTGTTTTGGCAAAGCTAAAACTCTACTTCGGGGCATTTTTATTTTGTGCAATTTTTGATATAATAACTTCAATGAAACGAAATCTATTTCACAAGGCTTTTACCTTAATTGAGCTATTAGTAGTTATAGCGATTATTGGCATACTCTCTGCTTTGATTATTGTTGGGATGAATTCAACAACTCAAAAGGCGAGTGTTGCCAAGGCGCAAGTGTTTGCCAATTCTTTACGTAATTCATTAATGGGGGATTTGGTTTCGGAATGGAAATTGGATGGAAACACTAATGACACTTGGGCGGCCTCATTTGCGAACAACGGAACGTGGTCCGGCCCGACTGCGCCAAACACAGTCGCAACCTATGGAACAACGGCCGAGTGCGTTTCTGGACAGTGTATAGATTTTGACGGTGTAGACGATATAGTTAATTGCGGAAATAACGCATCATTAAGCATGGGAATAAAAGACCACACAGTGTCTTTATGGGTTAAGTTTGATAATGCAACAGCACCACAAATCGAGACGTTAATTTTGGGCGGAGCAATGAGCGATGGGCAAGACGGTTATATGATTTACAGGGAAAATGGAACGAGTCGATTAATTATATTATTCACCGATGGCACAGGAACAAGGTTGCAGGCTTTTTTATCTGCTACGGGGACATTAATCGCAAATAATTGGTATAATGTAGTCGTAGCCTTTGATAGAGACGGAGTTATTCAAGCCTACATTAACGGCATTGCACAAGCAGGAACATTAGATATTCATTTGCAGAACGGAGATGTACAAAATTTTACAACTTTTAAAATAGGAGCCACTTCGGCGGCGGCAAATCGTTTCGCGGGTAAAGTTGATGAAGTGAGAATATTTCACGCTATAATCACACTTTCCCAAATCCAACAAAACTATTTCACGGGGATAAGCAAACTTTTGGCCAATGGCGCCATCTCTCAAGGCGAATACAACGCTCGGCTTGCGGAGTTGAATTCAAATTATGCAGAAAATTAACGCATTTACATTAATAGAACTTCTTGTGGTGATAGCAATCATCGGGATTTTGTCCGCGTTGATCGTTATTGGGATGAACTCAACAACCCAAAAAGCCAGTGTTGCTAAGGCGCAAGTGTTTGCTAATTCTTTGCGTAATTCTTTGATGGCGGACATGGTCTCTGAATGGAAGCTTGATGGCGGTGTGGCAGGAAATGATGCTGTGTTCGGAGATATTTTAGACACTTGGGACACAAATAATGCCACGGCTGTTGGTGTTGCGCCGGGCCCTGTTATAAAGAGCGGAGCCGATTGTGTTAGCGGCAACTGTATTTCGTTTGATGGCGGAGATGATTACGTTGATTTCGGGAATCAAATGGATTTTAGTATGGGAACAAGAGACCACACAGTTTCTTTGTGGGTGAAATTTGATAATGCGATTGCACCCACCAATGAAGCAATGATTCGCTGTGGCGCTAATGACATTGGATTAGGAAAAGACGGATATACAATTAGGAGGGAGGGCGGGTCAAATAGATTATATGTTCGTTTTTCTGATGGGATGGCAAATAATGTTGCGGATTATTTGTCTGCCAATGGAACATTAGTCGCCGATACCTGGTATAATATTGTTGTAATTTTTGACAGGGATTCTACCGCACGCGCATACATAAATGCTTTTCCTCAGGTAGGGACATTAGATATCCATTTACAAAATACCGACGTACAAAATATTCTTACTCTAAGAATTGGATTAACTCTTGACGGAAAAATGGATGAAGTAAGAATCTTCCACGCAATTACAACACTATCTCAAATCCAACAAAATTATTTCACGGGACTTAACAAATTATTAGCCAATGGCGCCATTACCCACAAAGAGTACGATAATCGTTTCGCGGAATTTAATTCTAACTATGCAAAAAATTAATGCTTTTACTTTAATAGAGTTATTGGTGGTTATCGCGATAATCGGTATTTTGTCTGCTTTGATTGTTGTGGGAATGAGTTCAACAACACAGAAAGCAACCATTGCAAAATCACAGGTGTTTGCCAATTCTTTACGTAATTCATTAATGGGGGATTTGGTTTCGGAATGGAAATTGGATGGAAGCACTAATGATACTTGGGCGGCATCATTTGCAAACAACGGGACGTGGTCGGGACCTACTGCTCCGAACACCGTTGCTACTTATGGAACAGTAGCCGAATGTGTTTCCGGTCAGTGCATGGATTTTGACGGCGTGGATGATATGGTTAATTTTGGAAACAACGCATCTTTATCAATGGGAACAAAAGATCACACAATTTCTTTATGGGTTAAGTTTGACGATGCAATAGCGTCCCAATGGGAAACTTTATTTGCTTGCGGAGACGCCATTGGAAATTTAAATGGCTATTGGTTAAATAGGCATACCGGAGAAGATAGGTTGTACTTATATTTTTCCAATGGAACGACAAGGTCTACCTATTATCTTTCCGCATCCGGAACATTGACCGCGAATACTTGGTATAATATCGTGGTTACTTTAGATAGAGATAGCGTCGCCCAAGCATATATAAATGGAGCAAAACAGACAGCCTATTCTCCCAGTATAGTTGCTGAAGCTGGGGACGTACAAAATTCTATGTTTTCAAGAATAGGGGCATATTCCGCGGGACCCCAGTATATTCTTAACGGAAAATTGGACGAAGTGAGAATATTTCACGCCATAACTACAATTTCTCAAATAGAGCAAAACTATTTTGTCGGACTGAACAAGCTTTTGGCCAGCACTAGTATTTCGAAGCAAGAATACGATCAGCGACTTGCTACACTAAATTCAAATTATGCAGAAAAATAAACTAGCAGCTTTTACTTTAATTGAGTTATTGGTCGTGATAGCGATCATTGGGATTTTGTCCGCGCTGATTGTCATCGGAATGAACAACACAACACAGAAAGCGAATATCGCTAAAGCGCAGGTGTTCGCCAATTCTTTGCGCAATTCTTTGATGTCCGATCTGGTTTCCGAATGGAAATTAGACGGAAATACTAACGACACTTGGGCGGCCTCAAATGCAAACAACGGGACATGGTCGGGACCGACCGCACCGAACACAGTCGCTACTTATGGAACTGCGGCCGAGTGCGTTTCTGGACAGTGTATGGATTTTGATGGAGTAGATGATATGGTTGATTTTGGAAGCAATGCGTCTCTAAGTATGGGGACGAAAGATTGTACAGCGTCTTTTTGGGTTAAATTTGATAATGCAACTGCACTGGACACCGAAAATTTAATTAGATGTGGAACTTATGGTTCTGCGGCGGGAAATGATGGATATTTCATTATGAGAAATAACGGAACAAACAGACTATTATTTCAATTTTCGGATGGTGTTGCTCCTAGGGCAGGCGATTATTTATCAGCCGCAGGAACTTTAGTGGCTAATACTTGGTATAACGTGGTTGTAGTAATGGATAGAGATGGTGTTGCCAAGGCGTATATAAATGGATTGGCGCAAACAGGAACATTAAATATTGCGGGTAGTAGCGGGGACATACAAAATCAAGAAAGTCTAAAAATTGGGGCTAGGAGCGCGTCAGAATATCGTCTTGCTGGCAAAATGGACGAAGTGAGAATATTTCACGCCATAACAACAATATCTCAAATTAAGCAAATGTATTTTGTCGGGATAAACAAACTTTTAGCAAACAGCGCCATCTCTCAAGATGAATACAACGCTCGGCTTGCGAGTCTAGATCAAAACACTGCCCAAAACTAACCCTCCTTCGCCTCGCTGAAGCCCTAATGGTAAAGGCGGGCTTCGCTCAGCTACGGCGAGGCAAAGAAATGTTTGGGCTTGATTGTACTCAATCAAGGGCGCAGAGTTGACGAACCCGAGCCGGGACCTGAGCGAAACTTCAACAGAAGTTTACGCGAAGGGGGCTCCCAAACACGGCTTCAATCGCTTCTTTATTCTTGACTATAGATTCTTAACCATATATCCGGAGTCGAGTTTGTAGCCAAGTTTTTGGCGATAATAATCTCGCACCCCCGCGCCAGAAATAACGGCGATTTTTTTTATCCCAAATTCTTTTTTTACAATTCTCTCCGCCTCTTTCATTAGTTTTTGACCCAGTCCTTTGTGTTGCGATAAAGAATTTTTTCCTGAGATAGCGGCCGTCTGTCCATAGGTGTGCAATTCTCTTACAATCGCGCAATCTTTCAATGTTTGGAGCCCAGGGCCCCAAACATGTTTGGTTTTAGCTTGGGTTTCAAAAAAGTGAGAGGGGATTCGCAATCGGAGCAAGCTGTATAATTGTTTTCTGTCTTTATCCTCAAAACTTAAAAATATTTCTTTGCCACCGGAAGCATCGTAGTCTTCGCGAAAAAGATAAATTTTTGATTTTGAATTTGTATTTCGTATTTCTCTGCATCGAATACATTCGCATTGAATTTTTTCTTGGCGCATTTCTTCGGCGATCACTTGGCGTAAATTGGAAATTCGTTTAGGTCCTCCAATGATCAAGGTAGAGGGGATATCGCGCACAATCCTTTCTATTCGCACATATCTCGGAACCATTTGTTTTATTGTTTTAATTGTGTCGATGAGTATCCTTTCTTTGTATGGCTTGTATTTTTCTTGTAAATATTTTGTGTAGAGCGCCGCTTCTTTTACAAGCGCGCACGGATAAATTTTCAAATAGTCCGGCTTGTAATCAAGGTTGTTGAATAATTCTTTGAGCATTTCAATGTCTCGCTCCGGACTTGAACCGTAGAGGTTAAGCATAATTTGATAAGCCACTTTAAAACCCGCGTCTTTTAAAATTTTTGTCGCGCGAATGGTTTCCTTATTGCCACTACCGCGCAAATTCAGGGTTAGCACGTCTTCATAGATTGACTGCACTCCAAGCTCTATTTTCGTCGCCCCCATTTTTTTTATTTCCATTGCTTCTTTTTGTGTTACAAAATCAGGCCTGGTTTCAAACGACAATCCCACAATGCGATATTTCGCTTTTTCATTTTTTTTCTGCGCGATTTCCAATTTTTTCCAAAGCTCATTAATTGTTAGTTTTTTGTCGTTTGGATCGTCTTTGACATTATTGCAGGCATCAAAACATTTTTTGCAAAACCAAAGTCTGTATTTTTTGGGGTAGTATGACCAAGTACCGCCAATCACGCGAATGTCTATTTTGTCAGTAGGGTGTCCGGAAATTTTTAAAACCTCAATCCTTTTTTGGACCTGGACGTAAGGGTCGAAATTAAGCCTTTTCGCCCGCTCCACCGCGGGTTCTCCGGAAAGGTAGCTTTTCGGTATCCCCGATTCCGTGGGGCAATAAAGGCACTTGCCCGGGCATTTGTAGGGCTTTGTCAAAACCGATACGTTTACCACGCCCGCTAGTGAGCGGATCGGCCTGGTACGCAACAGTTTTTCGAGTTTCGCGTTCGGTTTGATACTTTTTTTATGGACCAAATTATGGTAAGATTTTAAAAGAGAGATGTTGCTGGGGCACGATATTTTAGCCGACTTGGCAATTCTTCTTTTGGCGGAAGACAAATCATCAGAGGTTTCCGCTTTGATCTTTAGAAGATTTTTGATTATTAATTCGTTATTATTCATAAAAATGGACGAAGATACGGCAAATACTTTTTTTGAAAAAACCATTCAGGATTATGACGCTATCGCTGAAAAATATTCGGAGGTAAGGGAAAAAGACTGGGAAGAAATGAATTTTCTTTTTGATAATTATTTAAACCCCGGTGATAAGGTTTTGGATTTGGGTTGCGGCAATGGCAGATTTTACAATAATTTTCACCCCGGGGAAGTGGAATACACGGGCGTTGACCCTTCGCGAAAATTAATAAAGATCGCGAAAGAAATACATCCTGACGCGTACTTTGACGTCGCTCACGGTTTCGCCATTCCTTTTGAGGATGAATATTTTGACAAGGTTTTCAGTATCGCTGTTTTGCATCATATCCCGTCTTTCGCTTTTCGGCAATATTTTTTGGCTGAGGCAATGAGAGTGCTCAAAGTGGGCGGATATCTGATCTTAACAGTTTGGGATATGGACGAAAAGCTCGTTAAAAGAAAATTCAATCCTTTGGCCATTTTGTGGCAAGCCGGACTGGAAGAGGGAGATGTGCTTTTGCCTTGGTACGGCCTGAAAGATGTTTACTTTCATGCCTTTAGCTTGGACGAGTTGGCGGAATTGGCGCAAAGTATGGGTTTGCGAATTGTTGAGGCCGGAGAGATAGCCGTAGGCGAGAAGCCGTACAATAATTTTTACATCGTAACCCAAAGGATATTTTAGGGAAGAATGAAGAATAAAGAAGCAAGAATAAAGCGAGGGAAAGCGGAATGAGAAATCTTAATTCATTCTTCTTAATTCTTTATTCTTTGTTGTTTAAATCACAAGTCGTTTCTAAAAAATAATCAAGATTAAAAGATTAAATTAACCCCCACCTTTTTTGGAATCACTAAAAGATGGTGGTAAAAATAAAAAAAATATGAAAAAAAGTTGCCCCACGATTCCCAAAAAATCAAAATATAATATTGTTGTTTCCGGCGCCGCGGAAACAAATGTTTGTTGCCACGATATTGAAGAGCTTTCAAAAGCAGTGGGAAGCGCGATCGCGAAAGCCGGACACACCCTCATTACCGGAGCTACAAGCGGGGTCCCGTATTTTGCCGCCTTGGGATGCAAGGATGCGGGCGGATTTAATGTTGGTTTTTCTCCGGCCGAATCGGAGTTGGCTCATATTAAAACTTATTGCCTGCCTGTTGATCCGTTTGACGTGATGATCTATACCGGTGGCGATTACGCTGGCCGGGATGTCATAATGACAAAGTCAGCCGATGCCGTAATTATAATTTGCGGGCGAATGGGTACGCTTCACGAATTGACAACGGCAATAGAAACAAAGAAACCGATTGGAGTTTTGGAGCGCACGGGTGGGGTGGCGGACGAGATCAGGAGCCTTATAAAAAGGGTTTACAGCCGGGAATCTGAAAAGATAATCTTTGAAACCGATCCGAAGATTTTGGTCAAGCGGATGATAGACATAGTCGTAAAAAGCAAAAAACACAACAAAGAACATCTTAAAAAGAAAAAAAAGTAATAATGGTAATATGAAAAAATCTAAAACAAAAAAAATAGTTAAAAAACCGGCAAAGAAAAAAGCCGCAGTGAAAAAAACAGCTCCAAAAAAGAAGGCTGTCGTTAAAAAACCGATAAAAAAGAAAGTCGCCAAGAGACCGGTTGCGAAAAAGAAAGTTGTTATAAAAAAGCCGGCCAAAAAGAAAACCAAAAAAAGTTTGACTACCTCGCGGAAAATTGTAAAAAAGTCTAAAGCGGGCTTGCCTCGCTATAGCTCTAAAGGAGCGAAAGAGGGCTTGCCTCGCCATAGCTCGACGAAGACGGGCGAAGCTCGCCTTCGCCAAGGCTTCGGCGAAGCGAAGGCAGGTAAAATTACGCATTATTTTGATAAAATAGGAGTGGCCGTGATAAAGCCGACTGAAGTGTTGAATGTAGGCGATACGATTAGGATCAGAGGCGGAGAAGCTACCGATTTCAAACAAAAGATCGTTTCTATGCAGTATATGGGCGAAAAGATCAAACAAGCGAAAAGAGGTCGGGAGGTGGGCATCAAAGTAAAAGAAAGAGTCAGGGATGGGTATGTGGTCTTTAAGATCGGCTAATTATGAAATTTATTGCCGATTTTCATCTTCATTCAAAGTATTCCCGCGCGACTAGCAGGGAAACTGATTTGGAAAATATTGATAAGTGGGCAAAGATTAAAGGGGTAAAGGTAATTACCTGCGGAGATTTTACGCATCCACAATGGTTTAAAGAATTGCAAACAAAGCTTGTGCCGAAAGAGCCGGGCCTTTTTCAACTGAAGGGCTCGGATTCGGGCGTAAGATTTTTATTGACCACTGAGATCAGTTGTATTTATACAAAAGGAGGAAAGGTAAGAAAAATGCATAATGTTGTTTTTGCTCCTTCGCTTGAAGTGGTAGAGAAACTTAACGAGAAGCTCGGCGCGATCGGTAATATCAGATCGGATGGGCGTCCGATCCTCGGTTTGGATTCGAAAGAATTATTGAAAATAGTTTTGGATGTTTCTTCGGATTGTTTGTTTATGCCGGCCCATTGCCTTACCCCGTGGTTTAGCATTTTCGGTTCCAAATCAGGATTTGATTCCATTGAAGAATGTTTTGAAGATTATGCGAAATATATTTACGCGATTGAGAGCGGTTTGTCGGCCGACCCGTCTATGATCTGGCGCATTCCTGACGGCAGGCGAGTGGCTATTCTCAGCAACAGCGACGCGCACAGTCCGGAAAAGATCGGTAGGGAGGCGAATGTTTTTGATACTGATTTGGACTATTTTTCGATCATAAAAGCGATAAAGGAAAAAGATCCGGAAAAATTTCTCTACACTATAGAATTTTATCCGCAAGAGGGAAAGTATTTTAACGACGGCGATAGGTTATGCAATATTTCCCTTAACGCTAAAGAATCAATGGAGTATCGCGAGCTTTGTCCGGCTTGCGGCAAACGCTTGGTGATAGGCGTAATGAACAGGGTGAGTAAGCTGGCGGACAAAGAGGAGGGATTTATTCCAGAGAATGCCATTCCGTTTAAAAGTATTGTGCCCTTAAAAACAATTATCGCGGAAGCGCTTGGCGTGGGCGAAGTTTCAAAAAAAGTAAAAGCAAGCTACGAAAATATGGTAAATAGTTTTCCATCTGAATTTGAGATTCTTTTGGACGTGCCGATAGATGACTTGAAAAAGGTCGCGGGGGAGCATTTGGCGGAAGGAATAAGGAGGGCGAGAGCGGGGGAGGTGAACATCACCCCCGGTTTTGACGGCGTTTTTGGAAAAGTGAAAATATTTTCACCGGCCGAAAAACAAGAAGCGATCCGCCAACAAAAACTACTTTGAAAAAGAATAGAGAATTAAGAAGCGGGAAGCAAGAATTAACTGAAAATTTTTTAAATATATCTTAATTAAAAGCCGCCTTATGGCGGCTTTATTCTTTATTCTTGCTTCATTATTCCCTTGTCCGCCATAGCCTTGGCGACGGCGGATTTATTCTATCTAAGATACTTTGCTTTGGCGATATTATGTTCCGTCAGGTTTTTACTGAATATCGTTTTCCCGTTTGAATCGGAGAGATAATACCAATAATTATTGGGAGTGGGGTAGATTGCCGCGATAATACTGTCTATTCCGGGATTGCAGATCGGTCCCAGTGGCAGTCCGGGGTATTTGTACGTATTAAAGGGTGAATCGACTTTTGTCGATTCCGTGTAAACTTTATCCGCGCTGTCGATTGTGAGGGCGTACAAAACCGTGGCGTCCGCTTGCAAGGGCATACCCGCTTTGATCCTTTTCCACAAAATATCGGAAACCATTTTTTTGTCTTCCAAAGTTTTAACTTCTTTCTCAATGATCGAAGCCATCGTTATGATCTCGTAAATGGTCTTCTTTTGCCTTTTTATTTCTTGCCGCATCGCCGGGGTGAGTTTGGTTTGAAAATTGGCAAGCATTTTCAAAACAACCTCTTCGGTTCCGGTCCCGGAATTTATAAAATAGGTGTCGGGAAAAAGATATCCTTCAAGTCCGGCATTCGCGGGCTTGTCAGCCAAAAAATCAAATTCTTGGCTAAAGTTTTTTGACGAGGCGGCTTTTCTGTAATCATAGGCGGGCTTGCCGGCGATCGAATAAAAATCTTTTTGCGTTCCGACCTTTTGAGACTCAAAATATTGTCCGATATCTTTGAGATCCCAGCCTTCGATTATAGTAAGGTCTATTTTTGTCGTGGTTCCTTCGGTTAATACTTCGGCAATATCGCGGCCGGCCATATTGGAACTTAGCAAATACTGTCCGGCTTTTATTTCTTTATATTTTCCGGTCGCGAGCAAATACGCGAGCAGGGGATATGGGTCTTCTATGATCTTATTTTTTTGTAACTCCATTGCCACATCGGCGGCTCCTTCGCCCAATCCCACCACGATCTTTTTTTCAACAATATCGGACGGTTTATAGTTGTATATGCCGTCATAAAAATAATAAGCGGTGGAAAATAGAGTCAAAAGCACCAAAATAGCGGCGATTCCTTTGAAAAATCTCTTCATTTTTGTGTTTTAATCTGGAATAATTTGTTATCTGACTCATTCTAGGCAAAAATACAGGTTTGGTCAAATAATTTCTTCGCGAACTTAAAGTGTGGACAATTTTTTATATTGACAAAATCGGTCGCCCTGCTATATTAAAAGCGAAGAAACAAATAAAATATCTTATGATAATGAATAGCACAAAAGCGTATACGAAAAAAGTCTCTACCAAAAGAGTTTGGGTAGCGGCTTTCTGCTTGGCTATTCAATATTAGAGGGGATATTTTTATAAAAGGTTTTACATAATAAAAATAATCCCCTCGCAAAGGGGATTTTTAAGTAAACGAGGCCTATGACCACAACATACTACATCACACGAGAAAAATTGGATGAACTCCAAAATGAATATGAATCATTAAGAAAGCTTTTACGGGAAGAGGCCTCTGTTGACGTACCCACTTTTCTTGAAGGGGGAGATCCCAATCCCGATTTTGTCGTTTACCAGGATACCCTGGAAGAGACCAATTCCAGGCTCTTGGAGTTGGAAAATATTCTAAAAAATTATATAATAATAAAGAAGCCACCGAAAGAAGCGCAAGATAAAGTGGATCTCGGCGCCAAGGTCATATTAAAGAACGGCGACTCAACGAAGACCGAGTTCAAGATCGTGGGCACACTTGAAGCTAATCCGTTTGAAGGAAAGATTAGCAACGAGTCTCCCGCTGGCGCGGCCTTTATCGGAAAAAGGGTGGGCGATATTATTAATCTAAGACCCGACGTAAATTACAAGATATTGAAGATACAATACGGAGACGCTTAAGTAAAAATGGGAAAAATTTTAAAAATCACTTTGATCTCAATTGCCGCGATTTTTCTTATCTCGTTTATTTGGTTTGATTTTTTCTTTTGGCAGGGCAACACCAAAACATTTGAGAATGCTTTGGAAAAAGCCGCTAACGAGAGCGATATTATAATAATTTTCAACTCCGGCGGATTTGGTACCGTGCATTTGGACAGGGCCTGGGATTTTAAGCCCATAGTCTATGGCACGCAAGACAGCCTTACGAATTTGGGCCATAAAGTTTCGGTGATCCCGTATTATCGCACGGAAGAAAGCTGGCTTGGCAAAGCCGCGTACGTAAAAGAAGTGCTTTTTAATTTTCCCAAAGAATCAAAATATCTCGCGAATAAACTTCAAGAATTTTCAGCGGCCCATCCGGACAAAAAGATTATTTTGGAAGGACTTTCCAATGGGGCCGCCTTTGTTACCTCGACAATGGAAAAGATTAAGTGTTGCAATGACAAAATTTTAGCAATTGAGTTTGGCCCGCCTTTTTGGGTAAAAGTAGACAATAATCCTAATATTTTGATTTTTAATAATGGCAAGAAAGACGCGTTATCAAACGGGAGAGTTTTGGATTTATTATGTTCAGTGGGAAAGGCGCCGTTTATAATGATTTACACGAAAATTATCGGAAAACCCATTTCTTTTCCGGAAGCTATGAATGTCCCGGGTCATCAATATACCTGGGCTGAGGTGGAACCGACTGTCTCCGGATTTTTGCAAGAAAAAATAAATTAGAGATGTTTTTAAATTCCGCTTTACGTCAAGGCGGATTTTTTATACAATAAAAGTAATGAATAAAAAATCATTCACTGCATTTACCTTAATTGAGTTATTGGTGGTTATCGCGATAATCGGTATCCTTTCCGCGTTGATTATCATTGGGATGAACTCGACGACACAGAAGGCTAGCATTGCCAAGGGCCAAGTATTCGCCAACTCTCTTCGGAATTCCTTAATGATTAATATGATCGCGGAATACAAATTGGATGGCAATGCCAATGACACCTGGGGAACACACGCGGCCGGCACAGTCAGCGGAGCTTCCGTTTATTCGTCCTGTCCGCAAAGCACTTGTTATAGCTTTGATAATATTGATGATTACATCGAATTGGCTGACGCATCTGATCTAAGAATGACTACCGGTGGCACTATTTCCGCTTGGATTTATCCGAAAAGCACCGGAGAGGGTACTTATGGAATAGTTGTTGACAAAAGCACAAGCTTCAGTGGAGGTGGCGGCTATAATTTTTGTTTATTCCCCAATAATGTTCTTGCTTTTAGAATTGATGCGGGAGCATCCTTACTTTCTTCCAATAATGCGGTTGCTCTTAATCAATGGCAGCTGGCAACAGTCACTTTCATTAGTGGCAATAGGAAGCTTTACATCAACGGAGTAGATGTAACGGCGAGCGGTGGAGGAGTCACTGGATTACCTCCTGATAGCTCTGGAGTTGTCGCCAGAATAGGAAATAGAGCATACGACACAAATTATACTTTTGACGGATACATTGACGATGTTCAAATATATAATCAAGTTATACCCACTTCTCAAATCCAACAAAACTATTTTGTAGGATTAAACAAACTTTTTGCAAAGCAGGGGATGGGAGAATTGGAATATCAACAACGATTCTCTGATTTATTAAATAATTTCGCCACAAACTGATTTTCGTAATGTTTGGGAGCTTAGCTCCTAAACACTCTAAAAGCCCAATAGTATAGAAATGGTTGCTTGATAAGCAACTCTTTTTATACTAAAATACAAGTAAGTTTTATTAAAGTAATTATGAAATTTCGCCACAGAAACGCTTTTTTAATTTTATTTTCTTTCCTCCTCGGGGCGGCTATTTTTATTTGGCTTGGAAAAGTTATCGGTTGGGCGGAGATTGGCAAGGCGTTTGAAAGATTTACGTTGTGGCAAGGCGTCATTATCGTTGCCCTCACTTTCTTGATTGCTCTTGTGGGCAATTGGCGATGGCAGCAAATTTTAAACGACGCTGGAGAAAATATTTCTTTCTGGAGGCTTTTCCGAATCTATTTGGGCGGGTATGCGATAATGTATCTTTTTCCGGTCATTCTCCTCGCCGGTGAGATATTCAGGGTTTATGGAGCGGCACAGGATGAAAAAGTTAAAACAGCAAAATCGGCCGCGTCCGTGATAATCGAAAGAATTTTGGAGTGGACCGTTAATTTGCTCGTGATCTTTTTGGGGCTTTTTCTGTTCGCGTTCAAATTGAATATTCTGCCGCAAAATATTTTAATTGTTTTTGGGATCGCGCTTCTTTTGTTTATTTTCGCCTTAAGTTTTTTCTATTTCAAGGCTCTGAGGCAGAAAAGTATCGTGAAAAGCATTGTTCAAAAATTCAGCCGCAAAGAGATTACCGAGGACAATGCGTTGTTCGAGACCGAAAACACAGTATTCAAATTTTTTCAGCCGAAAAACCGATCGCTCCAAAAAGGGTTATTGCTTTCTTTGTTGCGCGCGGGAGTAATGCTTCTTCGAACCTGGATTTTGGTTTTATTTTTATCAGGAATTGATATCGGACTCATAAAATCTTTGTCTATCTTGGGATTTACTTATCTTTCATCAATGATTCCGATTCCGGCGTCTCTCGGGTCACACGAAGTAATTCAAACAGTCGCGTTTATTTCCATAAATATTCCGGAAGCAATGGCAACAGCCTTTACTATGATCATCCGAGCGTCGGAAATAATCCTTTCTTCAGTCGGACTGTTTTTTATAGTCAAAAAAGGATTTAATGTTTTAACCGAGAAATTTAATATAAAAAAAATATGAGAGTAAACAGAATAGTAAAATATTTGATCTTAGCGGATTTGGCTTTTTGGGGAGGATGGGGATTTGTTACTCCGGTTTTTTCGATTTTCGTTGTTCAGAATATAATTGGCGGAACCGCTCTTGTCGTTGGTATCGCCACCGCGGTCTATTGGATCACAAAATCGGTTTTACAATACCCGGCTGGATTATTTCTGGATCATCACAAGGGGGATCACGATGATTATTTTTTTCTTGTGCTCGGATTCTTGGTGGCGTCCGTGATTCCTTTCGGATATGTCCTCGCGAGGTATCCTTGGCATATTTATGTGCTTGACTTCTTTTACGGTCTGGCGATGGCGATCTCCGTAGCGGGCTGGAGAGCTATATTTACGAGGAATATCGACAAGGGCCACGAAGCGACCGAATGGAGCCTTGACGATGCTATGCTCGGACTGGGAACGGGAATTTCCAGTTTTGTCACAGGTTATTTGGTGTTCAAATTCGGATTTGCCCCTTCGTTTATCTTTGCCGGATTATTGGGATTGATCAGTGTTGTTTTTTTACTTTGTCTGCGGGTGGATATTGTCGGCAATTATTACGAAGGGATTTACAAGGATTGCCTGGAAGTATTCGGATTTAAGAAGAAAATCAAATAAAATATTCTAATAAAAACGAATAAAATTCGCCTCCAAATTCTTACTTCTTAATTCATTATTCTTAATTCTATTTTATGAAAAACCAAGAAATTGCCAAAATTTTATTCGAGATCGGCGATTTTTTGGAGTTAAACGAAGTACCCTTTAAGCCAAAAGCGTATCAGCAGGCCGCGATCGCCCTGGACGCTCTTGAAGAAGATGTGGCGGAAATATACAAGCGCGAAGGACTGAAGGGATTGGAAAAAATTCCGGCCGTTGGTAAAAGCATAGCCGCGAAAATTGAAGAATATTTGAAAACCGGAAAGATAGAATATTACAAGGATATTAAAAAATCATCTCCGATCGATTTTGAAGCGTTAACCAAGGTAGAGGGTTTGGGCGTGAGGAAAATAAAAAAGTTGTACGATGAGCTCGGGATTAAAAATTTGGCTGATTTGGAAAAAGCGGCAAAGGCCGGAAAGATCGCGCCGCTTTTTCGATTCGGAAAGAAAACCGAAGACAATATATTGGAAGCCATTGAGTTTTTAAAACAGTCAAAAGGCAGATTTTTACTGCGAGAGATTTTGCCTCAGGTGGAAAAGATCGAAGAGAGGATCGGCAAGATCAATGGAGTTAAAAAAATATCCGTTGCCGGATCAACGCGTCGCCGAAAAGAAACGATCGGGGATGCCGATTTTCTTGTGGCTGTTGCTGATACGTCGGATAAATACCTGATCAACAAAATTATGAATACTTTTGTCGCTATGGACGAAGTGGTGAAGATCGTGGCAAAGGGCGAGACAAAATCATCGGTAAAGACAAAAGACGGGCTGGATATCGATTTGCGCGTTGTGCATACAAGCTCATATGGCGCGGCCTTGCAATACTTTACCGGCAGTAAAGAACATAATGTGGCGACCAGGCGCCTGGCAATAAAACTGGGTCTAAAATTAAATGAGTACGGATTATTTACTCGCGGTGGAAGAAAGATAAAAGGTGAAACCGAAGAGGAGATATACGAGAGATTGGGGATGAAATGGATGCCTCCGGAGATCAGGGAGAACCAGGGAGAGATAGAAGCGGCCATGACGGATAAGCTCCCGAAGTTGGTGGAGCTAAAGGACATAAAAGGGGATTTTCATTGTCATACGAGCTACGACGGCGGGCAAGATTCTTTGCGTGAGCTCGCAGAGCGGGCGATTGAAATGGGTTATGAGTATCTTGGGTTGAGCGACCACACCAAAACATTGAAAATAGAAAACGGACTCAATGAAAAAGAACTATTGAAACAAAGAAAAGAAATATTAAAGCTGAACGAAGAATTTAAAGAACAAAAAAAGAAATTTAAGTTGTTGCAGGGCGCGGAAGTGGAAATTTTAAAGGATGGCTCGCTTGATTTTAGCGACGACACATTAAGGCAATTGGATTTTGTGAGCGTTTCCGTGCATTCAAACTTTAAAATGGGCAAGACCGAGATGACAAAAAGAATTATTAAGGCGATCAGCAATCCGAATGTTGATATTTTAAATCATCCGACCGGGAAGATTCTTGGTAGTCGCGATTCGTATGAGGTTGATATGGAAGAGATATTTAAAGTTGCCAAAGCTAAAAACATCACATTGGAATTAAATTGTTTTCGCTCCGACTTGAGCGCGCAACACGCGAGGCGGGCAAAAGAAATGGGAATAAAGATGTGTATTGGCAGTGATGCCCACTACAAAAAAGAATTATTTGATATGCGCTACGGCGTTTTTCAAGCGCGCCGGGGATGGCTTACTAAAAATGACGTCCTGAACGCCCAACCCCTGGAAAAATTCTGGCTCAAAAAATAAGGTAGAGAGTTATGAAATACACGCAAGACATACCTTGGTACAAAAATGATTATTTAAGCCAAGAGTGGACAAAAGAGGAGTCTGCTCATTATTTTTTTTATTTTCAAAAAAATTCGTTAGCCGAGAAAGACATAAAAGTAATTGTTGATTCAAAAGAAAAACAATACTCTAAAATAATTACTTGGCTTGAGGTTGATAATAACAAAAAAATTGATTATTATTTGTATCCATCGATTAGGGAGAAAAATATTGTGATGGGGGATGATAGTCCGGGCAACGCGATCTGGCAAGAGCTGGACAATATTGGTGGGCAATTTATGTCAAAGAAATTTGAGATTCATATTGTCTATAGCGAAAAATGTAAATTTATAGGCGAACACGAAGACACCCATCTGCTTTCTTTGCCTTGGGGATTGTCCATTTATTTGTTTTGTGAAGGGTTGGCGCAATATATGGAAAATAATTTTATGGGTATTGATTTGCATATTTCCGCCAAAAGATTGTTAAATGAAAACAAGCTTTATCCCATTGAATGGCTTTGTGATAATAATAATTGGGAAACCGTTCAGCCGACAATAATCTATCCTCAGGTTGGTTCATTTGTTAAATTTATTATAGAAAATTACGGTAAAGAAAAATTTAAAGAAGTTTATCAAAAAACCTCAAGAAATATTAATTTTTCGGAAAATTTAACAGCGATCGAAAAAGTCTATTCGAAAACCATTGATCAATTAGGAGACGAGTGGATTAATTATATCAAAAATATTGGAAATGAAAGCTAAAGCTTTATTATTGATGTCCGGTGGGCTGGATTCCATCCTTGCCGCGAGAATATTACAAAATCAAGGCGTAGATGTTACGCCGATTTGTTTTAAAAGTTATTTTTTTGATTGTGGGGCCGCGAAAAAAGCTTCGAAGCAATTGGGTCTGAAATTAAAGGAAGTGGATTTTTCGAAAGAGCACTTGTCTATGTTAAAAGCGCCTCAGTTTGGCAGGGGCTCGGCCATTAATCCCTGCATCGATTGCCATTTATTGATGCTCAAAGAAGCGAAGAAAATAATGGTTAAGGAAAAGTACGATTTTGTTGCCACGGGTGAAGTATTGGGAGAGAGGCCGATGTCGCAAAACGCGAGATCGCTTTCGCTTTTGGAAAAAGAAGCGGGATTGGAAGGGTTGCTGTTGCGCCCGTTATCCGCGAAAGTTTTAGACGAGACTGTTCCGGAAAAAAATGGTTTGGTGGATAGAGAAAAACTGGAAGGCATCAGTGGCCGGTCGCGAAGGCCGCAGCTTGAGCTTGCCCGGCAATTCGGAATCAAAGAGTTTCCTACTCCCGCGGGCGGTTGTATTTTGACGGAAAAGAATTACTCAACGCACTTATCAAAACTATTGTATTTTAAAAAAGAGCCGGACGACAACGATTGCAAACTTATCAGGCAGGGGAGAATATTTTGGGAAGGAGATATGTTTATTGTCATTGCCCGGGACGAGGAGGAATGCAAAAAGCTAAAAAGATCGAAAAGATCGGATGATGTTTATCTTGAACCGAAAAACTTTACCGGGCCATCGGTAATTGTCCGGGCACTTTCCACGGAAACGAAAAAATCATCCCTAGATGAGATGATTTCCATTGGTAAAAAATATTTACTCCAGTTTTCGAAGACCCCCTTAGAAGATCCGATTTTTACGATTTGGCCTTCTCCAAAATTTTAGAGAATATCGTGGGGTTTTCGTTTGCCATATCTGACAATATTTTTCTATCCACTTCTATGTTGTGCTTTTTTAGTGCGGCAATAAACTTGCTGTAGGAAATTCCGTTTTCTTTACAAACAGACGCGATCCTTATTTGCCATAGAGTCCTTCTTTCTCTTTTTAGCACTCTTCGGTCTCGATAGGCATATGACCAGGCTTTCATCAGGGCTTGTTTGGCAGCCAAGAATTTTGATTTCCTGCTCCAGCGGAATCCCTTGGCCTGCTTGATGATGTTTTTCCTTCGTTTATGCGCGGCAACACCTCGTTTTACTCTTACCATATCTTTATCTTATTTACCTAATAATTTTTTGATCTTTTTGGATTCGGGCACGGACATTTCCACCATCTTGCGAAGTTCTCTTTTTTTCTTTGAGCTTTTCTTGCTCAAAAGATGGTCTTGTCCCACGGCACGCCTCATTACCAATCCGTTCTTTGTTACTCTGAATCTTTTGGTGATCGATTTTCTGGTTTTTGGTTTGGTTTTCATATTATTTTTTCGCGATAATCATCGACAGGCCTTTCGGCTCTTTTTTTAATTCTTTGTCTGTTTTTATTTCTATTTTCTGCGCGAGCGACTCCATAAATTTCTTGATTTTTTCTTCGCCCACTTTCACCAACGCGTTTTGTCTTCCCCTCAGTCGCAGATCCACTTTTACTTTGTCTCCTTTTTTCAGGAATTTTTCCGCTGTGGCGGCCCTGGTCTCAATATCATTGTCCGAAATGTTAAAAGTCAGCCTTATCATTTTCACGTCTCCACCCTTGGCGCCCACATTGATCTTTCTTTCTTTTTTCTGAAGAGAGTAGAGGTATTTGCCGTAGTCGCCGATCCTTGTGACGGGCGGGTCAACTTTTTCGGTTACCTGGATTAGATCTAGCCCTCGTTCTTTGGACAATGCCAAAGCCTTTTCCAACGGAACTATGCCTAATTGTTCTCCGGTTTCAGAGATCAGTCTTACTTCCTTTGCCCTTATTTGATTGTTATATAATGGTTTGCTCAATTGATTGTGGAGGTGGCGAGTAGTGAGCTCGCGTCCAAAAATTATCCCGGTAATAATTCTACAAGCGTATTCCGGCTTAAGTAGGCGATAGGTAGAAAGCCGGACAAAACCCCTAAGGCCTTGAACTGATATTTTTTAAACAGCGATCCTCAGTTCAAAGATTGCTGTCGATCTCGCAAGTTTTATGCCCTGTTCCGCTTAGCGAGAGTCGGCGGAAAGGACAGCATTAAGCGTAAGCTAATGCAGGTTCTTCAAATAAGTTTGCACTTAGTTTGTGTTTCCCTAGTTTAACGAGATTTGAGAATACTCGGCTTGCATATTACTTTTCAAATTTCTGTCGAAGCGATTCACCCCCTTGATTTTAATTCATTGCTTATCCTTCTTTCAATGTCTCTTTTTTTGATGGTTTCGCGCTTGTCAAAGGCTTTTTTACCCCTTGCCAGGCCTATTTCCATCTTTATTTTGTGTTTCTTAGTATAAACCAATAATGGCACTAAAGTCAAGCCTTTTTCCTTTGTTTTACCTACCAAAAACTCGATTTCTCGGCGGTGGAGGAGCAATTTACGGTCCCTCTGGGGATCATAGGTCCTGGCCACGTTTAGGGGCTGATAAGGGGCTATATTTCCGCCAACCCAAAAGATCTCAGGCATTCCCGATTTGTCGCGTTTAACCACCACATAGTTGCCGTTCAGGCTGACGCCTCTTTGCCTCAAGGATTTTACCTCTTGGCCCGTGAGCTCTATGCCGGCCTCTATTTTTTCTAAGATTTCGTAGTTAAACCTGGCTTTTCTGTTTTCCGCTATATCCGCCATAATATTTTTACCCCCTTTTTTTTATTTTTATTTTTTTCTTGGGCTTAT
>Ga0265297_10004420_pt1 | contig 23050 bp, 24 predicted proteins | sample Munlanlwell13791_FD_192502 | JGI IMG/M metagenome (GOLD analysis project Ga0265297, IMG submission 192502) | Leachate microbial communities from a municipal landfill in Southern Ontario, Canada - Leachate well 137-91 | ecosystem: Engineered > Solid waste > Landfill > Unclassified | place... | reverse complement strand
CTCTCCCGTAATAAGCATAAGCCCGGTTTTAGAAGAAATTCCATACAAAAGGCAAGAAAGCGCTTCCTTATGAGAAATACTTTCAAAAAAAAAGTTTGGGTTGCTTGTTATATTAAAAGGAAGGGTTTTTAAGCCGTAAAATTTGGCATACATTTTATTTATCTTTTGACTTCGAATGCTTTCGAAACACTTGCGGAACCTATATTTATGGTTTCCGGCGGAACTTTTTCCTCCGGCTTTATAATATGCACTGTTATAAATATCAACAGGTCAATTTTTTGTGAATAATACGAATCGCGGCCGAAAGCCCAACCTACCAATGGAAGGTCTTTAAGCACGGGTATCCCTGTTCTTTCTTTTGCTTTTCTGTCCTTAAGCAGGCCGCCCATAACTATCGTATCGCCATCTTTGACTACGATTTGCGTTTGGGCTTCTCTTGTGTCGATTATGGGATACTCTGCAAGGATAGTTGTTCCGCTTTGAATCTTACTTGTGCCATTCTGAGTGGATACAACAGGATGGATAATCATATTTATGTACTCGTCCCGCTCTCCGCATGCCTGGGGAACAACATTTAGCTGTATGCCTATATCCTGATACTTATCCAGAGACCCGCCGATTATCTGCGAACTCTGCTCGCTAACCTGTGTTTTTAAGATGGGAAATTTTGTTCCAACCATGATAGAAGCTTCCTGATTGTTAAGCGTAAGTATGCTTGGCGCGGAAAGCGTATTTGTATTTACATCATTTTCAAGAGCATGCATAACTATTTCAAATTCTGCTCCGGTAAGATGCTTAAAATCTATTTTTAAGCCCGTATTATTCTCGGTAAGGGAAGTACCCGTCGGAAAAACAGATGGGGTTTGCCCGGAAAGAGAATGCCCGCCCAAAGTCTTTGTGTTTTTTCCGCTTAGGTTAAGTTGGTCAAATGCAAACGTAGCACTTGATGCGCCGGTTGTCCCTGTTCCGAATTCAAAACCAATATCCCGCAAAAGATTTCTGTCAACCTCCATAACTCTCGTTTTTATGAGGATTTGCTGCGGCATTACATCTATTTCCTTAAGAAGCTTTTCTATCTCATCGAGGCTCTTGGATATATCCGAGACAACAAGGACTTTTGTTCTTGAGATTTGGCCTTCCTCTGCCCTTTTACGTTTAGCCACATCGTCTCCGAATTCCCAACCAGCTTGCCCGGTTGCCTCAAGAACCGAAGCTTTGCCTACCGGAGAAAGCAATGATTCAATGGCTTTTTTTGCATCATTTGCATCCAAGTATTTAAGTTTAAACACTTTTAACTTGGGCACTTCTATTTCCTGCCTTTCTTTTTCCTGGACATCTTTTTCTTTTATTTCATCAACTGTCGCAACAAGAATTATATTGTCGCCGCTCCATTTATAGCTATATCCATAGGCATCCAAAACACCTTTAAGGGCGGTTTGCCAATCGACACTCTCTAAATTAACGCTCACTAAGCCTTCTACTTTAGGGCTTACTACTATATTTACCTTTTTGCCGTTTTTTACAGCTTTCTGGGATATCGATTGCAAAACAACTTTAATGTCTGCGTCCTTAAATTTGATAACAGGAATTACCTCCTGGGAAAATGAAACAAAAATGGCGATAGAAGAAAAAACAAATAAAACAAAAATTGCCAAAAAAAGCCTTGAAAGGTTTTTTGATTTATAATCAGAAATTATCTGTATTATCCTGGATATTTTCATTATTTTCCTCCAGTTTTAAAATAATTACTTCTTTGCCTTTCTGCAGGATGACCTTTTTTCTGCTTATTTTCATAACTCTATAATCATCTATTATATCACTTTCCTTGAATACTTCATCACCTATAATAGCAACACTGCCATCTTTTGAATAGATAATACCTTTTAAAACCAATCCCGCCGGGCCGATATTCTTTTTTACAAGTAATTGCCCGGTTTCGGTTATAAGCGGAGAGAATGGGTCACGCTGTTCGTTGGTAAAAGGGTATTTATTATTTTCGCAAATACCTTTAAGCTGCGAAACAAACAAATAAAGCATACACAGTAATGATAATCCTAACCCTATTCCAACCGTACGATAATTTATCAATTTTTTAGAAGTAAACATACTTAATGAATTCCATTAAAACTAAACTCGCGATTTTCTTGTATTAACCCCGCACCAGAACTCACTCCGCTCCTTCGGTGCGGGGTTAATTCGGCTACGCAACTTTTCGACACCTTTCAGGCTTGAAAAGTTGCTGCCTCATTAATTTTCTTTTATTAAACCGCATATTACCATTTCTATCGAATGATACGGAGAATCTGATAAAATCTGCATCTCCAAAACGTCAAAAAAATACTTGCCGGTTTGAAGGAAATCCATAAATTGCGCAAAGTTATGAAAAGAGCCTATGGCACTTATGGTAATTGGCAGGCATTTAAACTTGCCAATTTTGCTCGCTGCATAATCCTGCAAAGCTTGTGGCTTTATTACTTTTATTTGCACACTGAAGTTTTTGCTTTCTGTAGAAATATAAGAAAACAGCGCTGAATCCTGCTGGGGCAGTATAAACTTTTCTCGCATATCGTCTATTTCCTTCGTAAGGGTTTCACTCTTGCTTACATACCTATCTTTATTTGGCCATTCTTTTTCAATTGTTGCAAGGTCTTGCCTTATTTTGGATATTTTTTTATTTATATTGAAAACTATACCTGCGCCTAAAACCAACAAAATAATTTCGCCAATTGACACAATCACTAAAACAATGGCTACAATAATATTTTTATCTAACTTTAGTTTGCGCATTCTATATAAAATTCAAGCACTTCCGCTCCGTTAAAATTATTCTTTTGCGAGTCCTTTATATTTATCTTTTTAAACCTGGAGTTGAAATATTCTTTAGCCTTTAAATTATTGATGAACTTTTCTAAAGAAACAAGGTAATCTTCATCGATTTTAACTACATACCCTCTTATATCCAACGTATCTTTTTTTAAGCCCATGGTATTAAACCATATATTTTTAGGAAGAGAAGAAAAAATATCTTCGAAGACCTTTGCCATTTGGTTTTTGGGTGTAAGTATTCTTTTAAACTCATTCCTGTCGCTTTCAAGCCCGGCTATATCTTTTTTTATCTTGTTAATTGTTTCGTATCTTTCTTTCCATTTTGACCATTTAATATCTTCATATTTATAGACGCTCGCGCGCATTGCAATGAAAACCCCGAGGGCTATGATAATAGCTAATAAAAAAATGGCGGCCAGGCCGGAATAATAAGAAAAATCTTTCACAAAAATGTTTTCTTCTTTTTTCTGCTTTGGGCTTAGATTTATATATATATTATCCATGGCTTTAGCGCTCTATAGCACAAGGCCGCTGCTTACCGCAAAGGTATTTTTTAAGCTATTGAATTGCTCCGGGCTAAAAGCTGATTTCAAATTTAAAAGATTATCCAAAGACAAGACCGTAGATTCAAGATGCTCCTTAAATAATGCGTCTATGCCGATAACTGAAGAAAGCCCGCCGGTTAAAAAAACCTTTTCTATGCGTTCTCCTTTATTCACCTCGAAATAATCAAAAGAGCTTTTGACCTCTTTACATAACGCCGTTACATTATCTTGTGATAATTCCAAAAATTCTTTATGATTTTCGGATAGGCTCACCCATTTGTCTATTTCCTCAAACGGTATATTTTTTATATGCGATATAATACTTAAAATATCCTTTGTGCCGAATGTTAAATCCCTTGTCATAAACGGAATGCCATTTTTTAAAACAGTAAGCGTAGAAAACCCGTAACCGATATCAAGGACGCTGGTGTTGATTTTCCTCTCCTCTTTGTAATAATTCAAAAAAACATTAACCAGGCATATGCTATCAAGGCTTATATCCAGGATTTCTTTTTTTTCCTTCTCGAAGATATCTATAGTGTTATTTATAAGTTCTTTCTTGGCTACGGCAAGCAACAGAAACATATCGGCTGGGTTTTCTTCCAAAATAGAAAAATCAAAATATACTTCTTCCGGGGAAAAAGGAATATGCTTATTCAATTCATAAAAAAGTGTTTGTTTAATTTTATTTTTATCGAGCCTGGGAAAGTTGAAATACCTGACTAGCGTTGAATGGTCTTTGAGGGATATTTTTACTTTGTTGGTTGTGATATTTTTTTCTTGCCATATTTGTTTCAGGGCGTCCGGAAAAGCTTTTCTTTCCTTTATGAAATAGTCCCTAATACGGCCGCCGCGGACGATCAGCCCTTTTACATAATAGTTGCCTATATTAATACCAACGAAATCCTGAGTTTCTTTTTTTAAAAATTTATTGAACAGGGGGATCGCTTTCACTCGCTGGCCCTCCTTCTTTCGCCCTTATGATTCCGGTTTCATCCAGATAGAAATATCGGGCACCGGTTTTACCCGGGCTTTTTGGGCTGGCTAGAAGACGGAAATTATCATCATCTTGGTATTCGTATACGTAGAGATAGCCCGACTTGGCATTATCTATAAAATCTTTGTCGATATAAGGGGGGTTTGAGTTAGGAGCTACAAGATCATCAAAGTTTTTAGGGTATTTATAATCATTGGTCATAGAATACTGTTGGATTGATTTTCCTAAAGAACTGAGGTTGCTTATAGTAGCAACCTCATTTGAATTAATTCGGGCGCGCAGTACATTAGGCACCACTAAGACGGCTAATACCAAAATTATGGATACCGCAATCATAATTTCAACAAGAGTAAACCCCTGCTGGAAAATTTTTTCTTTTTGCTTAGTCATTTAGCTAATTAATATATATTAAGGAATGCTTCTTCTAAAAAAATAACACCTTTTGCCCGCAATAGTATGTGTTGAGGCTAACTTTTTAAAAGTTACTCCCCAATTAAACTCTTAGAAATATATTAATATGGGGAATGAGGTTTGTCAATTTATCTCTTTATCCGAAGGAAGGTATCTGAGATTTTTTTGTGGTGAAAATAAAAAGAGGGGCAATATACTTGCCCCTCTTTTATGATAAACTTATTTTTGCGGATCAACTAGTTGGCGGTAAAAGTAAACATGCAGCGCGGCTAGCAATAGCTCCTCCAGCTGCCTGAACCCTGATTACGCCATCATCAGCTACACAGAATGAACGTGTTCCGGTCTGGTTTGCCGTAACAGGGACAGCGCTAACACAAAAAGTATTTGCATCAGGTGCCGCTTGGGCATCGGCAAATACATAACCCTGTTTTCCACCAACATCATCAACTGTTGCATCGATATACGGCGGAACCGCTGCTATCAACTGTGCCAACGTAGCATAAAGAGGATTAACGCTTCTGTAACTTTGCTCGACAGCGGAAATAGTACCCAATGTTGACTGAGCTGCTGTTTCATTGGCATTAAGCCTTTGACGTAAAATGTTAGGAATAGAAATTGCAGCTAATAACGCGATGATTGCAACAACGATCATAATTTCTACAAGAGTAAAACCTTTTTTCATCTTACACCTCCGTTTTTTACCATTTCAAAGCCCTTTTTTACCTCTTACACCTCCTTTTTAAGAGCTTTGCTTAATAAAATAATTATAAAGAAATATCTCAAATTAAGGTTAAATTAGGTAAAAGATTAGAGAATGAGGGGGTCTGTTTAGATAATTTAGAAGACAGGCTTATAAAGCTCAAATACGGATTATAATAATAAAACACCGTTATTGCCTTATAACCGGTCTTTTAGCGAAAGATAAGGCCTTTTTACCCCTCACAGAAACCCTGTATTTTAAAGAGCATTCTTTGCTACTTAAAATATAACATATACTCTTGGCGTTGTCAATCCACATAAATGCCCGTGGATATTGGGGTTTTTAACTTTTGAAGGTTTAAAAGCCGTAATCGGATAGATTTCAGCCATAAGAGCCCTTCCGGCTATTTAGTCAAATGCTGCGTTATCTGGATAATCGGCAGAAATAAAGAAATAACTATTCCGCCTACAACAATACCCAAAAACACTATAATTAAAGGCTCAATTAAGCTTGAAAGGCCGGCAACCATAGCGTCAGTCTGCTCTTCGTAAAATTGTGCAACCTTTGAAAGCATTTCTTCAAGCCGGCCACTACGCTCTCCTATCGAAATCATCCTTACAACCATCGGCGGGAAAATACCTGTTTCCTCAAGCGGGGCGGAGATAGTCTGGCCTTCCTGGATAAACTTTTTTGATTTCATTACTGCCTCTTCTATAATCTTGTTGCCTGAAGTTTTTCCGACTATCTCAAGGCATTTTATTATGGGCACACCGCTTTTGATTAAAGTGGAAAAGGTTCTGGCAAATCTTGCTATTGCTATTTTTTTAATGAGATCTCCTAATACCGGCAATTTAAGAAGCATTTTATGGTAATTTTTTTTACCCTTATCTGTATTTATATACTTTAAAAATAAAAATATACTGATACCTAAAAAGATGAGAATGACTATCATATTTTCTTTCTTACTTAAAAAAGTTGAAACATTTATCAATATTTGTGTAGGCAGAGGAAGCTTGGCGTTTAAGCTGTCAAAAATACCTTTAAAAGTGGGGATTACGCGAATCATGAGAAATGTCGTAATACCTATCGCCATAAGCACAACCACTATTGGATAATACATTGCAGAAATTATTTTTTTCTTTAATGCGCTGCTTTTTTCAAGATATACGGAAACCCTGTCCAGAATCGAAGGTAAATTTCCGCTTACCTCTCCTGCCTCAACCATACTTATGTATATTTCTGGAAATATCCGTGGGTGTTTACCAAAGGCGCTGGATAAAGATGCGCCTTCTTTTACATCTTTTAATATAAAGCCTAAAGCCTCCTTAAAAGTGTTGCCTTCTACCTGGCTGCGCAATATTTCCAAACACTCAACCACAGGGATACTGCTTTCAATAAGCGTTGTAAATTGACGGGAAAAAACTACAAGGTCGTCGCTTTTAACGCCTCCTTTAGCTCCGCCTTTCGACCTTTTTTTCGCTTCAGACACGGAAAAAATCATGTATCCTTCTTTTTGAAGGTACTCAACAAGTTTTTCCTTAGATTCCGCGTCTACGAAACCCTTTACAGTTTTTCCTTCTTTATTTTTTACGGTATATGAAAATGTTAACATATCTCTCCAAGTCAAAACTAAAATTTGATGATAGATTCTAGATGCTGGATGCTCGTTGAAAGGTTTTTACTATCATCTAGTATCAAGTATCTATCTGGACGGCTTTACTCTGTCGTTGCGCGTAAGACCTCTTCTATAGAAGTTGTGCCTTCAATGCAATGCGCAAACCCATTTTCTCGTAAAGGCCTGTAACCTCTGTTTTTCATTGCGTATTCGATGATTTCGTCTTCCGAGCGCCGGCTTATAATCATTTCTTTCATTTTATCATCCAAAAGAAGAACCTCCAATATGGCTATTCTTCCCCTGTAACCGGTATCATTACAATAGCTACACCCCTTTGGTATGAAGAATGTCCTGTTATTGGTTTCAATTTTTAAGTTTTTCAAAACTTTTTCTTCTATCTCATATTTTTCTTTACATTTGGAACAAAGTTTCCGGACTAACCTTTGAGCTGTTGCCGCAACTAAAGACGATGCCAAGAGGAAAGGTTCGATGCCCATATCGATAAGCCTGGTTATAGCGCCAACTGCTGTATTTGTATGCAGAGTCGAAAGAATAATTTCTCCGGTTAAAGATGCCTTTATTGCTATATCTGCTGTTTCGCTGTCTCTGATTTCTCCTACCATTATTATATCCGGCGACTGCCTGAGCACTGAACGCAAACCGTTTGCGAAAGTAAGCCCTATTTCGGTATTTACATGAATTTGCGTTATCCCTTCTATCTGATACTCTATAGGATCTTCTATGGTGACTATGCTTTTTTCGGGAGTGTTTGTTTGATTAATTATCGAATAAAGTGTTGTTGATTTTCCGCTTCCCGTGGGCCCGGTTACAACAATCATTCCAAAAGGAGCTTTTGTCGCTTCCTCAAAAAGCTTAAGCGGCTCATCTGAGAACCCCAAGGCTTTTAAGCCGGTCGATAGATTTTCTTTGTCCAAAACTCTTAAAACAAATTTTTCCCCAAAATGCGTAGGCAGGCTTGATACTCGAAAATCTATCTCTCTGCCTTCGAATTTAACCTTGAAACGGCCGTCTTGCGGCAGGCGTGACTCGGTTATGTCCAAAGAAGAAATTATTTTAAGGCGTGCTATTACTGCTTGCTGGTTCTTTTTAGGAAAATTAAATTCTTCATGCAGGCTTCCATCTATTCTGTATTTTATTACTAATCTGTCTTGATAAGGCTCAACATGGATATCTGAGGCCCGTTTTTTTAAAGCATTGTAAATAAATAAATCAACCGCGCGCACAATCGGCGGGCGGGCGCTTTCATCAATCAGGGTTTCAAGAGAATCTTTTGCTTCAAAAACCTCACCTACTTCAAAATAAGAATCCTCATCGATAAATTTGGCAGTATCTTCCGTCTTATACAATATGCTTAGCGCTTTAACAATATCATCTTCCCTGGAAAGCACCAAGTCTACTCTTTCTGCACCGGTTATTATTTTGATATCGTCGTGGCTTAAAACATTTAAAGGGTTGCCGGTCGAAATAGTTAAAGCATTACCAATTCTGCACACCGGAAAAACTTTATACCTAAAAGCTATATCTTGGGGTAACAAATCTTTATTTTTATAAGGTACTTTATATTTCTTCAAATCCAGAAAAGGTATCTTAAATTCTTTAGAAAAGATCAGAAGAAGCTCTTCTTCTGTCACAAGGTGGTTGTCGATAAGCAAGTGCTTAAAAATATCGTAGTTAGAAGCCCCCTCTATAGATTTAAGTACGTGCTTATTTATACTTTTATTTGCCTGTATGTAACTTAATATTTTATTTTTTAAACTCATTTCTAAAGCCTTCAGCTATCAGCTTTCAGTCTTCAGCTGAAAGCAGAAGACTGATGGCTGAAAGCTTTTTTAGTCTTTAGTCTATCCCAATGGTTCGTCCGGGCCCGTAACTTTCAATACTTCTTCAAGAGTAGTTATGCCTTTAACCACCTTGATTAATCCATCTTCCCTTAAAGTGCGCATGCCTAAAAGCCTGGCTTCCCTTTTTATAATATGTTCGGAAGTTGAGCTATTAACTAACGCTCTTATTTTTATGCCTACAGGAAGATATTCACAAAGCACAGTCCTTCCTTTATAGCCTGCGTTTTGACACGAATTACACCCTTTAGCTTTATAGAGCTTTGCCTGTTTGTCTATAGAGTATTTCTCTCTAATAGCGTCAGGCATTGTAAACTCCTCTTTACATTTATTGCAAAGCGTGCGCACTAACCTTTGGGTTAAAACACCGATGAGCGTAGAAGAAAGTAAAAATGGTTCAATGCCCATGTTAAGAAGCCTGGTTACAGAGCCAGGGCTGGTTGTTGTATGAAGTGTCGATAAAACCATATGCCCGGTTAGAGCTGCTTTTATAGCAATATCTGCGGTATCAAAATCTCTTATTTCTCCTATCATTATTATGTCGGGGTCTTGGCGTAAAATAGAACGCAGGCATGATGCAAAAGTCAGATTTATCTGAGGGTTAATACTTACCTGGTTTATACCTTTTAATTGATACTCTATGGGGTCTTCGACGGTTATTATGTTTTTCTCCGGAGCGTAGATATGGGATATTGTAGCATAAAGCGTTGTAGTCTTTCCGCTGCCGGTTGGCCCGCAAACAAGAATTAAACCGTGCGGCTTAAGGCTGTCTTCCTTAACCTGCTTAAGAACATCTTCTTCAAAGCCCAAAAGATCCAAATCAAGAAGCGCTGTAGTTTTGTCAAGAATCCTTAGCGCGCATTTTTCCCCCATACTGGACGGCAAAACAGAAACCCTAAAATCAACGTTTCTATCGGAAATAATACTTCTAAATCTGCCTTCTTGGGGAAGCCTATGTTCTGCGATATTTAAGTTACACATTACTTTTACGCGGGACACCACAAAGGGATGCATTTTTTTAGGAAAAGTTTCTGCTTCGCGCAATAATCCATCTACCCTGAACCTTACCCTGCTTGTTTTTTCCAATGGCTCTATCAATATATCTGATGCCCGTTCATATACGGCTTTCTTTAACATAGAGTTGGTGAATTTTATAACCGGAGCTTCGTCTATGGAGCCAATCTCTTCCCCTGTTCCTTCTTTCTCTCTTATTATTTCAAGATTCTCCGGCCGTTGGCCTTCTATAATATCCTCAAGCGAGGTCAGCGGCTGGCGGCTATAATGGGCGGCTATTGCTTCCTTCATTTCAGACAAAGGCGCTATCACGGGGTTTATTTCACATCCGGTAATTTTCTTTAAGTCATCTATAGCCAAGACGTTTAAAGGGTCGCTCATCGCAACGGTTATGGAGTTACCAATTTTACCTATAGGCATAGCTTGTAAGTTGTGCGCAAGTTTTTCAGGAATAAGGTCTAAAATTTCTTTTGTGATATTTAAATTAAGAACTCTCATCGGCGGGATTGAAAGATATTCCGAAAGTATACTTATAATCTGCGATTCCTGCATAATGCCGAGCTTTACAAAAAGTTCAACCAAAGACCCACCTTTTTCTTTTTGGGTAGACAAGGCTTTTCCCAGGTCATCTTTCGAAATAAGCTTTTTATCGATAAGGTAGTCGGTAAATTTCTCTTTCACCATTCAACCTCGCTTCGCTCGGTTAGTTCACAGAGTACAGATTACAGAAAGCAGAGTACAGAATAATTTCTTATTTCTTCTCTGTTCTCTATACTCTGTTATCTGTTCTCTTTTTCTTAATAGAACTTCTCTATCGCTTTCCTTATGTCCGAGGGGGTACTGACAAAAACCTGGATATCGCAGTGGCTTAAATCTTCCAGGTCTTCTATCGCCTGAGTATTCAAGGGGTTAGCTATGGCTACCGTTAAGGTGGCTCCGATTTTGTCCAGTGCTATCAGGCAATAATGCGTAGCAACATTCTTGGGTACTAAACTTACTGTTTCTTTGGAAACTTCATAATTCTCTAGGGGAAGGTAAGGAAACCCGAACTGAAGGCTAAGGCAATGCGCAATCTCATCTTCCTTGGCAAATCCTAATTTTGCAATAACCTCTCCAATTAAACCACCATCTTTATTCTGGACAGCTAGAGCTTTTTCCAGTTGCTCAAAGGTGATAACGCCCCTTTCTACCAGAATCTGGCCCAAAGGTTTTTCTACTTTTTTAGGAGGTTTCATTTGCTTGCGATGTGCCGATGTGGGATTCGGCGAAAAGTATAAGTTCTTTTGCAGTTACACCGTCTATCGGATTTTCCGCTACAGAAAAGGAGAGTTTCACTTGATTCTTAAAATTATCTTCTATTTTCTTTTTAAGTTCTTTGGCGATTGCCTGCGATTGCCTTTTATTCTTTTCTATCAAAATCGCACACAAACGGCTTAATCCGAACCTTCCGGGTATATCAATTGGCCTTAAGCCTTCTTTAAATATCTTTGCGGTCTTTTTTACCAGCTTCTCCGATTCAATCGGGCCGAATCTCTCTTGATATTCCTTATAATTGGATATTTCCATAAATAATAATGCGCAGGGGCGCTGATAAGAAAGAGACCTTATCATTTCTTCGTCAAGCCTTTTTCTAATATACTTTTCGTTATATAATCCGGTCAAATAATCAAACACTTCAAGTTCATCTACTTTATGAGAAAGCCTCTTGTGCTCCCAGATAATTGCGATATTTTGAGAAAAAAGATTAAGCACGCTTAAATCATCCTTGCTAAACATAAAATTATCAAGGTGTGAAGCAGCAACTAAAATTCCGACTTGCTGGTTTCTGGAAAGAATCGGCACAACAGCCATATTAATCACACCTAATCCATTTGCAAGCTTCGTATAAGGAAAACTCTTGTTTTCTTTATCTAGAATAAATGTTCTTCCGGCCTTATATAAATCAGAATTTTTTTCATCGATAATTTCTTCAACTTTTGCGGCATCAATTCCGCAATAGCTTGCTAATTCGAATTTTCCGGAAAGCTCATCCAAAAGGATACAAAAGCTTATTTTCATTTCCACTATTTCTTTCAAACGCTGATTTAGAAATTGAAGTATTTCCCGGGGAGGCAATTCTTTTGAGAATAAATCGTTTGCCTGTAAAATTGTAGACAAAACCAAAACTTTCTTTGAAACTTCCTGGTTTAATTCTTCTGCTTTCTGGCTGAAATCTTTAAGTTGCTCCAGGCCGCTTCTCATTTTGGAAGAAAGTATATTAATTATCGATTCAAGGCTCTGCACTTCATTGGCCACATCAGGAGCATCTTCGCCTATGTTTTTCAGTGTTTTTTTAGAATTAGAATATACCCTTACGATTGAAGTAAAAACTTCGAAAATTATCCACCACCCCAGGGATATAATTAAAAAAGCAGCGACTACGGCATGAATCGAAATGTACAGGCCGCTAAAGTGGTAAATGATGACAATAAGCGGAATTAATGTAACCAGGGATATAGCTATCCAAATTCTTCTTTTTAAACTTAATTCCTGGATCGAAAATTTTTTTTTCTTATCATTATTAGGCATGTAATTTTAATTTTTAAATATTCTTTTTATAACTCAAGCTACACCCGCCGCAACCACCCTTCTAGGCATACATTTAAATAAAGCTTAACATTTTTCGCCTTAGATGTCAATTGAAGCTGGTTTCCTTAAAGGAGAGTATTACATTTATACCCTTAAGTATCTCATCTATAGTATAAGGCTTTGTGACATAGTAATCTGCTTCCAGGGAATAACCTTTTTTTATATCCTCAAGCTCCTTTTTGCCGGTTGCCAGCATGACAAAAATATCCGGCTTATTTTTTTTAATCCACTTAAGCACTTCCAGGCCGTCCAGCTCCGGGAGTATTATATCCAAAACCACCACATCCGGCATAAAATCTTGCACCTTCTGAATAGCGTCTTTACCGTCAACGGAAGTTTCAACTTTAAAATTAAACCTGCGAAGCCCTTCCGCAAGCAAGGTTAGTGTATCTTTCTCGTCTTCAACAACCAGAATTTTTTTTCCTCCAGGCATATTAATTACCTCCCCCCTTGCAACCACAGATATTATTCATCCGTGCCATCTACCCGCCCTTAAGCTATGTTAAAAGCACCTATGGTTGCATTATTTGATTTCTCCGTTTTTTATTACTGCTATCATGTCCTTAAGAAATTCTCTTTCAGCACTTGCTAATTTGAAATGATGTTTAAGCAGTAATGTTAAATTCTTTGGTGTATTTTTATGTTCTTTTTCTTTTTCAAGCAACCATCGTTTTACCTTTTCCAAAAACCAAAGCCGCAGCCTTAGTAGCGGCAAAATCTTTTTTTTATCAAGGAAAGGTAAAAAATATAAAGCCACATCTAATTCAACGAAAGGTTGACGCTGCGAAAGAAATATTTGCCTGCAAAGCTCGAAGAATTCCTTCTCTCCGCGAGGCGTTATATGATAAATGTATTTATTAAGGTTCTTTTTCCCTTTAATTTCCTTTTTTTTTACAAGGCCCTGCTCCTCCATTTTGCTAAGAGGGTAGTATATCGATTGCATTTCAAATTCAGAAAAAATTCCCATTTCTTTCTGAATTATTTTTTTTATCTGATAACCGTGCTTGGGGCCTTCTTTTAAAATACCTAATATTACAAGCCGCTGTATACGCATCTTTTAAAGCTCTCAGCTGTCAGCTTTCAGTTATCAGCTCCTGAAAGCCGATAGCTGATGGCTGATAGCCTTTATTCCTTAAACACACCCATCTTTCTGAATTTATCGTACCTTAGCTTAAGAAGTGTGTTTATATCCATACTTGTCAACTCTTTCAGACCCTTTAAGATTGACTCTTTTAAATTCTTAGCCGTTATTTCATAATTTCTATGGGCGCCGCCTTCAGGCTCCTGGATAATTTCATCTATTATTCCTAAGTTTAATAAATCCGGCGCGGTTAATTTTAAAACTTTTGCTGCTTCCTTTTTTGCCGCTGCATCTTTCCACAAAATAGCAGCGCATCCTTCCGGAGAAATAACTGAATAATAAGCGTATTCCATTGTTAAAACTTTATCCCCCACCCCAATTCCCAAGGCTCCCCCTGACCCACCTTCGCCTATCACGACAACAACAATTGGGGCCCTGATGCAAAACATATCTCGTATATTTTCTGCAATCGCTAGGGCTTGTCCGCGCTCTTCAGCCCCTATTCCCGGATACGCGCCTGGTGTATCAATAAGACAAACTATAGGCAAACCAAATCTTTCTCCAAGGCGCATAAGCCTGATTGCTTTACGGTACCCTTCAGGATTTGCACAACCAAAGCTTCTGGCAATGTTTTCTTTTGTATCTTTGCCTTTTTGGTGCCCGATAAGAACAATTTTTTTGTCATCCAGCGTTGCAAGACCGGCAATAATCGCCCTGTCTTCTCCGAAAAGCCTATCACCGCACAAAAGCAAAAAATCTTTCATTATAAGATTGATATAATCCATGGTGGTAGGCCTTTTTGGATGGCGGGCGATTTGTATTGTCTGCCAGGGAGATAAATTAGAATAGATTCCTTTTTTGAGGTTCTTTAATTTTTTCTCCAAATTATTTATCTCTGCAGATAGATCAACTTCTTTTTCTGCAGAGAACCTCCTCAACTCTTCAATCTTTCTCTCCAACTCAATAACTGGTTTTTCAAAATCCCAATTTTCTATCATTTGAATAGCCTTCAGCTTTCAGTCGTCAGTCTTCAGCAGCTGAAAGCTGATGACTGACAGTTTATTATTAATCGATAATAGTTACCTCTGTGCCCACAGGAACCATGTCGTATAATTCTTCCACTTCTTCGTTACGCATTCTGACACAACCAAGAGTAACTTGTTTGCCAAGCTGCCCTGGTTCGGTTGTGCCGTGTATTCCGTAGCCTTTTGCTTCAATGCCCAGCCAACGGGTACCTAAAATATTCTCCGGGCTATCGGGCGGAACAACTGCTCCGGCTTTAAACCAAGTAGGGTTAGGCTGTTTATTAACAATTTTAAAGACACCTACCGGGGTTGAATTATTTTTACCCGTAGAAACTATATAAGTTTTCACTATCTCATCGCCGACCTTTAAAAAAAGAAGGTTTTGCGATTTATCAACCACTATGGAAAATTTACAGTTATTAATTTTTAATTCCTGTTCGGGCCTTATTACATCCGAGCTTAGATTGTTGGTTCTTTTGATAAGTTCTATTGTGGTATTATTTTCTTTGGCAATCTTCGCCAAGCTATCGTTTGGCCTTACAATGTATTTCTTCGCGCATTTATCTACTATGGGAGAAAATATAATTTTTATATTTATATCCTCTATCTTTCTTTGTATTTCTTTAAGCCTTGCGGTATCGTCTGTTTTTTCCTGCGCCTGCTCATAAAGTTTTTTTGCCGCCAGCAAATCGCCGTTAAGGAATGCCATATCTGCTTCTTTTAGATAGGCTTTCTGAAAATTTGATTGTGCATTGTTAGATTTCCTCCCCAAAGCAAATAACACAGCCAGAGCAACGACAATCGCAATTGCCGCTATGATTATTATGAATTGTTTTTTCATCTTTTTACTCCTTTTCAATGAGACTTGCATTTTTGCAAGCCGCAAGGCGCAGCAAAAATGCTTAGTCGAATTGAACCCAGCACTAATTTTTTAAACAAGCGCCGAGCTATCAAAATGTTATTAAATCTTATAGTTTTACATTACAATTCCAGCCTAACCACAAAAATTAGTGCTGGGTAAATTCGGCTACGCAACTTTTCTACGCCAGTTATGGGCTTGAAAAGTTGCTGCCTCATTTATAAAATAACAGAGTTACAAGGATACCTATGAGTGCGCCTGCAAAGACTTCTGTAGGGGTATGTCCTGCTAGTTCCTTTAAGCGGTCATCTTGAATTTTACGTTTACTATGTAAATCATCCATAATCCTGTTAAGAATACGTGCCTGCACGCCTATAGACCGCCGCCAGGTTTGAGCATCAAACATTGTCATCAATGCAAAGAAACAGCTCATGGCAAAGATAGGAGAAGAAAACCCCACTTCTTTACCCAGAGAAGAAGCCAGGCCCACAACTGCTGCGCTATGCGCTGACGGCATGCCTCCGGTACGTAAAATCCAGTTAAAGTTGAATTTCTTCTCAGTAACAAGCCCTATAATTACCTTTAAGCCCTGGGCTGTCACCCAACTTAAATTCGTAATCCAGAAAACCTTATTGGACCATAATCCTTGAAAAACTCCTTCCATATTTTAATATTATAAGGATAACCCCAGATTTTGCAATAGCAAAATCTGCCCGAAGGCCCGCCGCCAAAATTTTTAAGCCAAAGGTCGAACCGAAACTTAATCATAAGTTTCGGTTCGAGGTAATCCTAAAATTTGCATTAGAAATTATGGTCTTGACTTAACATGTTTAGTGCGAAATACTTGTACAATAACTGCCTGATATAAAAAATCGCAGGCAAATTTTGGAATAAAAGGGTATTTGGGCAATAAAAATTAAATTTGCGGCTATTTGCTGCTGCTCTTTGTATGTATGCGCCACTGAGGCTTTCTCGTTCGACTATATTAACGATTATTTAAAAGTATACCTGCTACGCTTGGGCATGTGGTTTTTGAATTAATGTACCAGAATGCCTTGGTCCCTGAGTTGTTCAATCCGCTCTTTAGGAGGGCGCTTGCCAATTTTTGTCACGCCGGATACGGGCTTTTCGGTAACCACAGAAGTACCTTCTGCGCCGGCGGCGGCGGGCGAGCTTGAAGAAGTAGGTGTTTTTTTGGGGGACACATTGGTATTTATCTTTTTGTTTTCTAAAGTAACTGTTTCTTTTGCGGGTTGAGCTTTTTTGATAATGGTGATTGCTGATTTATTTTCGGAAGGTAAAGATGATTGCTGGTGCCTGGTTAATGTTTCTTGCTCTTCGGCAGAAAATTGTTGTACAATTTTCTGTACTGGAACGGATTGGCTAATATTGCTTTTTCTATTTATAAAAATCAAAAGAAATACCGTGGCAAGAATAAAAACTATATAAAAAACCTTCTGTTTCATAATTTAATTTTCCTCCCAGGATAATGTAGTGTAGTCTCCGGTATTAGGCATAAAGGGCGGTGGGCTATTTATAAATCTTGAGTCATGTATATAATTTTTGTCGTATCCGCTCATTTTGGTTGAACCACTAAAAGTGCCGACAGGGCCCCTTAAGTCCTGGATTATTCCTCCGTAGACGGTTAAAGTCCCTTTCATATAGTCATCCCAGTTTTCCATCATAAAAGAGTTGTTTAAAGCCATAACGGCGGCGTCAATTTCCAGGTTTGAAGGCGCAATATCATCAATTACCACATCCGATTCAGAAATTATACCAAGGGTATCATCTGAGGTACCGTCTCTCGGATCATCGGCGTAAACAATATTATTGGGAATAATGACATCCTGGCTTGCGCCTACGGTTAACCTGCCGTTTAGAGTTCCGGAAACAGTCAAGGTTCCATTATTCACAAATAAAGCCCCGTTTGTTGGTATGCTTACTGTGCATCCAGACCTACATCCTGATTTATTTCTGTTTGTCAGGTATATAGTCCCATTACTGTTAAACACCGCGGTAGTATTACCTGTTAAGTAAAGCCCGCCGGTACTTGCGGCAGCGGAACGTAAGGCAAGCGCATTTTCCGGCATATCAATATGTGCAACCCCAAGTTCAATCCCATCATTGAAAACAGGGACATCATTCGGTGGATTGCTGGTAAGGTCGGGTAATTCGTCGGAAGTAACAGGGTTATTATTGTTATAAAAATATATGTAGGGGTCTACTGAGTGAGCCCTACCATCAAATACAGGGTTACCGGCGATATTGTAATGGCTATTAGTGTGTGTGGGGCCGCTTAAATGGTCGCGTGTCCAGAACCAGACGTTTTGGCAACGATTCCAGTCGTCACAATAAGTCTCTGAATTAGTCCACCAAAGATATCCTCCAAAATTATCTACTTTAAGATAATTTGACAAAACCCTACTCATATTCCCGAAAGTCCCCGTAGAAGTTACTTTATATCTTCTAACCAGCGGGTTGGTGCCTACCGGACCAAGGTCATCTATGGCAACAGTGTAAGTGCCTCCGCCTACATTCTGAGGCCCACCCCAAGGGTCAACCGAATCAGCCGCAGGCGGTGAATCCTGGCTTCTTAACCAAAGAAGGGCGTGGTCGAGCCCTGCCTCAGCAATATTAAATGCAGCAGCTCTTCTCTTAAAGATATCCGCAATAAAAGTCTGGTTTATGCTTGCACTTATAAATGCTGTCGCATAAATAAGTAAAGCTATTATCATAACCAAAACAAAGATAAGTGCTGATCCTTTTTTAGTTCTTTTTCTCATCATATTCATTTTATCTGTTCCTCATTTTTACAAGAAGCTGGACCGTATCATTTAATACTCTTCCTTTTTTATCCGCCTTTTGCACGGTGATATCTATTCGTAACATATCATCAGGAAACGGGTCTGGAGGCGCCAGCCTTGAAAATTGTAGGCTTGTGATATTGCGCGCAAGCACGCGGTACTCTCCCGAACTGGTCCTCCTTATTATTTCTCCGTTTACATTCCGTTCATAAGTGATAATATCAGCCGACCAGCTTATCGACGGCACGAGATTGCCCCAATTTATAACTACTCCGTTGGCATCTTTATTTGGCAAATGGAAATTTAGTGAGGTGGCTGTGGCTCCATCTGCCAAATCTGTTTGCGCGGGTGCCGTATATTTCAGCTCTTTTTCCATTGTTGTCAATGCCTTTATAATTTCGCGGCGCAATTCGACTTCGACATCGCCCGAAAACCAGGAACTCATGCCGGTATTTAGCGCGAGAAAGGTCATGCCTATCACTATAGAAAAAATAGCTGCCGCGATAAGGACTTCTAAAATTGTAAACCCAGCGCAAAAATTATGATTAACGCCCATTTTGCGGGAAAAACTTAGCCTCATCACGTTTCGATGAGAAAGATCTAAAGAGCCCTTATGCTTTTCCAACGAAAGAAGATTCATCTTTTTATTTCCGGTTAACCATCTTGGTCGTTATTTGTGCCACTGAATCTATTATGCCATTGCCATTTAAATCTTCACCTGCATCAAGTATGCCATTTAAATTTGTATCTTCCCCTATAATCCTGTTTCTCTGCTTCCAACATACACTTACAGTTACTTCCAAAAATTCCGGATTGGCATTGTTGACCGATACGACGCCCATACTTTCTGGGATATCATTTAATACAAAATTAAGGCCGTTATAATTGTCCATGATATTCCCGAAAATACTGGTACGCATTTCCTCAATCATTCCCTGCGCGGCAGTAGTTGCGATATTTATGTTTTTAATGGTATCAATTAATATGAAACAATTAGTATAAGCTATCAATATAGTGCTTACAAGTAAGACTAGTATAATTATTGCCATCAACACCTCAACGAGGCTAAAACCCTTTGCAAAAAAAACCTGTTTTTTTGCCCTCATACCGCCTTCTTTTCTCTTGATTTTTCTAATAATTTCCTGGAAAGTATGTAAAACCCCTATTAAATTATAGAACATTTTAGCCTAATATACAACAGTAAAAACCCATTGTTTTCAAACAAAATGATTCTTCCGGGATATTACGCTTTTTACGTCTTTTGGCGCCTTTAAACCCACAAATTCTTATCCAAAGACCTGTATTGGATGGCCTCGGAAATATCCTCTGCCGAGATATTCTGCCTATCTGCAAGGTCAGCGATTGTCCTGGAAACCTTAAGTATTTTGTCGTAAGCTCTGGCGCTAAAATTAAAATGCGAGATTGCCATCTTAAGCAGTTCTTGAGCTGCTTTATCCAATCCACAGAATTTACGTAATTGCTTATGGTTCATCTGGGAATTGAAAAATATTTTTTCATTTCTGAACCTTTCTGCCTGAATAAGGCGCGCCGCCTCAACTCTTGCTTTTATGGCTTGGGAGCTTTCTGCTTTAAAATCACAAGACACTAAATCGTCCGTCTTAATTGCGGCTAATTCCAAGTGAATATCTATTCTATCCAGAAGCGGGCCGGAAATTCTATTTCGATATTTTTGTATCTGGTAGCTTGAGCAATGACAGCTTTTTTCCTTCGAACCAAAATAGCCGCACGGGCAAGGGTTCATTGCTGCTGCGAATAGAAAACGGGAAGGAAGTTTTAAATGCCTGGCTGCTCTTGATATGCTAATTGAACCATCTTCAAGGGGTTGCCTTAACGCTTCAAGCGCATCTCGGTTAAATTCCGGTAGTTCATCAAGAAAAAGCACTCCGTTATGAGATAGAGTTATTTCTCCCGGCTTTATGTTTGCTCCACCGCCGACTAAAGCGATACTTGAAGATGTATGATGAGGCGACCGGAATGGCCGCGATTTTATTATTGGCTGAGATTTATCCAAAAGGCCTGCCACACTATAAATTTTAGTTACCTCTAAACTTTCCTCAAATGCCATATCCGGTAAAATCGTAGGCAGGCGGCGGGCAAGCATAGTTTTGCCTACACCCGGGGGGCCAAGCAAAAGAGCGTTGTGCATACCGGCGGCTACAACTTCAAGCGCCCTTTTAGCGAAAGATTGGCCTTTGACTTCGGAGAAATCGACTTCGTATTGGGGGTTTTCGGAAATTACATTGGCCGTATCGGATTTAAAGGGCTTTTTTTCAATCAGGCCGCAAAGAAAAGATACAGCCTCGCTTATGCTTTTTACAGGATACACCTCTAAACCGGAAACTAACGCTGCTTCGTGAGCATTTTCCAAGGGGACAATAATTTTTTTACCCTTTTCTTTTGCGTATAGCGCCATTGGGAAAACACCGCTTACCGGGCGAAGCTGGCCTTCCAGAGAAAGTTCTCCGATTATAAAATAAGAAGACGTATCCAATTGCGCCTGGCCTGAGGAAGAAATAATGCCCAGGGCGATAGCTAAGTCAAAATGTGTCCCTTCTTTTTTGATGTTGGCGGGTGCGAGGTTTATTGTGATTTTCTGGGAAGGAAATTCAAAACCGCTGTTTTTTATGCTTGAACGTACCCTGTCCCTACTTTCCCTGACAGACGCGTCACAAAGCCCGACCAAAGAAACAGCAGGAAGGCCTCTTTGGACGTCAACTTCGATGCAAACCGGATAAACATCCAGGGCAAAATTACCTAAAGAGGTTGTCTTAGAAACCACTTTTATTGCCTTTGCCAACCCAGCAGGATTTCCTTTTGGGTTGCCTCATAGAGGTTTCAGCTTTATAAAAACACTCTTTTGCATAATCGTAAGATCAATAAGAATCAAAAAAATTAAGCAGGCGCAGCGAGGTGGCTATTTTTCCGAACAAAGCATCTTTTCAATTGTTACTTTTATCATGTTTCGGTCTTGGTCATCTATCTCGCAAAACTCAACACCGGTATCGTAATAACAAATACCTTTTCTATAGGGGCTTTTTTTGTCAACAACCCATGCGATTTTTCCTTTGCAAATTATTTTGTTTCCTTTTAAATGCATCTCTATACCGATAACCGTTCCTGCTTCAATTTTCTCTCCAGTTATAACGCGTACCCCGCCAGCAGAAATATTTTCGGTGTGCGTGGAAATGCTATGCTCGGGAAAACTATGCAGCAATATCTTGCAAGGAAACCGTACTCTTATAAACTTTCTCTTTTCTATGCCGTCATAATACATAGAATTGATATTATAGTAAGCCTTATTTTTTCCTAAAGCTTTTTAATTTGAGAGCGTTGAAAACCTTTTCAACGCTCTCATCCCGAGCGTCCGCGAAGGATCTCAAAGTGAATTCTCTATATAATTTTAAGATCCTTCACTTCGTTCAGGATGAGACTGTTGACTTTTTTAACGGTCTCAATTTATATTTTTGTAATTGCCTCTTTTCCCTAAGCAGCCGTGAAATATTTTTCTGCCGGTTTGTATTTTTTCCTTTCGCCATAAAATTTATACAGGGCTTTATGCTAGGATTTTACCTCTTATTGAATAATTTTCAACCCTAATTTTGTTTAACACTGATTATAAAAAAGTATTAAATCCGCTCAATTACTACAGCCAGGCAGGAATGGTAGTGTATAAGATAAACAATCAGAAGGTATATTTAACGAGGATGAGTAACAACTATTTTTTCAAGTTGTACTATTTTTTCGCGGGAAAAAGTGGATTTTCCGCCCTTAGTCAGGAAACCTTGATTACCCAGTTGCATTTTTATTTTGTCTATTTCTCGCTGGGTTTTTACTTTCAAATCCCAAATTCTCTTACTTAATTCTTTAATGCTCTGGCTTCTTCTTGCTGTAAACAGTTTTTTTTCATCAAGACTATTGATCTTGCCTTCCCATAGCCTTAATTCTTCTTTTAAGCCGGCTACGGTTTTATTTAAAGCAGCATTTTCTTCCTTCAGGAATTCTTTTTCTTCTTGTGCTTGTTTAAGCAAATCTTCTGTTGCATTTAATTTAGCCTTTATTTGCGCAAGTTCAACCATAAGCGTATCCTTATCATAGCTTACGGCAACAAAGGCCCCCTTTTTACCTTTTAGCTTATCTCCCAGCTGCCCCAAATCTACGCTTACTCTTTCGCTTGGGGCCGAACTTAATGCCCTTCTAAGAGACCTGATGATTTTTTGTTGATAAACAATCAAAAATGCGCCTAAAACTATGGCTGAAATCAGTATAATCAACAGGCCCTTACTCATGTTTGCTTTTTTAGAAATCATACATATTCTCCAATTAGTTGATATATTGTAAGACAATATTACAATCTGTCAATGAAGAATTTAAGCGTTACAATAAGCTACATTTACAATGTAAGCCTGTGAAAAAGCTATAAATCCTTCAATTTTACGGCCACATATGGCACGATAAGCCTGTAGCTTACAGCTTTTAGCATAAAAACTTGCCATAATAGCTTTTGTATGGTATAAATAATTTCAATTAACAGGAGGGAAAATGGGAAGATATAAAGAAAAATTGAAAAAGATTCACAGAAAAAAAATGAGAAAAGCCAAGGAAGCAGTAAGGCTCTATTATAAAAAAGAGCTAGCCTACGAAAAACTAAATGCTTTGGCTAGGAAA
>Ga0265297_10004419_pt1 | contig 23050 bp, 21 predicted proteins | sample Munlanlwell13791_FD_192502 | JGI IMG/M metagenome (GOLD analysis project Ga0265297, IMG submission 192502) | Leachate microbial communities from a municipal landfill in Southern Ontario, Canada - Leachate well 137-91 | ecosystem: Engineered > Solid waste > Landfill > Unclassified | place... | reverse complement strand
AACACCGGATTATTAAGGAAGGGAAGGAGCGCAGGATACTGACAATTGCGGGGGGTAAGCTTACGACATATCGAGCTATGGCCAAGGATGTTGTCGATGCAGCATGTAAACTGCTTGGACGATCTGCTGCTTGCATTACTGACAAAAGGCCCTTCCCTGGAGGACTTCCTGATACGTGCGAGAGATACAGCAAAGAAGCTGCTCCTGCTTTTGTTGATCAATACAAGATTGCCCCTGCTACCGCACAGCATCTTGTGAATTTTTATGGGTCACGCGCTGAAAAGATTTTGCAATTAGCACAAGAAGAGCCGTTCTTAGGAAAAACGATATCTCCTGAAAGCGAAGATGTATATGCTCAGGTTGTTTTCGGCGTACGAGAAGAAGGCGCAAAAACATTGTCGGATATTATTCTCCGGAGAATGCATCTTGGGATAACGTCATCACGAGGAGTATTCCAGATTGAATCTATTGCGAATGTAGCCGGCAGGGAACTCAAATGGAATGCACAGGAAAAGCAGCATCAGATTGAGGAATTTAAAAAAAGTTTACAGAAAGAGGTTGAAGCTTTGACGCAATAAATCTAAACGTCATTACGAGGAGGGCATATGATTAACTGGGCGCATATACATCTTATTATCAATCACGTACCGGCTATTGGCACTATGGGAGCGTTTCTTCTTCTGTGCTATGCTCTTGTTAAAAAAAGTGAAGATGTCAAGGTTGTAAGTCTCTGGGCCTTCCTGCTGGTTGCGCTCATCACAATTCCTGTTTATTTGACCGGAAATGCTGCCGCAGATGTTGTTAAAAATCTTCCCGGTGTGACGGAAGCATACATCGGCAGACACGAAGAAGTTGCGTTCTTTGCCCTGTTTCTTGCGGAGATAGCAGGGATCGTGGCTCTTGCAGGATTGATCCTGTTTCGTCGTTTGCGCACAATCCCGAACTGGATCATTGTTCTTGTGCTCATATTGTCTCTTATGAGTGCTGTTGTCATTGGTTTTACAGCGAACCTTGGCGGTGAGATCAGGCATACGGAGATACGAATGTAATAGATTTGATAACGATACAGACATCTTGTGCCATTGCGAGGAGTCTCACGACGAAGCAATCGTCTTGTACCATCGAGATTGCCACGCTTTCTTCGGCCGCTCGCAATGACAGGCTGACTATTTGAAACATTCTCTAGTATTGCTTCGGTACCACCCTCAATTCCAATGAATTTGCTGTTGATCCGATTACTTCAACGGTAAAGGTTCCGAAATCTTTCAATACCAGTTCATCCGAAATCATTTGAGCGCTGTTTTGGGAATCCACAGAGATTTTCCCGGTTGTGCCTGCGAAACTTCGCTCATGCACTTCCTTGATCCCGCGAACTTGTCCTTTGAACTCTTGCTTGAATTTGACGAATTGCGTTTTATTTAATCCCGTGATCGTAATATTGACAGACCGCGTACCTCCGCTTTCCTTTGCATATACGGCTAGAATCTTTGTAATCATTTCATCAGCAGCTTGAGTTGCCGCCTTGTTTAAGGCATCGTTTCCTGCAGTGATTTCCGTAATATGCACAGCAGCGCCATGCGCATTCACTGTTGCAATGACCTGGCCGGTGTCAGTCCGGACTGCCCGTGCGGTAAGGTCAGCCTGAACGGATTTCATGCCTCCGCCGATATCTCCATAGGGTTTTGCAATGGCCTGGCCAATGATAACGACTTCTGCCTCTGCCTGCTGCCCGAGTGTTTTTGCCTGGGTTGGCGAAAGATTTTGAACCCGATAGGGAGCGGTGACTTTTATATCTTTTTGAGCAGCCTGATGATCGATAAATTCAAACCCTTTTTGGGTAAATCGATCCATAAATACATTCTCGACAATGCTCATATCAACCTGTGCTGTCCGGGTTGTCCACCATGCATGCCATGTCTGGCCGATATTCTGTTCCGCAATCATCACCATGGTTCGGGGCTTGTGCATTCGGCTCATGAGAATGCCGATACCGGAAAGATTTTCATTCAACCGGCTGAGAGCAACCTCGGCAGTGATCCGAACCCGTAAAAGATTACTATCAACAGTCTCACTGACCAACGTATACTGTTTGATATATCCTTGAGTTTGCGAAAGAATCTTGTCGCTGATTAGTTGAAAATTTTCTACTTGAGTTTGGGAATCGATCAGGATTCCGATTGCCTGTTCAACGGCTCTTTTCTGGGCGTCTTCAATCGCAGCGTCCCGGGCGATATCCTTTGCATTGCCCTGAATGACTGCGACACCTTCTGAGGTTATGGTCTTTGATTCCTGTCCGAAAGCTGTTGCAACAGATTGAGCAATCAGTACCATGCAGAACAGCGTGATTTTTGCGTATTGAACCATTGCCGCACCTCCAGGGAAATGATACTATTATTCGTAACTATATCAGACGCTCTACAACCGGTCAATCCGAAATTCTTTCCTGCTTTGTTCCTGGTGAAGCTTGTAAGCTAAGATTTTATCTGGATATTTTCAGGAAGAGATGATAGAATCAAACCAACACGCGAACGAGAATGTGCATGAAACGGAGATGTGCAGCATGCCGTGGCTGTCGGTAAATATTGATCACATCGCAACGCTTCGTCAGGCACGGAAGGGTTCAGTACCCGATCCGGTTGCCGCTGCAGTTCTTGCTGAACTTGCAGGAGCGCACGGTATTATCGCACATCTTCGAGAAGACCGGCGACACGTGCAAGACCGCGATCTTAAGCTCCTGCGGGAAACCGTTCATACCCGGCTCAATCTTGAGATGGCTGCAACTGAAGAAATGCAGCGCATCGCCCTGTCTATTAAACCCGATTTTTCCACACTGGTTCCTGAAAAACGTGAAGAGCTCACAACCGAAGGCGGGCTTGAAGTAGCCGCACGGATCGAGATGATGCGGGCATATGTTACCACGCTTAAGGAAGGCGGCATTGTCGTGAGTCTGTTTATTGATCCTGATGAAAAACAGATCATGGCGGCTAAGAAATCGGGTGCTGACTGGATAGAAATTCACACGGGCAGTTATGCAAATGCATTGACTGAACAGGATCGTGAACATGAACTTGCCAAGATCCGGGAAGCAGCGAAACTCGGAGCAAGCCTGGGTCTTCGAATCGGAGCAGGACATGGTCTTGATTATCTGAACGTGCAGTCAATTGCCCGGCTTCCGGAGATTGAAGAACTGAATATCGGGCATAGCATTGTCTCCCATGCTGTCCTGGTTGGCATGGAACGCGCGGTCAAGGAAATGATCAGCGCGATCAACATCCGCTAGAATGGCGAGCAGAATACCAATAACCGATTTTCAACCAACCAGTATGGTGCATGACGATTATAGAACGCTGTCATGTCTGGTTTGAAATCTTATTTTTTGCGGGGGGAACATGATTGTCGGCATCGGAATCGATCTGGTTAAAATTGACCGCATTCATAAAGCAGGAAAAAATCATTCAGGGTTTCTTGAGCGGCTGTTCACTGAACGAGAACGCGCGTATTGCTCGAAACAGAAATTTCCTGCTCAGCATTATGCTGGTCGGTTTGCAGCCAAGGAAGCTTTGCTCAAGGCCATCGGAACCGGCTGGAGCGCCGGGATCAAATGGACGGACATTGAAGTACTCCATGGTGAAGGCGGAGGGCCGATCGTGAACGCTTCCGGCAGAGCCAAGGATTTAATGGACCTCAAAGGGGCAAAACAGGTTTTTCTCAGTTATTCACATGATGAAGGATATGCAGTTGCCCAGGTTGTTCTGGTTGGAAGCGCCGCCTAAGTGAAAGTTAACTAAAGTGCTCCTCGCTTGTAAATGTGTTGCTATGAACAGGCTTAAAAAGAATCTCTATCTGACTTTATTTCCCTAGACGTCCTCCCCGAACGACTCTATCGGGGATTTGGTTTTAAACCGGATTTCCGCTTTGAATCATTGCGGGAATGACATTGTTCATTTATTTTGGGGTTGTTTGTATTTCAAGGGATTCACCATGAAGATTGTAACAGCACAACAAATGAGAAATATTGACCAGCGGGCAATCAAGGAATTCGGGATTCCCGGACCGGTTCTTATGGAAAATGCGGCAGCCTCCGTTATGATCGAGATGGAACGCTTCTTTGACGGTCTTGCGGGTGTCAAGGTAGCGATTATTTGCGGCAAAGGCAATAACGGCGGTGACGGATTCGCGCTTGCGCGGAGACTTGCTATTCGAGGAATAGCAGTACGGGTAGCGATCCTGGGGCCGATGAATGTGATCCAGGGCGAGGCAGACGTCCATCTTTCAATACTCAAAAAAACCAGTGTGGAAATTATTCCGGAAGTTTCTCAAGAATCATTGTCAGAGCTTCTTTCCTGGTCCGATATCATTGTTGATGCCATACTTGGGGTTGGACTTTCTTCTCCTCTAGAAGGATTCTTCGCACAGACAGTCAATCTCATCAATCAATCAGGAAAACCTGTTGTTGCTATTGATATTCCAACGGGGATTCACTCAGATACCGGCGCGGTTATGGGAACGGCGGTCAAGGCGGATCTTACGGTAACCATGTGCCTGATAAAAGCCGGGCTTGCGCTTCTTCCGGGAGCGGATTATGCAGGGGCTGTACGAGTTGCGGATATTGGGATTCCTACAGAAGCGATAGATCAGGAGCCGATTTCCCTGTCTCTTCTGAACCAGGGGTATGCATGGGGCAGGATTGAGCCGCGAAAAACAGGCTCACATAAAGGAACGTTTGGACATCTCTTCATTGTTGCCGGATCGCCAGGAAAAGCAGGGGCAGCGGTTATGACGTCCCTTTCAGCGCTTCGAACCGGCGCGGGGCTGGTAACAGCTGCAGTTCCAAATGGAATCCTTCCCATTATTCAGTCACAGGTTTTTGAAGCAATGGGTATTCCCATGCCGGAAAGCATGTCAGGAAGCCTGGGCACCAGTTCTGTAAACGAGATTCTCTCTTCTGCAGAGCAGATGACTGCATGTGCAATAGGGCCGGGGCTCTCGACTCAGGAGGAAACGGTTCAGGTTGTGCTGAGCCTTGTTCAACGGCTTACGATACCGATGGTGGTGGATGCGGATGGATTGAATGCTCTTGTCGGCTCTCTTCCAATCCTGAAAAAAGCAAAGGCACCGATTATTCTCACTCCGCATCCGGGAGAAATGGCACGGTTGCTCGGCATTTCAGCGGCTGATGTTCAACGAGACCGGATTGCGATTGCTTCTGAATTTGCAAAAACGCACAAGGTCATTCTTGTTCTCAAGGGAGCGGGAAGCATTGTGGCTACGCCGGACGGTCAGGTATTCATCAATTCATCCGGTAATCCCGGGATGGCGACCGGTGGAACAGGAGATGCTTTGACCGGAATAATTGGTGGCCTTCTTGCTCAAGGGTACCATCCGACCCAGGCCGCATGCCTTGGTGTGTATGTGCATGGACTCGCAGGAGATTTGGCTGCAAAAGAAAAAGGCGAGGCAGGAATGATTGCGGGCGATTTGATCGAGAAAATACCGGACGCATTTCGCACGCTTGAAGACACACTATCCACGAATGATCGGTAAGATCGAAGGAGGAGACGATGCTGACTGCCAAGGACATCATGACAACGAAGGTGATTACCGTCGGTCCTGATACGGATCTAGCCGAACTGTCCACCATTCTTTTAAAGAACAACATCAGCGGCGTTCCGGTTGTTGAAGAATCAGGTGCGTTGTTTGGCATTGTAACGGAAAACGATCTTATCAGCCAGAACAAGCGGCTGCATATTCCGACGGTCGTGAGTTTTCTTGACGCGGCAATTTACCTGGAAAGTTCGAAAAAGTTTGAGCAGGAAGTAAAACGCATGACCGCGACAAAGGTGCGTGAAATCTGTGAACGAAATGTAGTTACCGTTACTGAAGATACCACGATTACCGATATTGCAACGATTATGGCGGAAAAGAAGATACACATTCTTCCTGTCATGCAGAACAATACAATTGTCGGAATTGTGAGCAAACGCGATATGATCAAGGCTGTTGCCTTGCAAGTGGAATAATGTTCAGTATTATCTCAACAAGCCCGGAGCAGACATGGCGGATCGGGCAGCATCTCGGTTCCCGATTTGATGCGGGAATGACCATTTGTCTGTATGGAGATCTCGGTTCGGGAAAAACCAATTTTGCGTATGGGATCGCGCGTGGACTTGATGTTCAGGAACACTACATCACGAGTCCGACCTTTACCTTTGTAAATGAATACCAGGGCCGCGTTCCTTTCTATCATATCGATTTATACCGGTTGCAGGATCCAGCTGAACTGTCATCCATCGGGTTTGAACACTATCTTGATTCCGACGGTGTCACGGTTATCGAGTGGGCGGAACGAGCTGCAAATGAACTTCCCTCTGAATGTCTCAGTGTGTATCTTAGTCAGGTGGACGATCATAGCCGGGAAATCGGATTGTGCGGAGAAGGCGAGCGGTACGAAAATATCATTCAGTCATTGCGCATCGAACTGGAAGGAAAAAACGAATCTCGGGCAGGCCTGCCATGAAAAAAATCGGTATTATCGCAAAAAATATTCCAGCAGCTCGGCAGACAGTGAAAAAACTCGTCTCCTGGCTTGAAAAGCGGGATAAACAGGTTTTTATCGATATTGATACGGCTGCCGCGATCAACCGTGAAGGCTACAGCCGGACAAAGCTTGCCACCCTGGTTCAAATGCTGGTGGTACTCGGCGGAGACGGGACACTGCTTTCCGCGGCACGGCATATTGCAGATGCAAATGCGGATGTGCCGATTTTTGGTGTCAATCTCGGCACGATGGGATTTATGACTGAAGTCACGCTTGATGAATTATATGCAACCCTGGAACCGGCAATGGCAGGAAAACTAAAAATCGAAGAACGGCTTATGCTTTCCGTGAGCGTTATTCGGAATAACAGATCGATTGCCCGCTACCGGGTTTTGAATGATGCCGTAATCAACAAGGGCGCTCTTGCTCGAATGATGGAACTGAACATATCTGCAAACAATGAGCACCTGACCTCGCTTCGGTCGGATGGGTTGATTGTTTCAACGCCGACCGGTTCAACCGCGTATTCGCTTGCTGCAGGCGGCCCGATCATTCATCCGCAGGCGCATTGCATTCTGGTGACGCCGATCTGTCCTCACACACTCTCAAACAGGCCGATAGCCCTGCCTGATTCGTTTGTTACGACCGTCTGTCTTATTTCACAAAGTGAAGATGTCACGCTTACGCTCGACGGCCAGATCGGATTTCCGCTTGAACGGCACGATTGCGTCGAGATCAAAAAATCCACGTACAAGCTGGGACTTATCAGGCATCCTGTGAGAAGCCATTTTGAAATTCTGAGAACCAAACTCAAATGGGGCAATTAAGTGCATCGTACCATTGATCAGGACGTCAGGCGTGAGCTCCTTGCCATTGTCACGCAGGTCCGAACGCATCTTGAATATCAGAAATCCCTCGGGGTTTCCAGCATTGAAGTGCTGCCGCCAGACGTTGTTTCCAAACAGACCACGTTTGCGTCTGAAAAAAAATCAAAAACCAGGATCTCGACGGACCTTTCAACAGTACGTGACGAACTGGGAAACTGTACCCGGTGTAAATTGCATATAAAAAGAACGAACATTGTTTTCGGTGAAGGCAGCCCGACTGCCCGGCTTGTCTTTGTCGGCGAAGGTCCGGGATTTGAAGAAGATCAGCAGGGACGGCCTTTTGTTGGGGCAGCAGGACAGCTTCTGACCGATATCATTGTCAAAGGGATGAAGCTCCGGCGGGAGGATGTATATATCTGCAATATCGTCAAGTGCCGTCCGCCGAATAACCGGAATCCCGAACCAGATGAGATTGAAGCCTGCGAGCCATTTCTCATAAAACAGCTTCAGGCAATCAAGCCTGATTGTATCATTGCGCTCGGAAATGTTGCGGCCAGAACGCTTTTAAAAACCAGTGAGGGAATCACGGCTCTTCGCGGCTCCTGGAAGCAGTATTATACTATACCGCTCATGCCGACATTTCATCCTGCGTATCTTCTCCGAAATCCGAAAGACAAGGCACTGGTATGGAAAGACATCCAGGATGTCATGGCTGAAATGAAAAAAAGAAGTTGATATATCTGCACAGATTCTCATCCCATGATCACTTACAAAAATTTCGGCATATAGGTTCGAATTATGAATGATCTGACACCATTGATGAAACAATATCAGGATATAAAACGCCAGCATCTTGATGCCATTCTCCTCTTTCGCATGGGTGATTTCTATGAGATGTTCGATCAGGATGCAATAACCGCATCCAAGGTTCTTGAAATCACGCTTACGGCACGCAACAAATCAAAAGGAATTGAGACGCCTCTCTGCGGATTTCCGTATCATGCTGCAGAAGGCTATATTGCAAAGCTTATCCGCCGGGGGTTCAAGGTCGCTGTCTGCGAACAGGTTGAAGATCCGAAACTGGCAAAAGGCATTGTGAAGCGTGAAGTGATCAAAGTAGTAACACCAGGAACCGTGCTTGATTCCGGACTTCTCGATGCAAAAGACAATAATTATCTGGCATCTCTCTATCAATCGAGGAACGGCTTTGGGATTGCCTTTCTCGATATTTCGACCGGGGACTTCATGGCTACTGAAGTGCATGGTCAAAATAATATTCCGGAACTCGACACGGTTTTTTCCCGGTTCAATCCCCGTGAAATTATTCTTCCCCGCGAACAGCATCCGAGCCCTGCTCTTTCCCGGCTGCTGAACCACTATACCTCTTCCATCAATACTGCAGATGACTGGACGTATGATCCTGACACTGCGATAAAAACGCTGAAGGATCATTTTAAGACTGTTTCGCTTGATGGATTTGGCTGCCAGGGCATGAAAGATGGTCTTGCAGCTGCTGGTGCGGCACTTCGTTATATCGAAGAAACGCAAAAAACACCTCTCAGTAACATTCGCCGGATACAACCCTTCCGTGCACAATCCCACATGATCCTTGATGCAGCCTGCCAGCGGAATCTGGAACTGGTAAGAACGCTCCAAGGGGAAGGGTCTCAAGGAACGCTTCTGTCTGTACAGGATGCAACGGTAACGTCAGCTGGCGGCAGGAAACTTCGTTCCTGGATTTTAAACCCGCTTATGGATGCAGGAGAAATAGAGCTCCGATTGGATGCAGTTGGAGAATTTAAAGACCAGCATCAACGACGTTCGAACCTCAGGACACAGCTTGGATCGCTCTACGACCTTGAGCGGCTGATTAGCAGAATATCACTCGGAGTGGCGAATGCCCGGGATCTGCTTGCATTAAAACAATCATGCGTTGCGCTGCCAAAGATCAAGGAATTGCTGTCTTCATGCGAGTCCCGGCTGTTATTCGATATTACAAACAACTGGGATGGTCTTTCAGATGTTCATGAGCTGATTGAAAAAGCAATTCATGATGATCCGCCCTATACTCTGCGGGAAGGCAGGCTGATAAAGAAAGGGTATCATCAGGAATTGGATAGCTTGCGCTCTATCTCGAGTGAAGGAAAGGGCTGGATCGCAGGCATTGAACAACGGGAAAGGGAACGGACCGGGATTAATTCGCTCAAGGTTAGTTATAACCGGGTGTTCGGATATTACCTTGAAGTGACGAAAACCAATCTCTCAAATGTTCCGGCTGATTACATCCGGAAACAGACCCTCGCGAATGCAGAGCGGTTTATTACTCCTGAGCTGAAGGAATATGAAGACAAGGTTCTGGGAGCAGAGGAGCGTATTCTCGAACTTGAATACCGCTTATTTCAGGAAGTAAGGGAAGCCATAGCCGCACATACTGTGCGAGTTCAGGATATGGCCGGAAAGCTTGCGCTGCTTGACTGCCTGTTATCGCTGGGTGAGGTGGCTGCAAAAAATAATTATACTCGGCCGGTTATCCTTGATAGCGATACTCTCGTTATTACCGATGGACGGCATCCGGTCATTGAGCAGATTACAGAAGAACGGTTTGTACCGAATAACACGGTGCTCGATTGCGATGAAAACCAGCTCCTTATTATCACCGGTCCCAATATGGCAGGAAAATCAACGTATATGCGCCAGGTCGCTCTTATTACCCTCATGGCACAGATGGGCAGTTTTGTGCCTGCACGAGAGGCGCAGATTGGGCTGGTTGACCGGATATTTACGCGGGTGGGAGCATCGGATTTTCTGCTCGGCGGACAAAGTACCTTTATGGTCGAGATGAACGAAACCGCAAATATTTTGAACAATGCAACTGACCGAAGCCTTATTCTTCTTGACGAAATCGGAAGGGGTACCAGTACGTTTGATGGGATCAGTATTGCCTGGGCCGTGGCAGAGTATATTCACACAAAACTTCGAGCCCGTACGTTGTTTGCCACGCATTACCATGAATTGACCGAGCTTTCGCTTACCATGAGCCGGGTAAAGAATTATACGGTAGCCATAAAAGAGTGGAACGATCAAATTATCTTTTTGCGCAAGGTAACCGAAGGATGTGCTGATAAATCGTACGGTATCCAGGTAGCGCGGCTTGCAGGACTGCCTCAGGAGGTCATTCAACGGGCAAAAGAAGTTCTTGCAAATCTCGAAAAGGCCGAGTTCGATGAAAAAGGAGAACCGATTGTGGGGCATACGGATCATGCTTTAGAAAGTGTTGAACCTTCTCTTGGTTCTTTAGAACCCCAGCTTGGGTTGTTCTCAAGTGAAGCAGGGATGCTGCTGAAGGAAATAACAGAACTGAATATCGATTCCATGACGCCATTAGACGCAATGAATAAATTATATGAATTGAAAAACAAGGTAAAGCGGCATGATGAATTCTTTTAAAAATCGTTATTGACACCATGCCACGGTTTTTGGTAATATCGCCATTCATCCGCCGTCGAAAGGAGCAGTTTTATCAATGCAGGTTATATTACGAGAAGATATTGAAAAATTAGGAAAGATCGGTGATCTTGTCAAGGTTGCCGATGGATATGCACGAAATTATCTGGTTCCCAAAAAGAAGGCGATTGAAGCCACCCCGAAGAACCTTCATGCCATGGAACATGCGAAAAAAATGGTTTCCGACCGCATTCGCAAACTGAAAAAAGAAGCAACTGCTGAAGCTGATAAGATTAAAGGAATTTCAGTCGTTATCAAGGCCAAAGCTGGCGAAGAAGGCAAGCTGTTCGGTGCGGTTACTTCTATGGATATCGTTAATGCCATGAAAGCGCAGGGGATCGAAATCGACAAGCGCAAGATCATGCTCGAAGAGCCGATCAAGCGATTAGGCGATTTTAAAGTGTCTATCAAGCTTCATGCAGATGTTTCGGCGGAAATGAGTGTTTCCGTTATTGCTGAAGAGTAATTTTTGATCTCATGGAACATCAGAAGCCAGGAGACAGAGGTCAGGATTTTCATTCTGGGTTCTGCTTCTGGCTTTTTTTTTTGATCCACCTCGTTTTTAACGTCCCGATACATAAATCAGTTTCTTCATGAGTCGTTTTTGAGGTTAACATGTCTGTCCAGACTGAAGTCTCTCTCCAAAAACTTCCTCCCCAAAATATTGAGGCCGAACAGATGGTTCTCGGTGCGGTTCTGATCGAGAATGATTCTCTGAATAAAGTCGTCGAGATTCTCTCACCAGATGATTTTTACAAAGACAGCCACCGGAGAATTTTCAGGGCCATGCTCGATATGTATGAGTCTGGAGAAGCTATTGATCTGGTTACCCTGACTGATGCGCTTCGCGGCAAGATTGGGCTCGAATCCGTTGGCGGGGCGTCCTATCTTGCCTATCTGGTGAGTCTGGTTCCCACGGCCGCCAACATTAAGAATCATGCCAGGATCGTCCGGGACAAATCGGTTCTTCGGCAGCTTATTCACTCTTCAACTGATATTATTACGCAAAGTTATGATGATACTCGTTCGGTTACGAGCATTGATGATTTACTGGATCGTGCCGAGGAATCGATTTTCCGGATTTCCCAGATCAAAATGCGCGACTCTTTTGTCGCCTTAAAAGATATTGTCAAAAGCAGTTTTGAGACGATTGAACGATTGTATGAACGCAAAGAGATGATCACCGGCCTTGCAACCGGTTTTGTCGATATTGATAAAATGACCTCGGGACTGCAACCGAGCGATCTTATTATCATTGCAGGACGGCCATCCATGGGAAAGACGGCATTCTGTCTGAACATTGCAGCCCATGCCGCACTTGACAACAAAAAATCAGTCGCTGTATTCAGCCTTGAAATGTCGAAAGAGCAGCTGGTCCTCCGGATGCTCTGTTCCGAAGCTCGGGTTGATGCCCACAAGCTTCGATCCGGATTCCTTTCCGAATCCGACTGGCCGAAACTAACCATGGCCGCAGGCAGACTGTCAGAAGCGCCGATTTTTATTGATGATACCGCCGCAATTACGGTGCTTGAAATGCGGGCAAAAGCCCGAAGACTTCAGGCTGATCATGGGCTTGATCTTATCATTGTTGATTACCTCCAGCTGATGCGTGGGAGAGGGGATAACGATAACCGTGAACAGGAAATATCAAATATTTCCCGTTCGCTCAAGGCGCTTGCCAAAGAGCTGCGTGTTCCGGTCATAGCACTTTCGCAGCTTAATCGTGCGGTCGAGACGCGCGGCAAGGACAAGCGACCGATGCTGGCAGATCTCAGAGAATCAGGTGCTATTGAGCAGGACGCGGATGTTATCGGTTTTATCTATCGTGATGAAGTGTATAACAAGTGTGAATGCCCGCATGATCTTGAATGCAGTTGCGGCCGACGTGGGAAAGCAGAAGTCATTATCGGTAAGCAGAGAAACGGACCGATCGGCATCGTTGATTTGACGTTTATGAGTAGATATACGCGGTTCGAGAATGCTGATAAGAGAGAATTTGGTTCGTAAACATGAAACGACAAATAACGAATTACAAATAAATTTCAGTTCTCAAATTCGAGCATTCTTATCATTTTGATTAGTGCTTGGCACATTATTTGAAGTTTGGGATTTGTCATTTGAAATTTCACAGGAGGTTTCCCGTGGCTTCTGAAAAAGCTCTTATCACTGATAAAGTGCAGGCTTGTATTGAACGGTCTGATTGGGCATCGGCCATTACCTGTATGGAAAAATTGTTTGCGATTGATCAGGATCCTCTGGTCAGGGTCAGGATCGGCGATGCACTCCAGAAACTTAACCGCAAGAAGGACGCAGCACAGGAGTACATTCATGCTGCGGACTTGTATGCGGAAAAAGGATTCGTGGTTAAATCTTTGGCCTTATACAAACTTGCTCTCCGCCTCGATCCTTCCAATGCGCTGGCGCAATCGAAAATGGAGTCGCTCCATTCAAACAAGACCATAAGCGAGCAAAAAATAGAACCTGTAGAAGAAGGTACTCCTGCACCTACGAGAAGTGTTATTCCGCTCTTTTCTGATTTTACCCAGGCAGAGTTCAATGACTTTACCAAGCGCATGAGTTTTCATACTCTTCCTCCCGGAAAAAAAATCATTCGCGAAGGGGAAGCAGGGAATTCCGTGTTTGTTCTTACCCGAGGAAAAGTCCGCGTGTATGCAGAATTACATGCGAAAAGAGTCGATCTGGCGGAACTGCAGCCGAGCGATTTTTTTGGTGAGATCGCGTTTCTTACCGGCAAACCCAGAACAGCCACGGTTGAAACCGTGGAAGAATCCGATGTTCTCGAGGTCGCAGAGGAAGATCTTCTCGACATGATCCGGCAAAGCCCAAGGATCAGGACTGTTTTACAGAATTATTATGAAAAAAGAGTCCAGGACACGATCGAAAAAGTGAGAGATAGCGCGTAGCTTTTTAGATGAGGAATCTCTGGATACGGAGGTTTCTATGCTTCGCATACCAGCAGTTGCAGGCCGTTTCTATAAAGGAAATCCTGAATCGCTTAAAAAACAGATAGCAGAATTTGTTATTCCTGCTGAACGCAGGAACGCAATCGGCATCATGTCGCCGCATGCAGGCTTTCAGTATTCAGGGACAGTTGCAGGTGCGGTTTATTCCTCCATTCACCTTCCTGACACCATTGTACTTATCGGACCCAATCATACTGGCTTTGGTGCTGCAGTCTCCATTATGACAAAAGGAGAATGGGAAACTCCACTCGGAACTGTTCCCATAGACGAACAATTAGCCGCTTCCATTCTCTCAAAATCCAGGCGCATGTATGAAGATACGCTTGCCCATGTGCAAGAACATTCTCTGGAAGTGCAGCTTCCTTTCATTCAATACTTTAAAACCGATTTTAAAATCGTTCCCATCCAGATGCTCGATACCCGGCTCGATACGTGCCTTGAGGTTGGGAAGGCTATTGGAGAAGCCATTCAGGAACTGAGCAAACAGTCGAGGCTGAACGCGCTTATCGTGGCGAGTTCTGATATGACTCATTATGAAAGTGCAGCTGTTGCGAAGGAAAATGATTTTAAAGCCATCCAAAAAATTCTGAGCCTTGACCCTGAAGGTCTATATAAAACAGTCAAACAACTTGCTATTACGATGTGTGGTGTTGGTCCTACCGTGGCAATGCTCGTTGCCGCAAAACTCCTTGGAGCAACAAAGGCCGAGCTCATTAAATACGCCAATTCCGGAGATGTAAGCGGAGACTATAACCAGGTGGTTGGGTATGCCGGGGTTGTGATTGGGTAATAAAGTAATTGCAGCATATCGTTAGCTCCTTCCCGTTATTCCTTCACATAATTCATAATCTAAATTTTCAATCCCTGCGCCATGGAATTCTATTGCTCTTGCCGGAGTGGGCTGCAGTAATGCATTGATGCAATGTACTGAATCTTTTTGTATACCCAAAAAATACCCATTGTTGGGTATTGTATTTCACCTTCCAAAATCATTATTTTAAAGAATATCAAACAATACCATTTTACTTTGGAGTGTGATATGGCACGCAACAAAACAAAAGGTTTAACTCTTATTGAGATGCTTATGGTTATTGCAATTATCGGTCTCCTTCTTTCTATCGCAACGACCAGTATGGCTGAATATATTGCGCAGACAAAGTTAAAGACAACACTCATGTCCTTGGTGACGCATATACGTCATGCGGGTATGATGGCGATTGGAGAAAGCAATCCAAGTATGATAAAATTTGACACTGTGTTTTGTTCCTATACGTTAAATGGAACCAACGAAGTATTGCTTCCATCGGGCATACGGTTTGGAATATCCCGAGGAATAAGCGGTTCCCCCGGAGATCCATCAACGCCGCCCCCTGCTGACGGCATTTCGTTTGATAGCCCGGGTCATGCCAATACCCTTATTTACTATTCATCAGGATATGTGGTTCCTGCTGGGACAATATATATTACTGATGGAACTCGGACCATGGCCATACGGGTAGCGAATACTGGTAGGATGAAGTTATGGAGTGCTCGAGGTGGCAAAAAATGGGTCGAAATATAAAATATAAATTTAACTTGTAATTCCCAGCAGCAAGCTGCGGGGAATTACATTATAACTGTATGTAGTTTATTACACAATTGTTTACTGAACCATTCTTCGTAAAAACTATTCCTGCCTTTATCTATTTGAAAAAATAAAATATTATTATGGCATTCATATTGCTAATAAGATTGTAGGAAAGTATTCGTATTTTGTTAATTTAAGTATGTTATGGAGGACCTTATGTCACGAAGGAAACTGTATTGTGCCATTATCTGTTTTTTTATTATTGCATTAGCAAGTGCTTTATTTTGTCCTCTCTATGCAGAGGATGAGCTTGTCCTCATTGGCATTCTCAAAAGCATTAATCCTAAGACCAACACCGTTATTGTTGAGGTGAAATCATCAAGCTGTCGAGGACTCAGAACTTTTACTGTAGGCAATGCCATCGAGTTAGACGATTTTATAAACCAAAAAATTAGGTTTCAAATCGATAGTTCGGTCTGCAAAAAGGATACTTTGTATAGAATGCTTCCAGGCGTGGGGGTGACAAAATGAAAAAGAATAGCATGATTGGTCTTTGGTTAGCCCTATTGCTTGTTTCTTTCCCCTCTGCAGGCCTTACCGCGGCTATGAATGACTATTGCCAAATTCCCCCGTTTATAGGAACCGGTGGAGAACCAAATGCCCTCCTTGTAAATGATGCTTCAGGAAGTATGGGGTGGCTGGCGTATAGTTATGGTGGTATTGCATATGATGCCAACAAGGGTTATGAAGGGTATTTCGATCCTACAAAGGATTACGCTCTTGAAGGAGGTATTTGGCGAGAAGCGAATGGGACAGCATGCACGGTGACCTGCTCTTCATCTAAGTGTGTGAGTAGTAAGTCAAGGTGTGCAAACGCAGGCCTTTACGGCAGCGGTTCCGGGGCGTTCGGATGTTCAGGTTCTAAGCCATATGGTTGTTGTACCGCTGGATCAAGTACGGGTGATTGCGGTACGCAACATGGTAACTATCTGAATTATTACTATATGCACAGGATTGATCTCCTTCGTTGGGCTATGACAGGTGGCAGGCCAGCTACTTGTAACGCTTCCTATCAGCCAGATGAATGCGATCCTGAATTATGGAATGAAACAGGGAATACCGCTACCGGAAAGATTGGTACAGTTTGTAATGATAATCTTGATGTAAATGGCGATGGTATACCAGATGGTGGCTGTATTCTCGAAACGGACAGCGGAGAACAGGTTCGAGTTCGATGGAATAGAGTTTATGCAGGACTTGCTTATCAGTTTATGACTTTACCGGTGAAACCAAAGCTTGGCGTGATGAATTTTGATGCTTCCAGTGGCAACTATATTCGGGCCGATAAAGTATTTTTGGGTGATTTTCTGGCTTCTAATAATAATAGCGTTTCCTTCCCTTATAAAAACCTTATTACGAATATTAATTCAACAGATCCAGGAGGGAGCACGCCAACAGGTCCCGCCATGTGGGATGCACTTAATTATTTTGCACAAAATCCCTCGGAATTCGGAGGCTTTACGCCTCAGTCGGGAAGCGGAGATAGATGGAGAAATCCTTTGTACACTTGCGATGGAGGAGGCGGAAATAATTGTGTATTAAATTCATGTGCAAGAAACTTCGTCATTCTCATTTCCGACGGTGAATGGAATGCACCTTCAAGTAGCATAGGCTCAAGTCCTTCGTGCTCAGGAAGATCTGCAGATCCAGCGGTGCCTGCGTACTGTATGCACAAAGGGTTTACAAATCAAATGGGTACTGCTAGTTCTACTGATGATATCACTACGAAGATTAATAATGTTTATACCGTCGGTCTCTTTATGAACTCAAATGGCTTGAATGCCATGAAGAATATCGCTATGTATGGTGGCTTTGAGAATTCTGCTTTAACGTGGCCATCCGGGAGAACAGGATTTCCAACAAGTCCGGGAAGTCTCAGCTCACCTATTCCTGTTGTGCCTCCAGCGCATACGGACTGGGATAGGGACCAAGATGGTGTGCCGGATACCTTTTTCTCTTCCGACGATGCTCTCGGAATAAGACAGAGCATTATGGATGTTGTTCAGGACATTCTTGCGCGTACGACATCGGGAACGGCAGCATCAGTGCTTGCATCTGGCGAAGGGAGCGGTGCCAACCTTGTCCAGGCGACTTATTACCCCAAACGCAGGTTTTTTAATGCTTCAGCAGAATGGATCGGTGGACTCCAGAACCTATGGTATTATATTGACCCAAGATTGAATAATAACAGTATACGAGAAGATACTGATGACGATAAGGTCTTGGATCTTCGAATAGACCGGATGGCGTCGATGTATTTTAACTCAAGTGCTCAGAAAGCACTGGTGGATCTTCTTGCGGATACGAACGGGGACGGTATTGTGGATGGAGGATTGGTCTCCACAGTCGAGATTGAGGAACTGAAAAATCTCTGGGAGGCAGGTATTCTTTTGTGGAATAGAGACTCGGATGATAGAACCATTTTCACCCCGTTGAACCCAGGACTTGCCCTGACAAATAATGCAAATAAATTTTCAGCAGCTGCTCCTGCCAATAATATTGCTGCACTCAGACCTTTTCTGAATACTGATGATGCTGCCGCAAGCTCTTCGGAAAACGACCAGCTTGCAGCAAATGTTATTAATTACGTTCGTGGCAAGGATATTACAAATTACACATACGCGGCTGGGACACGGACTGAAATATATAGACCACGAGCTCTGCAGATTGATCTGAATGGAAATAATAATGTATCAGATACGAGTGTTTCTGTGAGTGGTGTCAGTATGGACGAAACTGTTGCGAAGGTGTGGAAACTTGGAGATATCATTGATTCAACCCCCAAGATTTCTTCATGGATTGGACTGAATGATTATAACACGAGATACAATGATAAAACATACGGTTTGTTTATTAAATCATCCGACTATCTCAACCATGGTATGGTATTTGTCGGCTCGAATGATGGAATGCTGCATGCATTCAATCTTGGCACGTTGGAGCTCAGCTGGACCGGACAAAACAAGAAATTTGAGAAAGCAAGGCTTACTGGCAGCAACCTTGGGAAGGAAATGTGGGCATTTATCCCAAAGAATGTTTTGCCCTATCTCAAGTATCTGAAAGAGACGGATTATTGCCACATCACCTATGTTGATCTCTCGCCGTTTCTTTTTGATGCAAGCATCGACAAACCGGCAGGCTGTTCAGAGACAAATTACTGGAATTGTACTCGCAAGGCAGAGAGTTGGAGGACGATTATTATCGGAGGCATGCGGCTTGGTGGAGCATGCAGAGACGCTACTGCAACCTGCACAGACTGCGTCAAGACGCCGGTGTCTGGCGATGGTTATTCATCCTATTTTGCACTTGATGTTACTGACCAGGCAAATCCAAAATTTTTGTGGGAATTTTCTCATTCTGAACTTGGATTCTCAACGTCGGGTCCTGCAATCGTAAAAATAAGCGCAAGAACCGCTGGTCCAGGGGCCAGCAGCGTTAATCAAGAAAAAAACGGCAGGTGGTTTGCCGTTTTTGGATCCGGTCCAACCGGTCCAATCGATCCTATGTCGCAGAAATTTCTCGGCCGTTCAGACCAAAATTTGAAAATTTTTGTTCTTGATCTTGTCACTGGCGCGTTGGCAAGGCCGCCGATTGATACCGGGATAGCAAATGCTTTTGCAGGGTCAATGATATCTTCCCCTCTTGATATTGATTATGATTATCAAGACGATATCGTTTATATACCCTATGTCATGAAGTCAGGAAGTACATGGAATGAGGGAGGGGTCCTCAGACTTATTACCAATGAGGATGCAAATGGCAACGATGTAAGCGTCTCAGGAGATACTGCCCTAAATCCCGCAACGTGGCGAATCAGCAGGTTGATGGACAATACAGGTCCGGTTACTTCAGCAATTTCGAAGGCTTATAGTATTACGAAAGATGAGGTGAGGGTTTATTTTGGAGCTGGAAGATATTTTTATAAGAGAGCAGCAGATACTGACGATCAGGACGGTCAAAGGAGGCTTTATGGAATCCTTGATCCGTGCTGGAGAAATAGTACGGTTGGATGGGAACCCGGCTGCTTAGTACGAACAATAAGCGAGTTGTCACCTATTAATCTTGCAAGCACGTCAGGCACAAACAATTCAAAAGGCTGGTATATTGACCTTGAGCCCTCGGGCCCCTATGATCATGATGGCGTATTGAAGCAATATTTTGCCGAGCGAGTCCTGACCGATCCAACGATAACCGATCAAGGGTATCTTTTTTTCACGACGTACAAGCCATATTGCGAAGAATGTTCGATCGGCGGAAAGAGCTTTTTGTGGGCTTTTTTTGGTGAAACAGGCGCTGCACCTGGAGATGCATTGCAGGGGAGCGTGCTGCTCCAGGTGTCCACCGGCAGCGTTGAACAGATAAAGCTTTCAACCGCCTTTGTCGACAAAGGCAAGAGAAGGACTGCGGCATTGGAGGGCGTTCCTCCGCTGGGCCAGGGTATGGCTCTTCTTTCGGCACCGAATCCGCAAAGAAGGATAATTCATATCCAGGAACGCTAACAACATGATAAACAAAAAAGGATTTACCTTAATCGAGCTTTTAATTATTATCGCTATCATCGGCATTCTGGTGGGTATTGCCGCGACTGGCGGCATGGCTCTGATCGACAAGACGAATGTAACAAATTTTATTAAACAGATGAACGCAGACTTTATGGACGCTCAGGTAAGCAGTATGCAGAGAAGCCGCATGCATTTTATTGTTCTCACGCCTACATCCTATACTATCTTTGAGGATACAACAGGTGGGCCTAATGGCGATGGAATCCTTAATATAGCCCTCGATCGCCGCATAAAACAGGTAAGTATATCGCAACGATATGCAATGACCATCCCGCCGTTGCTTGCTGCGGGGTTCAATTTTACCAGACGAGGCAATATTGTGGACTCATTCGGCAACGATGTGGTAGTTCAGCAAAATTTTCGGGTGACTCAGAATTTCAACGCACCGTTAGACTGTATTGCCATCATACCGCCCAGAACTCGAGCTGGAGTGTGGGATGCAGTAGGAGGGACGTGTCGTGTGCAATAAACATGGAGTTTCATTAGTAGAGGTGCTCTTCTCCCTGGTGATTATTTCGCTCGTTGGAGTTGCACTGCTCCAGACGTCTGTGGTAAGCATGAGGGCAAATGTTCGGGATGCGCTCCGCAATGAGGCGATAAACATTGCTGCTGAGAGAGCAGCGGAATTGCAAAGCCTCTTTTTTTCAGAGTCGAGTCTGGCTTGGGACCCGCGCTTAAATGCAACTGCTGCCCTGGTGCCTGATCTTGATCCGATCCCTCCCGGGCTTCCAAATAATCATATTATTCGGAGGAGGATAGGGAATGTCTTGGTGGATTTTACCCGTAGAAGAAATATTACGGATATTCCGGCTGGAGTTCCCAGCTTGAAACAAATAACCATTCAGGTAGAATGGTTTTCCTCGGGGCAGTTATTTAATTATAGTACGACATCACTCTACAAGAGGTCAAAATAATGACAAGGCATAAGACGGGTTTCACCTTAATCGAACTCTTGATTGTTATTGCCCTTATGGGGTTTGTTTTGGCTGTAACAGGCCAGATGGCCATGGGTATGCTTCGAACCTATAAACAACAAAGCAAAGCAGCAGAAAGCAACATAGAAGGCATCCTGGGCCTTGAAATGATGCGGCGCGATATCAGCAGCGCTGGCTATGGGTTGCCGTGGGAGATACCAGACGGCATGACACCCGTTGGCTTCCCTGCACTGTGGTATTTAGAAGCAACCGATGCGCTGGCGACCCCCTATAATGATGATGTTCTTCCTAATACACCACCGAGAGCCATAGTAAGCGGTGATAATATAGGGATGGCTGGTATTGTTCCCGGGTCGGACTATTTGGCGATAAAGGCGGTTAATGTTGCCAGGAATAATACGTGCATCAGGTGGACATATTTATTGAATTTTCCACCGCAGCCCGTTCAGCTACAAGTGTGGGGTGTACCCCCTACAGAAACGGATTTAGCCCCGAATGATCTTGTGAGCATTATGGCTTTTTTCGCTCCTGGTTCATCAGTTCCGAATAGGAGAATTTTGGCGAATTATAATGTGACGCCAGCTGGTGCGCTGGGATCCGCTTCTCCCGAGGAGGCACGGCTTGTCTATGGCATTGGCCCGGCCGGCACTCCCTTGAGGATGCCGTTCAACAGGGCAGACTATTATGTGAGCACAACGATGTTCTCCCCAGGAAGATGCGCTCCGGGCACAGGCACGCTTGTGAAGGCAGTTGTAAATCAGGCTGATGGATCGTTTAATGGCACTATTTCCCCCGTGCTTGACTGCGTTGCGGACATGCAAGTATTTTTTGGTATCGATGTAGATAACAATGGAACATTAGATGGCTATTGTCAGAGCCTGATATTCGGTCCTTGTTCTGTTGGGCTCCCCATACCTTTACCGTTGACTGCTGAAAACATACGAACGTTGGTTAAGGAAGTACGTGTGTATATTCTGGCTCAAGAGGGAGCACGAGACACGAATTATAATAATCCGATTAATCCTCTTTTAGTAGGAGATCCTGCTATTAACGCCACATTCGGGATGCTATTCGGGAGGAATTTTAATTTTGCGGTTGCGGGAATTCCTAATTGGGAAAGCTACCGGTGGAAAGTCTATACCATGGTAACGCAGCTTAACTTGAGGTAACTATTATGAGAAAACAAGGCATGGAACAAGAGAATTGGAAGATGATGGCTCAAAATGAGGGACTCAATAAAATTACAATGCGAAGTAGCGACTATCATGACTGTGAAAAAGGGGCTGTAATGTTGGTGACTCTGGTGTTGTCCGCAGTCGCGATTATAGTTACAGCGGCACTGATAGTACTCGTGACAGCAGGGACACAGATATCCGGCAAACAAGCAAGATACAAGGATGCCCGCGAAGCTGCAAGGGGCTGCGCGGATCTCTTCATAGAACTCATAGAAACGAGAGGGGACGGTCAGGATCTGATGGATTTTCAGGCTGCGATAGCAGCAAGTAATAACTTGATCGAGAATTTTAACATCTGGGTGCCCCTAACATGCCAAGCAGTAGTAGCCGGGAAAGCCTATGCCGGCGTGGCTGCAAAACTTACAGCGCCCCAGACTTTGTGGTCGCCGGATTGCAATACCAACCTTATTATTGATCCAGGAGATCAGGCAACGTATGACATGAGTACGATAATCGGGGCGAGGACAAGATACATGTGTTATGCAAAAATTGTCATGAATACCGAGGGGAACTCAGGACGGAAGGCGACATACCATACCAAAGGAGTTGTGAATACAGGGGACGCCATATCCCCACTTCCATACTACTATGCGATTGAGATTTTAGCAGAGCCAGTGAATATGAATATTGCGCATGCCGAGCGGTCAAGGCTTTCGATACTCTTCCAGTATTGAGATGAAGATGAAAAAGCAGAAGGCCTGAGGTTTTTTGTTAACATTTCAAATGATGCTAAGTGAACTTTATAAAAACTGCCAGAAAACCCCAGTCTTTTAAGACTGGGGATGAATGGCAGCCCGGAGCAATGCCAGTGATTTGCCTGGCGTTGCGGAGGTAATTC
>Ga0265297_10004418_pt1 | contig 23056 bp, 28 predicted proteins | sample Munlanlwell13791_FD_192502 | JGI IMG/M metagenome (GOLD analysis project Ga0265297, IMG submission 192502) | Leachate microbial communities from a municipal landfill in Southern Ontario, Canada - Leachate well 137-91 | ecosystem: Engineered > Solid waste > Landfill > Unclassified | place... | reverse complement strand
GCCTTATATTTTTTATACTATATAATCTGTCTTTGGAGACGCCAAAATTATAACTTAATTTATTTAAATTTTCTTCTGAAATCTCTTTGAAATTGAATATCATGTGGTGGTTACAAAATTCTTCCAGATAATCTCTGCTAATTTTCATTTTAATAATTAATTTTTGGGTTTTTTATTATTTGTGTTTGATTTAAAATTACAATTCTTTCTCAACATGAATTGCCGTCGGTGCCTCACCGCCATGCCATGTAAATCTGGGCCGCATTCTCATCGGATAAATTCTTTCTGAATTGTCGTCGAGGATTATTGCAGAACCTTTTAACGTCGGTAAATCATCCATGTTTTCTTTTATTCCCTGAAGAAGGTAGCTTTGCATGATTTGATTTAACGCCTCTAAATCCGGTGCTGAAGTAACTCTGTGGGAAATTACAATATCTGATTGGGTCATAACGTCACGATGAATTTTTCCGGGCTGCTGTGTTGCGAGCACGACGGAAATTCCCGGCTGACGACCTTCACGCAACAATTGGATTAACGCATCGCTGGCGAGGGATTTTCCTTCCAACGGCAAAAATTCGTGCGCTTCATCGATGAAAAGCCAGACAAGAGGAATTTCTTTTTTTTCTCCGGAGTAAGAATAACTTAAACCTTTTGATATCGATTTTATTTCTTCCATTTTTCTTGCAAGCATTCTTTCATTAAACATTTTTCTTGAAATTAAACTTATAACAAGCGCGCGGACGTTGAAACTTCCGACGGAATTGTAAACACTTAAATCAAGAACTGTTGTTTTTCCGGCATTTATCAAATCGCGGATTTTTGTCGGAGTAACCGATTCGTTTGAAAAAATTCCCCACGTTTCCGCAGCTTCAAATAAACCCACTGCCGCATTTTTTGTTTCTTCAGAATTTTTTTTGTCGGATTCAATTTCACTAATTATATCTTTTATTGAGTAATTTTTTTTGTTTTGTTGGATGTGGTTGATTTTTCTTTCTATCAGAACAGCGACGGGGTGCATGATGTCCAAACCGAATGTCAGAATCCAGTCCTCTGCGTTCATTTCTTTTATGTCAAGCGCGAATTTCTCGTCGATAGGCATTCCTTTCTCAACGAAAGAATCGTAAAATCCGTACGGGACAAAAATTTTTGCCGGCGTGGTTTGAGGTTTTAAATCCCAATCCTGCAAAAGAGATTTATCTTTTTCGTTCTGATATTTCATTGTCCAATAAATTCCCATCGTGTCAAACATTAACGACGCAATATTTTCGCTTGCTTCTTTCGGAAGTTTTGCAAGTTCTTCGGCAATTACTCCGAGAGTGTAAGATTTTCCAGAACCTCTTTTCCCGGCAACGAGCACGACGTGACTTCTTGCAACATCCATAAAAATTTTATTTGAAAGCGAGGTGTATTGCCCCATTTTTACAAAACCTTTTCCGATGTAAACGAGGCCTTTTTCCTTGAACGTTTTTTTATCCGATTCACTTCGTCCGATGATGATATCGTAGGCCATATAATGTTTTGGTGAAAGATATTTTTAATTGTTTGGAATATGAAACTAGTTTTACCAAAATGTTTTTAAAGGAAAATTTCATGGGAATTAAATGAGTGAAGAGATAAAAGAAAATTCTGACGCACACGCGCACAGAAGAAAATCTTCTATAGTAAAGTGTGTCCGTGATAATCCGTGGATAATTTCATCTTTTGTTCTTGGTATTTTAGTTTTAATTATGATTGTTTCGAGTTTTGGCGGTTTGACAGGAAAAGTTGTAAGTGAAAAGAAAGCTTCTGAAGCAGTGCAATCTTACTTTTCAGATGTAGGTGTCGATGTAGATGTTAATTCAGTTAAGAGAGAATCGGGCGTTTATTTTATGGAGGTTTCAACAAGCTCGGGTCAAAGCGGAATAATTACTTTAAGTTTGGATGGAAAATATCTTGGAGAGTTGTCCCTTTTACCTGAAGAAAAAGAAAATTCTAATACCAATTCTAATTCAAATACTCAGGAAATTCCAAAATCTGAAAAGCCCGTCGTTGAATTATTTGTAATGAGTTTTTGTCCTTTTGGAAATAAAGCAGAAGATACTATGTTACCTGTTTATGAATTATTAAAGGACAATGTCGAATGGAATGTCCATTATATTGTTTCTGCTAGCGGGGATAAAATAAGTTCTTTGCATGGTCAGCCTGAGACAGATCAAAATATACGGGAATTATGCGTTCTAAATGAATATGGTCAAGATTTATTCTGGGATTTTATGGTTTATGTGAATGGAAATTGCGGGCGTGATGGTAGTTGCTGGAAGGAAGGTGCGAATAAATTGGGTATAAATGTTAATAAAATCGAAACTTGCTTCAATAATGACGGGTTAAGTATGATGAAATCTGAAGCAGGGATTTCAAAGGACAAGGGTGTGAGCGGGTCTCCAACTTTAATCATAAATGGAGTTAAATCTAGTTTAGTTTATCAATATGGAAACTCTGAACTCTATAAACAAGCAATTTGTTCTTCTTTTGAAAATCCTCCTCAAGAATGTAGTGTTGTGTTGAGTGGGTCTACAAGCACTTCTAATGGGGGAAGTTGTTAAAATTTGGTTTCTTTAAATTTCTTTTATTATTAACCTTTCAAATATGCAATTTCCTCTTCGGAAAGTTTAAGTTCCTTTGCAATTTCGGGATTTGAATTAATGACCATTTTTATTATAGGAAATTCGTGCATTGCGCGTTTTATTGCTATGTGTGTGTATCTTGAATATTTTTCTGAAATGGATTTTTTCTGAATTGTTCTTTGGTTGTTCATCCATATTTTCAAAATCCTCGTCGGCTTTTTGTATGAAGTGAAAGAATCCTTATTTCCCGGATTGTCCAAATCTTTTGACGCGGAAATTCCGTAACTCGAAAAAATATTTTCGTAAACCATAAACCGCCAGTACTGCTGTTTGTAAATTCTGCCTTTGAAAACGTCGGTTTTTCCGAGGAGAGCGTATGCTTTTGCAAGTTCAATATTTTTGTATTCTTTGGAAATATTTTCTTCAAGCCATAAAATTATTTCATCCAACGGCATATTCACAGAGTCAAAAATTCTCAAGGTGTCGTCGGTGGGTTTGTTTTTAAAAATAAATTTTAGTGCGTCAAAGATTGAAATTTCTTTATTCCTTTCGTCAAAATTTATTTTTGCCTGCTCGGTTTCGGGAAGTTTTGAAATTGTCTGCAAATCATTTATTGCCGCGCGGAAATCCCCTTTTGCTTTTACAGCAATTTTCGTGAGAATCTCACTCGAAATAAATTTATTTTCTCTTCTTAAAATTCCTATAAGAACGTCGCGGACAGTTTTATAGTCGACTTCTTTTAGTTCAATTACGTCGGAGACCTTTCTTACGGGTGCGAGTTTTTTTGACCAAACGTCGTTTGCCGTCATGATTATTGGATATTTTGCTTTTGCAATCAGACCGATTAATTCGGTTATCCCTCCGCGGTCTTCATATCCGGAAACTCCGTCGACTTCGTCTATGAGAATTATTTTTGATTTGTTGTTGAGAGACCTTTGTTCCATCGCCGGTTTTAAAATTTCCTGTAGTTTGTCTTTGTTTCTTAAATCGGACGCGTTTAATTCAAAAATTTCAGAATCATATTCTTTTGCAAGCACGTGAGCCAGAGTTGTTTTTCCGGTTCCGGGAGGGCCGTGAAGAATTACTGCTTTTTTCTTTTGCGGAAATTTTCTGACGAATAGACTTATTTTTTCAACTGCGTCTTTGTGGCTTTTGAATTCCTCCAACTTTCTCGGGCGATATTTTTCAGACCATTGCATTGCCATTTTAGAATAAAAAATTCATTTTACTTTTTTTCACTCTGTTTTTTCAAAAGCATATCGCTGTAAGAACTCGATACCAAATCGTCGTCGGAAATTCCGAACATGTGTCTGTAATGATTGCATTGTTTTTTCAAATCTTTTTCGTCCATTTCAGGATTTCCGTTTTTGTTCATAAGCGCCTGCGCCTCTATTTCAACGAAAGTTCCTAAATCTTTTACATCATCAATATGGAATTTTACATTTTCAATACAGAAAACTTCCCGTTTTTTTTCAACTTTTATTATTTTTTTGTATATTTGTTTTGTAGTAGATTCCAAGTCGGGAGATTTGTATAAATTATAAATTACCGGTTTTGAAATTTTTGTATCTTTTTTATTTTCTCTTTCGTATTGAATTAATTCGTGTTCAATTAATCGGTCATTTTCATTGAAGGTTTCACGGATTTTTTGTTTACCGTCGGGAAATTCATAATAAGTATCAACCTGCAACAAAGGCTGATAAAACCCCGCGTTTTCGTTTCTGAGTATACGCACGATTTCTTCCTGTTTTTTGCGCGTTGCTCTTGCTTTTATTTCTGCATTTATTTTCTTTTCCATTATTCTTTTCCTAATCCTGCAAGCACAAAACTTGCAAGCAATGATTGTAATTGTATAAAAGGGTCTGAACCTTCGACAATTCTGAATTCCACCTCGCCGGTTTTTTCAGTCAGCTTTACTTTTATTATCGGCTCAACGGGAAGATTCCAGATTTCTTTTTGCACGGCTTTAATTACGTCCTGTCCTGAAATGCTTTCGCGGAGCATCATGTCCAAAAGTTTTTCGCGTGCGTTTTCAAAATCGCCTGCCAAAGCGTAATCAAGAACGATTCTTATGTCGCGCGGTTTTGCAGTTGAAATTATTGTTGAAACAAGTTCGGCAGAAATTACAGGTGATACCGACGCTGTCGCCTGCATTAAATTTGTTGCTCTTCTGCAGTCTCCTTCCGAGCCCTCATAAAGAATTTCTATTGCATCGGGAGTTATTGACAATTTTTCTTTTTCGACTATTCTCATAATATATTTTTCTATATCTTTTTTTTCAAGAAGTTTAAATCTGAAAATTGCGCAACGCGACTGAATCGGGTCGATGATTTTTGAAGAATAATTGCACGACAAAATAAATCTGCATGTTGAAGAATAATTTTCCATAGTTCTTCTTAATGCTTGCTGTGCTTCGGGTGTTAAAGCGTCGGCTTCGTCTAAAAAAATTACTTTGAAAGGAACGTTGCCTATTGATTTTGTCCGGGCGAAGTTTTTTACTTTTTCTCTGACAATTTGAATTCCTCTTTCATCTGAAGCGTTTAGTTCAAGATAATTTTCATGCCAGTCCAGTCCGTAAAGTTTTTTTACAATTATAAGCGCGAGTGTTGATTTTCCCGTCCCTGCCGGACCTGCAAAAAGCAAATGCGGGATGTTCTGCGACGCTGTGAGCGATTCTATTCTTTTTACGATTTCGACCTGACCTACCAGTTCGGAAAAGTGCGAAGGTCTGTATTTTTCTGTCCAAATTTCACTACTCATTTTAACTATAAAGAAAATTTCGGTTGGTTAATAAAGATTATTGTATTCAGAAAACAATATAATATAGTTTAAATATTTAAAAAATATTATTATAAAATGTTATTGGAAGTTTTGTTTATTTTTGCCGGGCTTGTCACGGGAATTATAACCGGACTCGTCGGGGCGTCGGCAATTGTTGCGTTTATTCCGTTGGTTTTGATTTTTTACGATTATAACGCGTTCACTTTGATAGGGATGAGTTTAGTTCTGGATATTTTTGTCGCTTTACCCGCGCTTTTTAATTATATCAAATATAAAAATGTGCATTTTAAAGCAGGATTTTATTTTGTTTTGCCGGCGATTTTTGGCGCGGTTATAGGGAGTTATTTTTCAGCGAAAATTCCGGATACGCATTTAACCGGAATAACTGCATTATTTATTGCATTTGCAGGTGCGACTATCTTCATGAGGAAATCATCAGAGAAAAAGACGGGAACTTTCATGAAGGATTTGTCGTCGAGAGATTTTAAATTTTGGATTGGAATCTTTGCGTGTTTTGTAATCGGGTTTTTGGGCGGAAGTTTGGGCGCTGCGGGCGGAATTTCAATTTTATTTTTGTTTGTTTTTATTTTTGGCTATGAAACGCATGAAGCAATCGGCACCTCAATTTTCATAATGTTTTTTATCGCAGTTTTCGGCGCTGCCACGCATTTTTATTATATTGACAGAATGCAATTTTCTTGGTTATTGCTTACTTTATCCGTGGCCGGCGGATTTTTCGGAGCGCTTTTATCGTCGAGAATTGCAAACAGATTTTCTGAAAAAATTCTGAATCGCGCCGTCGGAAGCATTTTGTTTATTCTCGGAATTGTAACTTTTGTGCACAAGATTTTACTTTAGAATTATTTGCTTCTTGCACGTCTTATTTTACGTTTGTGCTTTTCTTTCTTGAGTCTTTTACGCTGCCATTTCCAGCGCATTTGCCTTTTCTTTTTCCAACGTCTTGAACTTCGTTTCATAGCATTCTGAAGAAAAAATTGATTTATAAAGGTTTTTATATTGCTATTGATTCAGAATAAAAAGAGAGAACATGAGTCACAGACAAATTCATCAAACACTGAAGAAGCATTCTCCGCACGGCGTTCACAAAGCAAAAAAACTTTTTGGTTTGAAGTTTCCTAAATTATTTTTACTCGTCGGTTTTATTGTTTTAGCGTATTTTCTTTTTAAGAATCCGGCGATTAACAGCCAAATTTTAAAACTTAGCGGATTGGATTATTTCGGAATTTTTATCGCGGGACTTTTTTTATCCTTCGGTTTTTCGGCGCCGTTTTCCGTCGGATTTTTGATTTTGGCGAGACCGGAAAATATTTTTATAGCAACTTTGGTTTGCGCAGTAGGTTCCGTAATTTCTGATTTTGCAATTTTCAAAGTTATAAAATTTTCATTCATGAATGAATTTAAGGAGTTGGGAAAAACGCCGGCAATTAAAAAAATAAATTCAATTGCCAGGAAAAACATGAGTGTTAAAATTCGCCATTATTTGATGTACATTTTTGCGGGAATTTTGATTGCGACGCCGTTGCCTGACGAAGCCGGTGTAAGCTTGCTTGCCGGTTTGACGACGATAAAATTGAAATGGCTTATGTTAATCAGTTTTGTCCTGCACGCACTGGCGATTTTTGTGATTCTTTTTGCGAGTGTGTAAATTTATGATAATGCCTCCGGTGAAAACTTAAATGTATAATATTCTCTAATGAATTTTATGACGATATTTTTTCTTTCTGCGATTCCTATGGAGAACAAAGAATAAAATGATTACGAATATAGCAATGACTAGTGCAAGGGCGATATACATACTGCTCTTTGCTGATTTAAATTTCGGTTGGGGATTATTAAATGATTCCTGCTCATTTTCAGATTTAATATTATTATCTTTTGGGTGAACAATTTCCCGAATAAAAATCATTGCTTTAGTATTATTCATCCCGTCATACCTTACTCTGACATCCTTAACCGAATTATTATTCAAATCAAACTCATATAAAATTCCTTTTTCCAAATAAGCTGTTATGGGTTTTGATTGAATCGAAACCCTTGCAATTGTTGAATTAAAATTATTTATTGTTAATGTGTGATTAGTAAAATTAACCACAAAATTTATTTTGTCGTTGTATCTTAACCTAAAATTATTTCCTTTACTTTGGAAAAACTCATCTGTGTAATAAGTTTGGGGGGCATATCCGCCACTGGAAGCGGGGACATTTTCCAAGGCTCCACCAACTGTGTTGTCTTCCGGATTAACATAATATCCAGTTCCGTAAAAATTATTGCTATAATTTCCTTCGCCATAATTTAGTGCAAAAATTGACTGGGCTAGAATGAGGAAAAAGAAGATTAAAAATATTTTTGCCATTAATTGCCAACTCTTATGACGGTTAATTCTTGGTGTTTAATTGTTACTGCATGAACAGGACTTGCATCATCATGTAATTGCAGATTGATTGAGGAATTTGCATTTAATCTTCTTAGGCAGGTAGATGAAGCCGAAACATCGTGGCCAGTATCCTGTCCTGAACTATGGGAGAAACATTTAGAATGATCATAAACACCATCTATTGCTACCCCCCAATCCCAGTCTCCTGTACCAGGTCCATTAAAATTGACCTGAAAATTAATTGTATATACTCCTTCTTTTTTTACAATCAATGTTCTATTATCTGAAAAAGAAAATCCGTTATTTAAATCACTTGTAAAATTTGTTAAATTAACAGATACTCCCACTCCGGATAATCCCGGATTATAACCCGTATCGCTTTCATACCACATGCCTCCATAAAAGTTGTTTGCAGTTAAGTTTCCTTCTATATTAGCATCCCCTGTGACATTTAAGTTTCCGGTGATTCTAATCCAGCCATCTTCAATATTATCAATAAATTCACCAAAAGCAAAAACAAGTTTTTGTCCAATTGTCAAGTTAGTTGAATCAGAAATGTCATCATCATTCAATGTTCCATCAAGTATATGCGTTGTATTTATTGAAGAAGAATAAATGTTTGTGCCATTAACCATTGTTTCATTTAATTGGGTTGCATTCTCTCCGGCAATTTTTGTGAGATAATCATTGAGTATATCTCCCCAAGTTGAATTATCTCCGCCGACTGTGGGAAGTCTCGATGCAGAAATCAAAATCACGCCAAAAAGTATTCCTAAAAATATTACTGTTAATATCAACCCTCTTTTCTTAAATTCCATATCCATTATTATAAGATTTTGATATTTATACGTTTTGATGCAAATCCCGCGACTGAAATAAATTTCGTCAGGTGAATTCATTGCTAACTCAATGCCCCCACGAGGATTTGAACCCCGGTCTTAACCTCCGCAAGGTCATGTTCTATCCAGACTGAACTATGAGGGCCTGCTATTTTATTTGTTGAACCTTATAAAAATCTTTTCAACAGCGGATCCTTCCCCATATAATTCTTTTCCAAACTCTTTCATGGAAATAAAGAAAAATTATTTTTATTCCTGTTAATATAATGCTGAATTTTATAGATTTTTTTATATCTCCGTCGTAAAAAAGGTAAGCGGCAATGAGAGTTATTAAAAATGCAATCGTTTCCCATGTGAATGCTTTTATGAAGCTCCTCGCAGGAGTAGAATCGACGTACTCTTTTCTCCTCTTTTTCATATAAATACAGGGTGGATATATTTTTAAGCTTTATTTTTTTAGGATTTGTGTAAGCCCCGATCGTATAGAGGCCAAGTACGCCACCCTCTCAATACCGGAATTTTGTCGATGAGATAAATAATTCCAGCCTTCTCTAAGGCAGGTGTTAACTGTCGCTCAATTCGAGATGACAAGCCGTGAAGAAATTTACGGCGGAGAACGGTGGTAACCCGAGTTCGAATCTCGGCCGGGGCGTTTTTAATGAATTGAACAAAGTGAAATTCATTTTATATCTTGATATTTGGAGGAAAAATTCTAAATGATTTGGTTTCTGAAAAATTGAATAATTATTAATACCTCTACTCTTTTAAGGGTGCATGCAAAAGAAATATTCTATTGAAGATATGAAAGATTTTGCTCTTAATAAAAATGGCAAGTGTCTTTCTAAAGAATACAAAAATGCACATACTAAACTTAATTGGGAATGTAATAATAGGCATCATTTTAGCAATACTTGGAATGTTGTTCAACAAGGAACGTGGTGCAAACAATGTACAAATGAAGCAAGAAAAGGAAGATGGATAAATCAATTTGGTAATGCAAATCAATTTCAAATAAATGAATTAAATAAACTTAAAGTCCTAGCAAAAAGTAAGGATGGCGATTGTTTGTCAGATATTTTTGTCAGTTCTTTAAGAAATCTTAAATGGAAATGTGAGAAAGGTCACATTTGGGAACAGAAATGGAGCCATATAAAAAAGGGGGTTTGGTGTCCTACCTGCTACAGAGAAAAACAAAAATTAGAGTGGCATAATCAATTTGGAAGTTTTAAGAACCGTTCGAAGATGTAACCCTCTCGGCCGGGGCGTTTATTTTTAAACCTGAATTGTTTTATATTTTAATGAGACCGCGATACAGTTTTTCATCAAGACATAATCGAAAAACAGAAAATATCAGAAAGCAAAAAGCGAAATATCCGTCAATAGCAGAAAAAATAATTGAAAATTCGGATATTGTTTTGGAAATTTTAGATGCGAGATTTTCTGACGAGACGCGAAATGAAAAATTTGAAAATAAAGTTTTGGCAAGAGGAAAAATTCTTGTTTATGTTTTTAATAAATCCGATTTGGTTAAAAATTTTCAGACGAGAAAATATGCCGAACTAAATCCGAAAATTTTAGTTTCTTCAACAGGAAGAAAAGGTGTAGGCAATCTTAGGATTTTGATAAAAAAACTCGCAAAAAAAATTGATAAACCTGTGGATAAAACTTCGGGCAGAATCACCGTCGGTATAATTGGTTATCCCAATGTCGGGAAAAGTTCTTTGATAAATGTTTTAATAGGAAAAAGTTCGGCAGGGGTTTCACCGCAGTCGGGTTTTACAAAGTCCTTGCAGAAATTAAGATTGACAGAAAATATTGTTTTGCTTGACAGTCCGGGGGTAATTCCGGAAGAAGAATATTCTCATACAGACCGGGAAAAAATCGCGAGGCATGCGAAAGTTGGTGCGAGGGATTACAGTAAAGTGAAAGAACCCGAGATGGTTGTTTTTGAAATTATGAAAAGTCATGGAAGAGAAATCGAAAAATTTTACGGCGTAAATTCCGACGGAGATTCTGAAATATTAATTGAACTCGTCGGGAAAAAGAAAGGTTTTTTCAAAAAAGGAGGGGTTGTTGACGAAGACAAAACTGCGAGAATGATTTTGAAGGACTGGCAAGAGGGAAGGATAAAAATTTGATGAAAAACAAAGTTAAAAATCTTGCGCGTGAAATACGGGATAAATTAAAGCCGTTTTGTAAACGAATTGAAATTGCCGGAAGTATAAGGCGGCATGAAAAAAATCCGGGAGATATCGACGTTGTTTTGATTCCAAAGGACAGAGTCAAATTGGAGGAAAAAATGAAAACTCTCGGAAAATTTATCCAGGGCGGTGAAAAAGAATCGACGTGGAAAGTCCAAAATGTGAATGTTGAATTATATTATACAAATGAAGATGAATGGGGTGCTGAACTTCTGGCGTATTCCGGAAAAAAAGGTTCCAACATTGGTTTAAGGATGGTTGCGAAAAGAAAAGGTTTCAAATTAACACAGCACGGGTTATATAACCGAAAAACAGGAAGGAAAGTTGCCGGAAAAACTGAAGAGGAAATTTATGCTGCATTGGGAAGACCTTACAAAGAACCTGAAGACCGTTAAGTTACCATCTCTTTTTTTGAGCTAGTTTGTTAAATTTACAATAAACTTATTTTTTATTTTCTGTTTTTTTAATTTTTTTCCAGTGTTCTTCCGCTGCGATAAATCCTATGCAATTTTCTGAACCGCATGCGCACGGATGTTCTTTATAATTTTTAAAATCGTATCCGTAATTATACGTTATTTCATCACCTTTTTTTATTTTTTTCAAAGCAGTAATCCATATGTGTCCGCGAACAATGTCCGCTTCGGAGTTTGGTAAACATGAGTGGTTTATGAACTGCGCAGGATTCCATGGCACTTTTCCGTCGATGTCGTATTTTTTGTTGAGTTCAAAAATGTAAACTCCTCCTTCTTCCGTATGGTTTTTTGATTTTTCTAATTGTTTTTCGGCGAGTTTTTCGGATTCAGATTTTGTTATTTTTTTGCCGACGTATTCTATTATTTTCATTCCTTTAGGGATATCCTTTTTTGCGAAAACTCCTCTTTTGTGAATTTTCGAATTTTTTACGACGATAAATTCATTTTGGACTATATTTTCAGTTTGCATCGGTGTTGGAATTAAATTTGATTTAAAAACGTTATGATGAGAATAATTTTAAATAACAGAATTTTTATTTTCACATGAAATTCAAAATAAAAGTCCATCCGAATTCTTCGCAAGAAAAAATTTCCGTGTTTCCCGAGGGGGAAATCAAATATGAAATTTGGATAAAAGAGAAACCCATTGACGGAAAAGCAAATAGTTATATTGAAAAATTTTTGAAAAAAGAATTTGGAAAAAAAGTAAAGATTGTTTCGGGATTTAATTCGAGAATTAAGATTGTTGAAATATAAATCCTTAAAAATCCTGATTTTGTAAAAATGTTATGAGGATGAATGTAAAAGTTAGGTTTGATGTTGCCGAGCACAAATTTGAAAGAGTGATGGGCGATAATTATTTGATTTATGTCCATTTTTCCCAGAGCGCTGATGCGGATAAAAGATTGGTTGAAATAATCTCAAAAAAAATGGGCGTTGTTTCGAAAAATATTTCTTTTTTGGGACGCGGTAAAAATGGCGAGTGGATTTTTGAAGTTGCGTGAGCCGGTATTTTTTTACTAAAATATAAAAACCGAGGGTCTTTTTTATACAAATGAATTATGAATACGCAGAAGATTTGCAGAAACTTGCCGAAGAAATTTCGCTGATGCTTTTTCCTCATATTGATATGTCCAGGGTAAAATGCTTCAGAAGTTACGGAAGTTCATCCCGAAGAACAATTGCGCGTTGTCATGCCCTCGGAAAGATAATGCAACTTGCCGTCGGTGTAAAAGCACATTATGCTCTGGAATTTATTTCAAAGCGGTATGATAAACTTTCCCAGGAAGAAAAAATAAAGACAATCATTCATGAACTTATGCACATTCCGAAAACTTTCGGCGGAGGGTTCAGGCATCATGACTGGGTTTGTGACGAAAATGTAAACTTGTTTCACAAAACTTATACAGATAAGAAAAATCAAATTGAGAAATATGAAAGAAAAAATATTGAGGTGAAAAATGAAAAGGTTGGAATTAAAGGATGGTTTTAGAAAGATAAAAATTGATAGTGTGAAGCAACTTGGTTTTTTTGAAAAAGGATACGGTTTAATGTTTCAACGTCGTGAAAAAGCGCGCGCATTGTTGTTTAATTTCAAAAAACCTGTGAGTTTTCATTTGACTTCGTTATTTGTATTTTTTCCTTTTTTGGTTTTATGGATGGACGAAAACAATAAAATTCTGGAGAAAAAGATTGTTAAGCCATGGATATTTGCAATTTCTCCGTCGGTAAAAAATTATAAGAAAATTCTTGAGGTTCCGCTAAATGATTTTTATCTCCGGAAAGTAAAAAATATCGTCGGAGCAAAAGATTTAAATACTTTTTAAGATTATTTTTACCGAAGAGGATGAAAGCGAATCGCAGATTCTCATTCATTCGTTTTCCAAGAAAAAAACAAATGAAAGGAGGTAGATAATATGGGAAAAGTTATTGTTAAGAATGCTGTTAAGAGAAAGCCAGGACACCTTTATTATGTTGACGGCAAAGGAAATGTATGTGAGGCTGTGATGGCAAGAGGCGGAAAAAAGAAAAAGGCCGCTAAGAAAAAGAAAAAGAAGTAATTTTTCTTTTTACATTTAATTTATTTTATTTTTATTGTTCATTGATTAGTTTTATATATTCTGTTGGAGTTTGGAGTTCATGGCAATCATTTTAGGAATTGAATCGACTGCGCATACTTTTGGAATCGGAGTTGTCCAGAACGGGGAAATTCTTGCAAATGTAAAAGATTCGTTTTCAACCGCCGACGGCGGAGGGGGTATGATACCTATGGAAGTTGCGAAACATCATGTTGCGGTTAAGGATAAAATTTATGCGCGCGCTTTGGAAGAGTCAGGAATAAATGAAAAAAATATTGATGCGATTGCATTTTCGCAGGGGCCGGGACTGGCGCCGTGTTTGCTCGAGGGAATAAAGTTCGCGAAAGAACTTTCTTTGAGATTAAAAAAACCTTTAGTCGGAGTTAATCATTGTGTTGCGCATTTGGAAGTCGGGAAAATCACGGGCGCAAAAGACCCGGTTTTACTTTATGCTTCCGGAGCAAATACCCAAGTTATTGCCTACGCGTCGGGAAAATACAGAATTTTTGGAGAAACTTTAGATATTGGCGTCGGTAATTTTATTGATAGTTTTGCGAGATGTGCCGGCATCGGATTTCCCGGAGGACCTAAAATTGAACAGTATGCAAAATCCTTGGGAGTAAAATATATTGAACTTCCTTATACAGTTAAGGGAATGGACGTCGCGTTTTCGGGAATGCTTACGAATTTAAAACAAAAGTTGGAATCAAAAAAATATTCAGTTGAGGATTTATCTTATTCGATGCAGGAAACGGTTTTTGCAATGCTTGTCGAAGTTTCGGAAAGAGCTTTGGCCCACGTCGGTAAAAATGAACTTTTGCTTGGCGGTGGAGTTGCATGCAATTCGCGTTTGCAGGAAATGTGCAGAATTATGTGCGGTGAAAGGGAAGATTATTCCGGGAAAGGAAAAACAAAATTTTTCTGTCCCGAAAAAAGTCTGCTTGTCGACAACGGCGCGATGATTGCTTTTCTCGGCGAAATTATGTATAAGAAAAATGCAAATACCTTTTCATACAAAGAATTAGGTAAAGTTGATATTTTACCAAAGCAGAGAACTGACGATATAAACGTTACGTGGAGATAATCTATTTTTCTTTATATAAATCTATAAAAACGGCGCATTTTATAATTAGATATGGACGAAGAGGGTTATCAGCCGGAGCAGAGACAACAGGCGAAGGGCGGTCAGGAAGAGCTTTTGCTTGAGGCAAAGAATTTTTTTAATTTTTACAAAGAGGATTTGGGGGAGTCAATCCGAAAAAGGACAAATGTAATTTACATTGATTTTATGAAACTGATTGAATTTTCGAACAAACTGTCTGAAGAAATTGTTGTGAATCCGGAGGAGACGCTGAGTATTTTTGAACTTGCGGTTGAAGAACTTGGTTTCGTTAAGAACGCGCGTGTGCGGTTGAAAAATCTTCAGGATTCGCATCAGATTAAAATAAGGAATATTCGGGCAAAACATCTTAATGAACTTGTTATGTTTGAGGGAATTATAAGACAGGCGTCGGATGTGAGACCGCAGGTTGTCAACGCGAAATTTGAATGCCCGTCGTGCGGAACAATAATTTCGGTTTTGCAAATTGAAAATAAATTTCGTGAGCCAAGCAGATGTTCGTGCGGTCGTCGCGGAGGATTCAGATTAATTCAGAAAGATTTAGTTGATACGCAAAGATTGGTTGTTGAAGAATCGCCTGAAAGTTTGTCGGGAGGAGAGCAGCCAAAACGTCTGAATGTTTTTGTAAAAGAAGATTTAGTTGAACCGCGAATGGAAGAGAAAACCACGCCCGGAGCGAGAGTAAAAGTTATAGGAATTTTGAAAGAAGTTCCTGTTCCGCTGTCAACGGGCGGTTTGTCGACGAGATTTGAACTTGCGGTTGAAGTCAATAATATTATTCCGATGGAAGAAACTTTTGAAGAGTTGGACATTAACGACGAAGATGAGAGGCAGATTTTGGAATTGTCGCAGGACCCCGAAGTTTTTAACAAACTTGCAAAGAGTATTGCGCCGAGCGTTTGGGGTTACGAGGAAATAAAAAAATCTTTGGTTTTGCAGTTGTTCGGAGGAGTTCAGAAAAAAATGTCCGACGGCGCGAAGTCGCGTGGCGATATTCATATTTTACTTATCGGCGACCCAGGAGTTGCTAAATCTGTCATGCTTGGATTTATGGCGAATATTTCACCGAAAGGAAGATATGTTGTTGGTAAATCAGCGTCGGGCGCCGGTTTAACAGCGACGGTTGTTCGGGATGAATATCTTAAAGGGTGGTCTTTGGAAGCAGGAGCGATGGTTTTGGCAAATAAAGGTTTGGTTTGCATTGATGAATTGGAAAAAATGGACCCGCAGGACAGAAGCGCCATGCATGAAGCGATGGAACAGCAGAGCGTTACAATTTCAAAAGCGAACGTTCAGGCGTCGCTGAAAGCCGAGACCTCGGTTCTCGCAGCAGCAAATCCCAAATTCGGGAGATTTGACCCGTATCAGTCAATTGCACAGCAGATTGATTTACCACCGACGCTGATTAATCGTTTTGATATTATTTTTACGTTGCGCGATATTCCTAATAAAGCGAAAGACGACAGAATTGCGATGCACGTTTTGAGGGAGCATCAGAAAAGTGCGAATGATTTTGTGATAGAGCCGATTTTTTTCAGGAAGTATGTTGCTTATGCAAAGCAGAGAGTGAAACCGAAACTTTCCGAAGATGCCGTCGAGGAACTTAGAAATTTTTATGTTGACTTGAGAAACAAACCTGTAAGTTCAGAATCAGCGATGAGACCGATTCCGATTTCTGCGCGTCAACTTCAGGCATTAATCAGAATGGCGGAATCGTCGGCAAAAATAAAACTGAGGGAAGAAGTAACGAGAGAAGATGCAAGAGAAGCAATTGAATTAATGAAATATTATCTTATGCAGGTTGGTTACGATTACGAATCAAAAACTTTTGATATTGACAAGGTTTCGGGAAAATTTTCGTCGGCACAGAGAAGCAAGATTATGCTTGTTAAAGAAACAATAACTGCGTTGGAAAGCAAAATGGGAAAAATGATTCCGTATGAAGAACTTGAAAAAGAGCTTAGCGAAAAGATGACAAAAGAAGAAATTGACGACGCTGTTGAAAAACTTTTGAGAGGAAATGAGATTTATCGTCCGAAAAGAGGATATATTGGGGTGTTTTGAGATGACATTGGAAAATTATTTTTACGGAAAAGATATTATTGATTTTTATAATGGAATGATTGAAAAATTTCCCGAGCAAAAAAGAAAATTTAATCTTGAGAAATTTTATTATGCAGGAATGGGGCGGGTTTTGACTAATGCTTTGAGTTTTGGAGGTGTTGCAGGTATCGTCGGAGGATTAGTTGCAAATGATCTTGTTTATTTTTTATCGGGCGTAGTCTGTCTTTCTTCCGGAGAAAGAATGAAACCGGAAATGAAAAAAAGATATGAAAAAAAGAAAGAAGATTATATTTTGGAAAAAATAGAAGGTTTTGGAAAATTGGTTGCATGAAAATTTCAATTTTAAACAAGAAACTTTTGGATGAAGAATTAAGTGTAAAGAATTTTTTTGGGAATTGAAAAACTAATATTTTGAAGTATATTTTTGATAATCCAAATTATTAAAAAGAAATTTTATTATTGGTATTTATGGGACCAGAGATTGAGAGTACTTTTATGCGAAGTTTTATTGATGGTGAAATGGTAGAAACAAAAAGAGGAGATTTGGTTTCTTTTGTTGATCCGGGTTATTTTAGAATTCCTCGTGATAGAAGGATTCAAAGAGAGATGGTGGAATCTACCCAAAAAGAAATTGGAGTTGGCCCTTATGAAATTATAAAAATTAAATATTCTCCTCGTCAAGGGCATCCTATTACAATATTAGAAGTAAAAGGCGAGAGTGGTTCCAGGGAAATTAATAAAGATTACTTTGGATATTTTGGCAAATCTAAATAATTATAATTCAAAAACTTCATAAAAACTTATAAACCTGTTTAAATTTTTGTTTTTATGGCCGAAGGTGATTTTCACAGAAACGTTGCATATAAACTGAGAATCGGCGATTTGCTTCTTGGAAAACCAATTATGAACGGCGAAAAATTTGCGCATCTTGAACTCGGAGACAAAAAAATTGTTCGTGTGAATGTCGTCGGAAATGTCGTTGACAAATATGAAAGTTCGGGAGAAACGCGATATTTATTTTTAATTGTTGATGACGGTTCGGGGCAGATAAAACTTAAAGTTTTTGGGGACGATGTTGTTAAATTCAAAAATTATAATCAGGGTGAAACGGTTGTGGTTATAGGGGTTTTGAGACACTGGAATAATGAAACTTATATTCAGCCGGAAATCGTCAAAGTTCACGATCCAAAATATCTTCTCATCAGAAAACTTGAAATTGAAAAAGAGCGTTCGAAAAATTCCGCAGGATTAAAAGTTGAAAAAAGTATTGTCATTGCTTTGCGCGACAAACTTCTTGATAGAATAAAAAGTTCGGAAGACGATGGCGGGGTTGAAGTTGAAAAATTAATTATTGAAATCCGTGACTCGCCGCCGGATTTGATAAGTTCTGAAATCAAAAAATTGATTGAAGACGGAATTGTTTTTGAACCGAGACCGGGAAAGATAAGATACCTTGGATAATATAAATGCTTTGTTGAAATTCTTACGTTTTGTAATTTGATTTTAAATTTTCCACCATAGTTTCGACTTCGTCGAAAACCTGCCCTACTTTTTTAAAATTTTTGCCTAATGTTTGTGAAACCAAATTGATTTTTTCAACAAAGCCTAATGGAAAGAAACATTTTTAAATGGAGTTTTTCTGAATAAAATATCCGATGAACGATTGACGCGAGGAGTTATCTTCTCTTTAGTTTGTCGGTATAAATTAAAATAAAATGGCAGACATATATCAAATTATTGATAAAGCAAGCAAGTCAGGAAAAGTTGAGAAAGGAACCAACGAAGTGACGAAAGCAATTGAGCGCGGGACTGCGAAACTTGTCGTTTACGCGAGCGACGTTGACCCGAAAGAAATTGTTATGCATTTGTCAGTTTTGTGCAGGGAGAAAAAAATTCCTTGCTATGAAGTTGACAGCAAGCAGAAATTAGGAATTGCCGTCGGGTTGCCGGTTTCAGCTTCTTCAGTTGCAGTTATAGATGCCGGCGATGCAAGTAAAGACATTGCTGGTTTGAAATAATTAAATTGCTTAATTAATAAAACGGAGAAGAAGAATGGCAAAGTCGCAACAGAAACAAGAACAAACTCAACAGAAGAGCAAGGGAGACAGAATCGCTTCGGGCGAAGTTGTTCCTGCAGTTGTTGAAGAAATCGTCGGGAGAACCGGTTTCCGCGGAGAAATCACGCAGGTAAGATGTTTAGTTCAGGAAGGTCGTGATAAAGGCAGAAGCATGAGAAGAAATGTCAAGGGTTCTGTTCGTGTCGGAGATATTTTAATGTTAAGAGAAACTGAAATTGAAGCAAGAAGAATTAAATCTAAAGTAACAAAAGGAGCGTACACCTAAGTCGTTCGTCAGGCGTGGCCAAACGAAAGGGTGCTTATACTTAAAATGCCGATGTTAAATTCAGAATTGAATAAATTGGAAGATAGTTTAAGAAAAATTGGAAACGGTAAAGTTGTAGAAGTTTCTAAACCCCACTTTGATGAAGTAAATAATTTGAAAAATTTTTATCAAAATAATTATCAAATTGTCGGACCTGTAAAAAGTGAAAGCGGATATTTGATTTCATTTATTTATAAAAAAAATAATGGAGTGAAAAATGCCTAAATGTTCATTTTGCGGAAGAGATTATGATTTGTATAAAGGATTAACTTTGGTGAAAACCGACGGAACAATAAAACATTTATGTTCTTCAAAATGCAGAAAAAATATGCTTATGAAGAGAAGAAAAGTTAGATGGGTTGCTAAGAAACAGAAAGTTAAAAGTAATTAATTTTATAAGAGATAATTAATTATTTTGTTTATGAAAAGAGGCATATTGATTTTTGGGATTATTTTTTTGACAGTTTTATCTTTTTTTACATTTTATGCAGACGCAAAATTAATTATATTGGAGGATTTTTCCTCGGAAAACTTAACGTTTAATTATAATTCTTTTCAGATAAATATTTCTAATCCGGATATTATTGGTTATCTCCCTTTTGATGCACTTCACAACTATCACAATTTGACTAAAGATTATGCAAATGCTTCGTATTCTTATCGTGTTTCCGGAGCAACATTTAATTCTACTGGAGGTAAATATGGCGGGGCATATAGTTTTGATGGAATTAATGATTATGTTAATCTGACAAATCCAGAATCTTTTAATTTTACAAATGTTAGCAATTTTACAATAAGTTTATGGATTTATAAAGCAGGGAATGGCGAGGGGTTAAATGTAAATGGTATAATTTCAAAAAGATCTTCTTCATTCGGATATGCGATAGACGATTATTTTGGAGGGCATCAATTAAGAGCGGGTGTAAGGAATTCTACCACATCCAAAACTATAGTTTATGTATACACTGATGAAGTTATGAGTGGTAATTGGAATCACATCGTTTTTACTTATGAATCAAATTCTTCGGCGGGTATGAGACTTTATTTTAACGGAAATTCTGTAAAAAACGGAAGCAGTATTGATTCGCTTGATTTTTATAATGATGGAAATTTGTTGTTAGGACATCAACTTTCTTCTATATCGGGTTCCCCAGGATATTGGAATGGCTCAATGGATGAATTTATGATTTTCAACAGAACTTTATCTTCAGCAGAAGTCGCGCAAATTTACAATTCAACTTATTCAAGATTTTACCCGACGGGAGAAATTACTTTTAATAATCTTGATTTGTCTTCTCAGGGAAATACTTCTTTATATTTTTCTGATTCTTCTGCTCTTAACGGGAGTTCTTTTCAGGGAAAAATTAACGACGGAGATTGGAAAAATTTTTCCGGGAGCAGTTTTAATGATTCTGATTTTCTCGGAAATTTATCAAATGTAAGATTTACTGTCAGATTGAATTCAGATGAAAATAGATTTTATAGTCCGACAATTACAAGTCCTTATCACGATATCCTTAACACATCTTATTTTGCAAATTGGTCCGAGTTAATCTGGCCTCCTGAAAATCAAAGCGACGAATATTATGGCGCCGGCTCAAATCCGACAGGAAATCCTATAGGTGGTTTTGCAAATTATTCAAGGATTATTAATTCCGAAGATGCAACGTATTATGTAAACACCGTCGACGAATTTTATTCCGCGTTGAATGATGTTTCTCCCGGAGAGGTTATTTATATAAATGACAGTGTGACTCTTGATTTAACAGGGTATGATGCTATTTTGATTTCAACGGAAAATATAACTATTGCGTCGGGAAGAGGGAATAATTTTTCAAAAGGTGCTTTGCTTAAAAAAGATATAAAACAATTTGTGCCAAGTTCCCCCTATGATTATATGTATTTATTCAGAATCAATTCTGCAGGGGTTAGATTCACAGGTTTGAGATTTGACGGAGGAGATTTGGATTGCAATTTTGAAGTTCATCATGCTCTTTTCTCTGAAAATCGCGCAGATTTAGAAGTTGATCCTCATGTTTATTACAGAGAGATTAATCCGCTGTCGATTGGGATTGTTTCTTACTCTTCTTATGCTGAAATTGATAATTCTGAAATTTACGGATGGAGGAATGCAGGAGTGGATGCAGGCAATGGCGCAATTAATAATTATTATCATCACAATTATATTCATCACAATTGTCATTATGGTTTGGGTTACGGGGTTTATATTCACGGGGGCTCAACTGTTTTGATGGAAGGGAATTTATTTAATCATAACAGGCATTCAATTGCGTCGGATTACGAAGCAAGTTCTTACGAAGCAAGATATAATATTCAACTTGACGAGAAGAATAGCCATGATTTTGACAGGCACGGGAATCCGGGTTATGCAGGAAATTATACAATAATACATCATAATTCTTTTTATTCTTATGACGGTATTTTAGATGTAGATGGAATAGGATTGAGAGGAATCCCTCTCGTTGAAAACGGCGCCCAATTTTATAATAATTGGTTTCAGGATAATGAATTGGAAAATTCTATTTTTACATTGAATGAAAATGGTTCAAGAGTTTATCCTCCCGGAAATGTAAGTAATGTCACTATTTTTAACAATCTTAATAATTTAACAAATGCACAGTTTGAAGAACCAGTTGCTATTGCAAAGGCAAGCAATTATAATGTTTCCATAAATGAACCGATTATTTTTAATGGTTCTGGGAGTTACAAAACAGGCGGTTTAATAAGATATTATGAATGGGATTTTGCGGATAATAATTCTTTTGCATATGGTGAAGTAATAAGTCATTCCTTTTCAGAAGCAGGAAGATATAAAATTAAGTTGACCGTCTCAGATGAAAATGGTTTTTTGAATTGGACTTACATTACAATAAATGTTCTTCCCGATAATTCAACCGGCACTTATCTTAATTTTTGGATGTTTGAAAATTCAAGAATAGATTCTCCGGAACTTTTAGTGAAACAGGTTATTGTCGACGGAGAAATCATATGGACTCAGAATTTTTCTGATAATTTTTCAGGATGGCAGCATATTAATGTTGAAATTCCTTCTAATCTTAGCGATGATTTATTATTAAATATTACTTTAGGAGTTTTGGCCATAGAAAATTATACGGACCCGTTGTATCCGAATGTTCACGAGGCGGAATTGTTTGAAATATATTATGATTCAGTTTCTTTGTTGAGGTGTGGAAATGATTTAATCGCTTCCGAGGGAGATTTTGAATCTTCAAGTGGTAATTGGACGCTTGTAAATGGGGCCGCATATTCTCATTGGGTTGATGAAACTTCTTTTTACAGGGAAATGGGCGGGAAATATTCTTATAAAATTGCTCCCCTATTTAGGCCGAATTACACCGATGGAACTTTTTACGGAATATCCAATAATAATATTGTTTTAAATGAAGGTTGTTATATTTCATCAAATCAGAATAATGGAGAAAATTTAGAAAGTTCAAGGCGTGCTGTATTCAGATTTTCACCGGAAGTTTTGCAAAATGGCTTGAATGTAAATGTCGCAAAAAATCAAAAAGTTGAAATTCCCGTCGGTGATGAGAAGAAAACTGTAAAGATTGAGAGTGTTTCGGAGGAAAAAGTTGTTGTAAGTGTTGACGGAGAGAATTATGAGATTGAAAATTCATCGTCGAAAAAAATTGATTTGAATGACGACGGATTTTATGATATTGCGATATTCAATAATGGTGTTAAAGGAAATTATGCAAATCTTGAATTTAAATTAATTAATGAAGAAATAGAATCTGAAAATGGGCAGGAACAGAATGAAAATATTTTTGATGAAATTCCCGGTGCTATAAAAAGTATTGGCTGGAAAATTTATGTTTTGGTCGGAATTATTTTTATTTTTATTTGGGTTAAAGTGTTTAGGAGAAGAAAAAGAAAATAATTTTCAGGTAGTGTAAACCATTACAGCAATATTTAAATACACTTTTTTCTTAAGTTTGGTAGTGTAAAAGAGGTTTCATGGTCTACAAGAGGTTTATTAAAAAAGACGGGAAATTCTACGGGCCTTATGAATACAAAAGTGTTAAGCAGGACGGAAAAGTCATTTCTGAATACGTTGGTAAAGGTGTAAAAAAAG
>Ga0265297_10004417_pt1 | contig 23067 bp, 13 predicted proteins | sample Munlanlwell13791_FD_192502 | JGI IMG/M metagenome (GOLD analysis project Ga0265297, IMG submission 192502) | Leachate microbial communities from a municipal landfill in Southern Ontario, Canada - Leachate well 137-91 | ecosystem: Engineered > Solid waste > Landfill > Unclassified | place... | reverse complement strand
TCGCAACAAAGCACCCGCCGCCACCGCCTGATGCTGCCCCGCCGCCGTTTCCACCGCCGTCTCCGCCGCCACCTCCGCCACCACCGTCGTTACTCTCGGGAGTGGCCTTGGCTTCGGCGAGCATCGGTACGCCGTCATTGAAGAACACGCACATCGGGCGGCCATCGTCCTTGAGCAGAACAAATGTCGGGCCATCCGCGACCACGGAATCAGCGACAATCGCGTTCTCCCAGGACATCCCGTTAAAGCGGGAGTATCGCACAGTTGTTTCCGAGTGCGATGTGATGTGCTGATGATCACCTTCGTCGAGGGCAGTGCTCGTGCCCATTCCCGCGCCGGTCGTCGGATCAACGAGCCCGAAGCTCCAACGCCCGAAGATTCCGTAAGCGGAATAGAGTTGCGAACCACGGAAGTTCGCGATATCGGTGTAGCTTACATACGCCGCGCCTGACGGATCTACCGCGAGCGAAAGGTCGTGCCCCGCGTTGCCGGAATCGGTGGACTGGGTTATTTCCCAGTCCAGCCATCCCACGGACCTGGTGGCAGCCTGATAGAGGAAGAGCCCCTTGCGATATGCAAGGAATGTCCGCCCCGATGCGGGCTCGTACTTCGCAACGAGGTCGTTGCTGGAAACGTCGGAATCAATAATGCTGGTTACCCATTGTCCAAGCGTGTTGTCGTACACACGCTGAACCAGGTCGCCAAACACTCCCCTGCGGTAGAAGACAGCAATTGCGCCGTCAGAGTCAACAACGATTGCGCTTCTGACTCCCGCTCCGGCGTTGCTCTCCATCAGAACGGGAATCCATAGGTTCCCCTGCGGCTGGAGGAGATATACGTCGCCAGTTTCCGTCACGTACGTAACGTACACGCCGCCTTCCCACAAAACGAGATCGAGGCTGCTGACGGGACCGGTTCCGTTCGCAAGAGTTGTTTCCTCCAGGGCAATCTGAGAATCGACCTTGGGGGCTGATGTGTTCTGCAGAAGAACAATGCTATCCTGTGTGTCATCGTAGAGCACAACTGAGACGTCCCCGAATGCTCCGTCAACGTCAATTGCCCTGGTGGTCATCTTGGGACCGATAGCAAGCGGCTTGTACCAGTACTGGGCTGGCATCGTTGTTCCGGGCGCCCAGTTCCATGTAATGGTCGAATAGGCAAAGATATCGAAGCTGGCTGTAATGCCGCTGCCGGATGGCGCACTGCCAGTGCCGGTGTAACCGGTGCACAGGTAATTGGCTCCGTCGGTTGAGGCCAGGGCAACCACTGTCTCGCCCCTGAAGAACCAGTAATGTCCTTCGACGGGCGATACTTCGCCGTATCCGGTCGGGTTAAGAACGTCGAAGCGGTCCTGTGCGAACCACTCTACAAGCTGGTGAATCGGCCCGTTCATCGTGAATACCATCTGCCGCGGGTTGCCTATGGACTTAACCATATTGGCAGACCCGGCACCTGTTCCCCGCCATTCGGGAGCGTACCGGAGAACAGGGGTGGTCGGCGGAACAGCGAGTGTGGCAGTAACCACTGAGCCTCCGTCGTACCATCCGCTGACATCAGGTGCAAAACCACCGACCGAACCGACGTTCTCAAGCAGCAGATAGAACTCTGTCTGGAACGCTGCGAACTCGCGAATCGGACCGCTCATCGTAACGGTGATGCCTGTGCCCGGGCCGCTTGTTGTCACGCTTCCGGAGCCTGAACCGCTCCAGCCACTGAATGTGTAGCGCTCCCAAAGTGGGTTGTTCGGAAGAGTAATATCGGCCGTCGCGTTTGTGCCTTCCTTGAACCAACCTGAGCCGATTGGGGTTCCGGCATTGGTCTCGACCTTCAACTCGTACTGCTTGTCCCAGTTCCAGTTGACTGTCGTGGGGATGCTCAATGTGAATGGACCGGTGCTGTTGGTGTCACCAAAGATGAGAGATCCGGATCCGGTGTACCCCAGGCACTGGTACCGAACGCCAATACCAGCCGACACGAATGCCGGTACGCCGGTTTCGATGACGCTGCCCGCCGCGTACCAGCCCTTTGTGGCGCCAGTAGCGCTGTAAAGGTCATTCTTGACGTCGAGCAAGTACTCAAGTACCCAGATGAAACCAATCGTTGTCGCTTGCGTGATGTTGAACTGGCATGTGCTGCCGGTGCTGTTGCCGATCTGCGGCGAGGTCCAGCCGGTGCAATGGTAGCGGCTGAAGTTGTCGATCTGGTGTTCGGCTTCGGCGATTATCTGGATCGCCGTTCCGGTCTTGTAGAAACCGGAAGTGCTGCCGGTGATGAAGGTCTGTGATGAGTTGACCGTGAGCATGTATTCGCGGGCGTAGGTGGCCGTAATCGTCTTTCCTGCGGGGTTCTCAACAGTGGCGCTATGGGCAATCGTGCCCAAGTCGCTCCAGGAGTCGAAGGCCCAACGCTGGGAAGGTGTCTGCCCCGAGTACTGCGGCACGGAGATATCGTGCGCTGCGAAGTACTTCCAAGTGCCTGTGTAAGAACCGGTGTAATCGCTGCCGTCGACCGTGACGAAAGAACCGGAAGTAAGGGAGGTCTTAACCGTCACACTAACATCGTTGGTCAGTATGAACGGATCCGTCTTGAACCAAGTGCACCAGGAACCGCCATTGTGCGCGCGTGCAGCAAGGATGAAGTTACGGTTCTGAAGCCCGGCCGCAGCAGTATCGAATGTGACGGTCCAGTTTCCACCGCCCTGATCGGTCGGCGTGGCTGCGATCGGGACGATGGTTGTCCCACCATCCACGCTGTATCCGAACTCATATCGGGTGGGATAGTCAACGAGCCTTTCTATGTATGCACGTGCAGGGCAGCATTCAGAGGACGTGCTCCAATTGGAGGTTGAGTTCGTTCCTCTCTGGTCGCCGTTCATTATGAGCGTAGCGACTGTATTTCCGGTGTACCCGAGCAGTGACGGGTAGCAGTAATAGAAATAGAGGCCGACATGCGTGCCCATTGGAACGTTCGGAACGTTCACGGTATAGTCTGTTGACGACCCGATTGAGGGGGTATACGCGGTGCTCGAAGTCCAGATGTGGGTAACCATGTTCGTTGCGGGATCTATCGAGAACAGTTTCAGATATACAGACCAGCCGCTATAGTAGTTGCTGCCAGTACCGATGTAAGTGGTGAACTTGATCACCGTCCCGCTGACTTGAGATGCATTGCCGGGATCTTTGTCCACGACGGTGAAGTACCACCAACTGTAGCTCTGAGATGTTCCCATAGTCCACGGATTGGGCGGAAAGTAGTTCTGGAGTTTTGGCGGGGTCACCGTAGAGCTGAGATCGAGAGTGCCCTCGTCGGGATTCGTGTACCCCGAAATGGAATCCGGGACGATGTTGACAATGAGGATATTCTCCTCTCGGGGCGTGGTGACCGCGCCAACCGTGTCGGCTGTGGCTCGGATCTTTGACCCGAAATCGGTCAGGTTACCGGTATCCCAGTAAAGTGAGTACCCATCGGTCCCGTCGCTGTCGAGACCAATGCTGTGCCATTGGCTATCCGTCGAGGTGAAGTACTCGAAATAGACTATGGTGAACGGCAGCGCACCGTCAACCACTGCAATCAATTGCACCTTTCCGCCGTTGTAGTCGCCCTCGTTATAGCCCGCGATGTCAGTGACTGTTGCGGGAAATGCGAAGGCGCTTGGGGTGTAAGCGGCCAGAGCGGCACATAGAGTTATCGCTGCAAACAGCGTTCTTAGAACTCGCATGGATCCTCCTGAATACTGCTCGGTTCACCGAGCCAACAGATTCCTGAACATGGCTCTGAAAGCACCACTGTCGCGAAGGGTGACAGCGGCTGTCGGAGAGACAAGGTAGTAAAACTCGACCAGATTGCCGGATGTGGCAGAACCTGCAAACAAGGTGTCTCGCGCAGTTGTCAGGCTCCTGACCGCGTTGGCGCCCATAGAGCCAAAGGCCGCTGTTGCCACGAAGCACCCGCCGCCGCCAGAGGGGCCGACATTGACCAGTGAGGTGGCGAAGGCGTCGATATACTCGATCTTGTTGGAACTGGAAAAGAACACCGCAGGTTTCCCTGACGGAACAATATGCATACTCACGTTGCCGTCTATGCCGACAGGATTCGGAATTGTCAGAGTCTCCCAGGCGGTACCGTTATGCCGGGCATACCTGAACCTGTGACCGTCTGTCGAGAGCACATGTGGACGCTGACCTGCGTCGAGGACGAAGGCCAGATCATAGCCCGACAATGTCGGATCTGCCGTTTCGATTGTCCAGGTGTCAGTTACCTTGTGGGCAACCTTGGTGACCGGGGCATCGACGACGGTACGATCCTGGTAGGCGATGTAGACTTCCCCGCTGGTTGTCACCCGAATCTTACAGAAGTAACCGGTATCGCCGGAATTGTCGACGACCGCTGTTGTCCAGGCTCCACCTTTGCGTTCAGCAAAGATAAGGGCCTTCAGCGATGAATCGAAGAAAGCAACAACAGGTTGGCCGTCTGTGGCTTTCACGGCAACTGAAATGTACTGCGCGGGCGTTCCTTCGTACGGAATGGTCGAAGCCCAGGTCGGGGTGCCTCCCATACAGCGGACTTTCACCTGCGCGTTGGTGGAATCGAGATAGGTCAGCAACATGCTGCTGTTCTCGCTGCTGCCGTCAAGAACCTTGATTCCCCAGCCCTCGGCGGTGGGCATGCCGGATATCGTACTACTCGTGTCGTGACAGAGAAAGTAGATGTGATGGTCGGCACCGTTGTAGAAAGTGATAAGCGGCTTATCGCAGTAGCTCAGGCCAAGGGAGACCCCTTCGCATTCGGTAACGCCGGTGACCACCTGAACGCTTGACAGAAGGGCGCGGTCAAGATCATACTCTTCGTAAAGAATCGCCTGAAGCGAAGGCGAGTAGTACGCAAGGCCGTAGTTGCCGTCAAACCTCAGCTTCGACGACGGATACAGGCCGTCCGAAACAACATCCACGGGCATGTTCCAGAATTGCTCCGGGACGCCAGGATCGGTCGCACAGGCACTGGGGGTGTATGCGGCAAAAGTGACACAGAAAGCAATCACGGCAAAAAGCGCATTTGGAACTAGCACAGTCCCTCCTGAATGTTGCTCAGACCTACTGAGCGGGCAAATGCCCGGTATAACACTGGAAGCATCCCCGTGTCGCGAAGAGCGGCAACGGCTGGGAAAACTCAGAGTAGTACGTCTCGGCCATTTTGTCGTTGCAGACAATTGTCCAAAATCTGGCACATGGCCTCTGGGAAGGGGCTCAGCCTACCGAGCAAGCAACTTCCTGAACATGGCTCTGAAAGCTCCGCGGTCGCGAAGGGTAGCTGCGGCTGCGGGGGAACCCAGGTAGTACAACTCGACCAGCTTGCCAGAAGTGGTGGAACCTGCAATCAAAGTATCTCGCGCAGTTGTCAGGCACCTGACCGCGTCGGCGCTCATCGAGCCAAAGGCCGCTGTTGCCACGAAGCATCCGCCACCGCCACTGGTTGCTGTTGTGCCGCCGCCATCGCCACCGCCGCCATCGCCACTGGTGCCGCTCTTGGCGGAAACTGTGGAAATCCGACCTCCGTCAAGATACACGATCTGCGGATAGCCATTTGTCGCGAGCACGATTGCGGTATTGCCGATGACGTTTGTTCCGCCGAGGGCAGAGAAGTCCCAACTGGCGCCATTGAAGCGTGCATACCGAAGGGTGGTGAAATCGTGGTGGCCGATGTGTATGACGCCGTTCCGGTCGACTGCGATTGAGGTGTTGAACCCGCTTCCATCGGCAGGATCCACAAGGACGGAATACCATTGATTGTCAACGCGGGTTGCGAACTTCAGGTGCAGCTTATTGCTGTCCGTTGCATCCTGATAGGCGATCATAGGCGTGCCATCGGGGGCAAGTGCCACCGACGGATAGAAGCCCTGGTCGCCATCGGCGTCAACTACGCTCAGTACCCAGCCGCCTGCCGTGCTTTCCGCGTACATGAGCCTGCGGAGAGTCAGCGTATGATAGGCAATGACCGGCATCCCGTCCATTTCTCTCACAGCAATGGCATTGAACAGTCCGGGATTGCCTTCAGCGTCAACTGTCTCGACATCCCAGGTACCTGAACTGTGTCCAAGGGTGGCCAGCTTCAGCGAATTTTCAGCTACATCGTAGAATGCCACAAAGACGTCGCCCATCGTGTTTGCGGCGATGTGCGGGTTGCGGCCGGAATCGCCGATCGTCTGTATGACGTCCGAGGGCACTCCGGAATCTGCCTTAACCTCAAAGGCGCCGATATAGTGAAGCGTCTTGTCTTGTGTTGAATAGTATGCGACATGGGGGTTGTTTGCAGTGTCAACGAACAGGTCGAGCCAGTCAAGGGACAGGACACCACTTCTGAGCGTGCTGACCGTCCAACCGGACTCTCCCCTGATTGCCAGGTTGATCGCTTGTTCAATGGCGTCGTAATAGGCAACTACGGGACGCCCTGAAGTATCGCGTGAGGCCGCCATCTGAGTTGGCGAACCAACGTTGACGACGAGTTCGGAAATGTTCCAGCTTTGATCGCCAGCGGTCGGCCGGTCCTTCCACATCCAGCGAACCAGCGTTGGCGCTGCAATATCGAACGTGAAGTACGGCTTTGTGCCTGATGCAATCGAGCCGGTTGCGTAGTACCCGTCGCATAGCTTGGAACCGACGATGTACTGGCAGACTCCACTGGCTGTCGCACCATTGAAGTACCAATACGTACCGACGGCTGGGTTCTGCGTCCCGTAACCATCAGGATTCTCGATCGTCAGCGAATACTGCAGGTGCCACTGGACTGATTCCCTGATGGCATTATTCATAGTCACCGAAATGACTCGTGGTGAATCCGGCGAGGGGATCGAGGAGAAGGATCCGCTCCCTTCGCCGATCCACTGCGGCACGTAGCGCGAACCGGCTTGTGCCGCAGGCGCTACGATGTTGATCGTAACCGTCGTGCCCGCGTTGTACCAGCCCGAAGCGTTCGGCGAGAACGACCCGAGCCCGCTGAGCACAACGAGGTCCAGCTTGTATGACACAGTCCAACTTGCCATCTCTGTGACGTAACCGTTGACCGTCAATGATTGCGCGGGGTTCCCCCCGGAAGTTGTAACCGAGCCGGTTCCCGATCCTGTCCAACCGTTAAAGAACATACTTACAGTCGCCGTGCTTCCTGGAACCGTGGAACTGATGCTTAGCACCGTTCCCGAGTCATACCAGCCTGAAGCTGGCGCTGTCGTGCCAACGTTGCTTGAGATCATGACACTATACTGTTGCTGCCAGACCCACTGGATGGTCGTCGGGCCGGAAAGCGTCCCGGAGTAGCTGCGGGTTGCGGCGCCGGGTGCGCTGTTGATGCTGTATCCCCTGTTGTCAAACCGCGCACCGACGCCGTTATCTATCGTCTGCGCAACCGAGTAGGCGACTGTCGTGCCGTCCGAATACCATCCGGTTGCTGTACCCGTGCCGACTCCCTTGTCGTTCAGCACGCTGAAGTAGTACTCGAGTTGCCAGTTCAGCGTCACGACGCTTCTCGCAGGCAGATTGAAGCTGTACCACAACTCGGTCGTGTTCACGCCAAGCGATGAAATGTCCATTGAAACGAAGCGATACCTGGTGCCGGAGTCAACAAGGCTGTACTGCGGAACCTGTATCTGCATAAGCGTTCCTGGCTCGTAGTATCCGCTCGGGGGAGCGGTGAAGTCGTCAACACTGGAATCCACCTCGAAGTAGACTTGCCTGGCGTAGTAAGCGGTGACCGCCGTGTTCATCCTTGGCAACACTTGCATTTCGTGGGTCATTGCTCCGCCATCGCTCCAGTAGTCGAACCGCCACTGCATTCCGCTTGTGTCAGCCACATAGAGCGGCGCGGCTATGGTGAACGTTCCGTAGTAAGTTGTGTTACTGGAATAGGGAGGGGTTCTGCTGGTTCCTGCAATGGTCAACTGCGTTCCGGCGACAGGAATCAAAGTGCCCGGAGCGCTGGGGCTCTTCGCGATGTTATACGTCAGGTCGATCCGGTTGTGGACTGGATACGGCCCGAAGTTGTACGTTCCACTCCAGACAGGTCCATAGTGGAATCTGGCCCTGAATTTGACATTATTGCTGTCAACAGCCCACGAAGACCAGTTGATAGTGTACTGATCCTGTCCGGGAACCTTCACGATCTGGTTGTTACCAACCGAAACCCATGATCCACCGTCTGCTTGGTACTGGAATGATACTGTGTCAACATCCGCACCGTAAGTCTGAAACTGGACGCGCAATGGGGCCACGTAGTAGTTGTAGGGCCCGTACCAGTAGGTGTTGTAGGCGTACCTGTACCAGCAGTTCTGGGTGTTGCCCTGGAAGTAGTTGTACCCATTGTAGAACATCCAGTACTCGCCCTCTTGCCCGAGCAACAGGTTCTTAGCGAGGTTCGAGAAGGCGGAGCCTGCAAGCGTGTACTCCTGAAGCCCGACTTGCGGTGTAATTGCGTCGGAGGTCGCAACTTCAGTGAAGCTCCCGGCGGAACCGGAGAACAGTTTCAGTTTGAATGGGTAAGTGTAAGGTACGTTGGAGAAGTTCGTCTGTACCTTGGTGCATGTCCCGCTATAGGGTATGCTGTTCGCCACATCCACAGACCAGTAGGTTCCCGTGCTGTAATACGTGCCGGTCTGGATCCACTTGTTTGCGGGATACCACACCCCGATTTTCGTGCGCGTGTATGAAAGCGACATGGTGGTGTCGCCCCCTGTCGGGCTTGGCGGGGTCAGCGTCACCATGGAGAGGTTCTGAACCTGCATGGTCGCGACGGTCCACTCTCCATACTGCCCGTCATCGTACGCCCTGGCCCTTACCTGGAACGCACCGTCCGTTATCCCTGCTGTGTTGAGCGCATAGGTGAACCCGTCACCAGGGGTATTGTCTGTTACCGTTGTGCTCCACATAGCGTCGGAGCTCTTCTTGTACTGCCACTCGACCTTGTCCACACCTGAGAGAACGCTGAACGTGGTGGCGACGAGGCTCAACACGCCCGCGTTGATGTCCGTGGTGTCGTAGCCAGATATGGCGGTCACATCGATATAGGGCATCACATACTGGATGTCATCCACCCAGAGGCCATAGTAGTAATAGTCATAGGCATAGGTGCGGAACCTGAATCCCAGGCTTCCGCTCGGGATCGTCACGCTCGCGGTTGCGCCATAGACATACGAATAGTAGCCCGCAATGCTGGCCGCGTTATACCAGTTGTACCCGTCCGGGGTGTACTCGATGTCGAGACTGCAATATTCCGCGTCGTACCAGAATGTAAGGGTACCATTGGCAAGCGTGGGGCTCGCCCAGGAGTAAGTCAAGTAGTAATCGAAGAAGTACCCGTTCCCGTAGTAGCCATATGGCATGCCGACGTGAGCGGAATACGATGCAGAGCTGTAGTAGTAACCGTCTACATCCGCGCCCCACGTGTTGTAGCAGGGGTAGTTGTAGTTGTCGGTGTAGGACGACCATGGGGATGAGTAGTCGTATATTCCCTCTCCGTAGCCGTATCCGCTGTCCCAGTTCTCGCTGACGTCCCAGGAACTTGCGGCATTGGCACTCGGAGCGAAGAACACAAGAATTGTCAAAGCGAGCAGCAGGCCAAACCCAAAACGTCCGAACATAGCACACCCCTTTGCAGTAGTTTGTGTGTAGTATCCCTGCGGATACCGTCTGCAGACAAGGGTATGGGGTAATTCTACCAGTCCAGCCCTTGGGGGAAGGGGCTTGGCATCATATAGTGCTTCGACGCCGGGGAGTGATGCAGATTACTCCCGCATATATATACTACCCATTTCGGGCTCGTGACGAAAAAAAGGGCCCCTTCCGGAGCCCTTTTGCCGAATGCCGGAACCGAAAACTACTTGGGCATCCTGATGAAGCCTTCCTTCATCAGGCATTGGATCTCTTCCCTGGCCTGACGTATTGTCTCTGCTGCGATCTTGTAGATCTCGTCGCGCGTCATGTTGAGCCTGGCGACTCCCTGCTTGACGGCCATGTGACCGACCGCGGCCGCCTCGTTGGGGAAGACCTCCCAATCGTCCATCGTGGGCATGATGTAGTCTTCGTGCAAGCCCTTCTTTTCAGCGGTCTCGGCTATTGCCACGGCTGCGGCAATGCACATTTCGTCAGTGATGGTCTTGGCTCTGACGTCGAGCGTCCCGCGGAAGATTCCCGGGAAGCCGACCGAGTTATTGACCTGGTTCGGGAAGTCCGATCTGCCGGTCGCCACTATGCGCGCACCTGCCGCCTTGGCCTCCCATGGCCATATTTCGGGAACCGGATTGGCGCAGACGAAAATGATCGGATCCGGCGCCATCTCGCGGATCCACTCCGCCTTGACTGAGCCGGGGCTGGAGAGGGCGATGATTACATCCGAGCCCTTCACGGCCTCGTAAGCTCCGCCCTGGATTCCCCAGTGGTTGGACACCGTCGCCATGTGCCATTTTTCTTTGTACTTGGCCTTGAGCTCTTCCTTGTCGGCGCGTTCCGGGAAAAGAATGCCCTTGGTGTCGGTCATGATGATATTGCCCGGGGTAACTCCGCCTCCGATAAGGACGCGTGAGATGGCGATATTCGCTGCGCCTGCGCCAATCATCGCCACCCGCACCTCGCTCAACTTCTTGCCGACAACCTTCACTGCGTTGATGAGCCCGGCCAGTGTAACGGCTGCCGTGCCCTGCTGGTCATCGTGCCAGACGGGGATGTGGCACTCGGCCCGCAGTGTGTCGAGGATGCGGAAGCACTTGGGCTGGGAAATGTCTTCGAGGTTGATGCCGCCGAATGACGGCTGCAGAATCTTGACGGTCTCAATGATCTTATCGGGATCCTTCGTGTCGAGGCAGATCGGGAAGGCGTCAACACCGCCAAGATACTTGAACAGAATCGCCTTGCCTTCCATCACGGGCAGGCCAGCCTCAGGGCCGATGTCTCCGAGCCCCAGAACTCGCGTGCCGTCAGAGACGACCGCGACGAGGTTCGCCTTGTTGGTGTGTTCGTAGACTGACTCGGGGTTGCGGTTAATCTCCTTGCAGGGAGCCGCGACACCCGGCGTGTACCAGATCGCAAAATCCTTGAAGTCCCGGATGCAGCACTTCGGAATAGTCGCAATCTTTCCCTTGTAGTAGGGATGCAGGATCATTGCATCAGCAGCAGGCTTCTTTGCCTTTGCGAGCAATTCCTCTACGTTCGGGGTCTCCTTCACAGCGCCTCCTTATAGGTTTTTCCGGCCTGTCAGTCGGTTGTAGGCATTTCCTGGCCCATCGAGTCATGCAGATAGAACTTCGCGTTTATTATATGCGCGATGTCCTGCATTGTCACCACACCCTTCATCTTCCCCGTGGAACCGACGACAGGTATGTGGTGGAACTTGCCCGCGATCATCCTTTCATAGGCATCGATAATGGTGGTCGCGGTTGACATCGTAATCACGCGCTTGGTCATGACCTTTTCGATTACCGTCTTGTCCGGATTGAGCCCCTTGGCGATCACACGCTTGTTGAGGTCGCGTTCGGTGAAGATGCCTATGGGCTCGTCCTTTTCGTTTACTATTGCGATCGAATCCGACCTGCGCGCGAACATCTTCTTTGCGGCTTCGGTTACAGTGCCTTCAGGTCCCATCTTCGGAGGATTGTGCAGTACGGTCTTGAGGGCTGACCATTTATTGCCGGTGATCATCGTGCGAGCGGCAGCGATGAAATCCAGGCTGCTGTCCAGTTCCAGTTCGCCCTGCTGCACTTCCTGAATCTGGTAGTACGAAAGATATCCGACCAGTTTCCCCGCACCGTCCACTACGGCAAGGATTCTGATTCCGGTCTCCTCCATCAGGTCCAGTGCTTCCTCCACCAGCTTGTCCGTCGTAAGAGGTGGAATCTCGGTGAGCATTATCTTCGATACGGGGGTCTTCTCGAGGTCGAGTTCCCTTGCCACCGCCCTGATGCTGCGGAAGAAGGAATAGTGGCCGATGTAGCGGCCCTTATCCGTGATAAAGACCGCCTCGGTATTGTTGTCGACGGCTGTTTTGACCGCCTGTTCGACGGGCATATCCGCAGGTACAACGACCACTCCGGTGTTCATGTACTTCGACAGGCCCGACAGATCCTTCAGATTGTCCATGGAAGAACCGAATCCAATATCAAAGGCCTTGTAGTTCGTGGCCTCTGTCCCCGGGGGAACCTTTTTCGCGATGACCGCCTTGAATTGTTCCGGCGTGGCCAGGTCGCGGAATGTCAGCCCGGCGATATAGCCAACGGCTACGATATTCGCCGTAACTGCAAATCCAACCTTGTCGCGGGCGGTTGTGGTGAAAGGAAAGGCGAAGACATTGCTTGCGGCTTCGTACTTCACGGTTGAAGAATCCACGATGATCAGGCCCCATTCCTTCACGTCATGGCGGTACTTGTCGTAGGCTTCCTGGGAAAGGGCCAGCAACAGGTCCACTTTCTCCGGCTTGGGCGCGTCTATTTCCGCAAGGGAGAAGACCAGTTCTGCCTTGCAGGCACCACCGCGGGCCTCCGGGCCGTAACTCTGGGTCATCACGGCATTGAGTGGTACATTTGTCTTGTGCACTTGTGCGAGACTCTCGGCGCCGTAGAGAGCGCAGGTCTCGGCTATGATCATTCCGGCAGTTATGATGCCTTGGCCACCCGTGCCGGAAAGTCTGACTTCATATCTTTCATCGGGTCTGTTTGTGAAATCCATACGGCCTCCGGTTTACAGGTCCAAAGTGCTCATGTGCATGCTGAACGGTGTTCTGTCTTTGCCAGCGTGTTCGGCATAATAGGCTGAGAACTCGTCGATGTTCTCTTCCTTGTGCAGGATGCCGATTTCCCACTTTTCGACTGTCTCGCCCTTTGCGCGAAGTTCGTTCGCCTTTTCCACGGTGATCGTGGTGTCCTTGAGTTGCGTCAGCATCTGGGCCCCGTTGCCGCACTTGTTGTAGAAACTGAATACTGACGGGCAAATGCTCAAGACTTCGACGAGAGCAAGCCCCTTGTGCTGGAGAGCCTGCGCTATGAGTGATTCGAGTTGACGGGCGTTCGAGGCGGTGCCGCGCGCTACGAAAGTCGCTCCGGCCGCAATGGCCAGTTTCGGGATATTGAAGGAGGGTTCGTAGTTGCCGTAAGGGGCTGTGGCAGCGTATGCCCGCTTCGGGGTGGTGGGCGAGTATTGCCCGCCGGTCATTCCGTACACGTTGTTGTTGAACAGGATTACCGTCAAATCGAGGTTCCGACGGCAGGCATGGATGAAGTGATTTCCACCAATGGCCGTTGCGTCGCCGTCTCCGGTGACCACGACCACTTTCAGTTTCGGGTTCGCCATCTTGACGCCGGATGCGAAAGCAATCGGCCGACCGTGCGTCGTGTGAAGCGAGCAGAAATCGAAGTACACCGGCAACCGGGATGCGCAGCCGATGCCTGAGACCATGACCAGCTCGTCGCGGCTGATCTTGAGCTTGTCTATCGCACGAATCATGGAGCCAGCGGTTATTCCGTCGGAACAGCCGGGGCACCAGATATGCGGGAATTTCTTGTGCGGCCGCAAGTACATATGCACAGGATTGGGAATGAGTCTGAGCTTCTTTTCGGTTTCCATTGATGCTCCTACTTGACGATTTCCTTCAGAACGTCGGCGGGTTCGAAGAGTCGGCCGTCAATGCGGTTGACCGGCTTCACCTTCACGGAGTCTCCCGCAAACCTCTGAACCTCGAGGATGTACTGGCCCATGTTCATCTCGACCACGAACACCTTCTTGACCTTGCGGACCAGCCGCGCGAGGAGTCTCTCCGGCGATGGCCACAGGGTAATCAGATGCAGCATGCCAATCTTCTTGCCCTGCTTTCGCGCAAGTTCGACCGCCCGCTTCGTCACGCGCGCCGATGCGCCGTAGGAAATGACAAGCGAGGTCATGTCGTCGGTGTAGAATTCGCGCCAGAAAGTGAGTTTCGGATCGTCACTCTTTATCTTGCGATTGATGCGTTCCAGAAGTGGCACGATCTCGTCCGACCGTTCCGTCGGGAACCCGGCCTCGTCATGGATCAGGCCCGTCGTGTGGAAGCGGTACCCCGAGCCAAAGGCTGCCATCGGGGGAACGTCGCCGAACGCGGTGTCATAGGGCTTAAAGTCCTTGGGCTTTACGGTCGGCGTCTTGCGGTTCACCAGACGCTTTTCGGTATCGTCCAACGGTGGAATTTCAAGCCGCTCGCGCAGGTGGGAAAGCACCTCGTCGAGGAGCAGGATGACCGGCGTGCGGTACATCTCGGAAATATTGAAAGCCTGGATGGTGTATTCGTAGATCTCGGCTACGGTGCTGGGGGCAAGGGCGACAATCGGATGGTCCCCGTGAGTACCCCACTTGGCCTGCATGACGTCGCTCTGGGAGGCCTGGGTCGGAAGCCCCGTGCTGGGGCCGCCGCGCTGTACGTTGACAATGACGCAGGGAACTTCGCACAGGCAGGCGTATCCGATATTCTCCTGCTTGAGTGAGAATCCCGGGCCGGAAGTGGCGGTCATTGCCTTTACGCCGGTCATAGCGGCTCCGATGACGGCCGCGATCGAGGAAATCTCGTCCTCCATCTGCATGAAAGCCCCGCCGTACTGCGGGAGTTTCAGCGCCATGACGGCAGCAACTTCGGAAGAAGGCGTAATCGGGTAACCCGCGTAGAACCGGCAACCCGCATGCAATGCGGCCACCGAGCAGGCCTCGTTACCCATCAGGAACGCAACTTTCTTCCCTCTCGACAGCTTTATCGGCTTGTATGTTTCTGGCATTGCTTCTCCTAACGGTCCTTGCAGAGTTCGTACTCTTTCGGGTCGCCGAAGATGGCGAAATCCGGGCAGTGGAGTACGCACATTCCGCAGGTGATGCACCGGTCAAGGTGCACTATCTCGACTACTCCGTTGGGAAGGCGCTCGATCACCTGCTTGGGGCATACCGAAATGCAGATGCCGCAACGCTTGCACCAATTCTTCTTGATAACAAGGTACTTGTCCTCGGTCCCGGGCTTCGCTGGCGCAGGGGCCGGCTTCGCGGTCGGGTTCGGGGTGCTGGGCTTTGAATCCATATTCCTACCTCCGGGCTTGTCAGCGTTTCAAACTCTGGGCCATCAGCGGTCCGATGTCTGTCGGGATCGCTGCTATCTTCACTCCGGCCTTCTCAAGAATCTCGATCTTCGCAGCGGCTGTGTCCGCCGCACTGCCGATGATCGCGCCTGCGTGGCCCATTCTCCGCTCGGGCGGAGCAGTCCGCCCGGCAATGAACGCCACAACGGGCTTGCCGAGTTCCTTTTGTATGTAGTCGGCGGCCCGAGCCTCGTCGTTGCCTCCGATCTCTCCAATCAACACGATACCCTTCGTTTCCGGGTCGTCCTTGAACATGCGAAGCAGGTCCACGAAGTCGCTGCCGATAACCGGGTCTCCGCCGATTCCAATGCAGGTGCTTTGTCCGAGCCCGGCGGCAACCAGGGAATAGACAACTTCATACGTAAGTGTACCTGAGCGTGAGATTACTCCCACATTGCCCTTGCGGTGAATGTGACCGGGCATGATCCCGATCTTGCAGCGGTCAGGGCTGATGACTCCGGGACAATTGGGACCGATCATCCTCACGCCTTTGGAGCGCGTGAAAGCGTATGCCTTGATCATATCGTTGACGGGCACGCCTTCGGTGATAACGACCACCAGCTTGACGCCAACCGCGACGGCTTCGTATATCGCGTCCGCCGCATAGGGAGCGGGAACAAAGATGACCGTGGCGTCGGGCTTCACGGTTGCACAGGCTTCGCGACAAGTGCGGAACAGTGGAACGCCCAGGAAGTCCTTCTCCTTTACGGCCGGATCCACGCCAGCCACAACCTTCGTGCCGTACTTGATCATCTGCTCGGTGTGGAATTTTCCTTCCACTCCGGCGATTCCCTGGACCATTACCTTGGTGTTTTCATCTACAAGTATCGCCATTATACACCTGCCGTCATTTCAACAGCCTTGCGGGCGGCCTCGGGCATATTGTCGTAGGTGGGGAATCCCTCTTCGTTCAGCATTTTGCGCGCAATCGCGTCGTTGGTTCCGATCAGCCGGATTACTACCGGCCGGTCAAAGCCAAGATCCTTCTTCGCGGCGATGATGCCCTCCGCGACAAGGTCGCATCTGACGATGCCGCCGAAGATGTTGATGAATATCGCCTTAACCTTGGGTTCGCGCAGGATTATTGAAAGAGCGTCCTTCACCTGCTGGGCCTTGGCGCCGCCGCCGATATCGAGGAAGTTGGCCGGTTCGGCTCCGAAATGCTTGATCATGTCCATAGTGGCCATCGCCAACCCGGCCCCGTTGACCATGCACCCGATATTGCCGTCCAGCTTGATGAAGTTGAGTTTCTTGTCAACTGCCTCGCGCTCGGCCGGGTCTTCCTCGCCCGGGTCACGGAATTCGGCGATCTTCTTCTGCCGGAACATCCCGTTATCGTCAAAATTGAACTTGCCGTCGCAGGCCAGTACTTCCCCGCCCTTCGTGATAACCAGCGGATTGATCTCCGCAAGGCTCGCGTCGGTCGCGGCAAATGCTCTGTACAGGTTGGCCACCATCGCGAAAATCGGCCTGTCAAGGGGCGCGGTGAAACCCATGCCCCAGACGATGTTGCGAATCTGATAAGGCTGCAGCCCGACGGTGGGCTCGACGGTTTCTTTCAGTATCTTGTCGGGCGCCGTGCGCGCGAGTTCCTCGATCTCAATGCCGCCTTCGGCCGACGCGATGATCGTGTGCGCCTTCTTCGCGCGGTCAAAGATCACGCCGATATACACCTCGCGGGCGATTTCGACGGCTTTCTCGACCAGCACGATGCGCACGGTGCGGCCCTTGATGGTCATTCCGAGAATTGCCATAGCCGCGGCTTTTGCCTCTTCAGGCGTCCGGGCGAGTTTCACTCCGCCCGCCTTGCCTCTGCCGCCCGCGTGTACCTGCGCCTTGACAACGACCGGAGCGCCAAGCCGCGCAGCAGCGGCATATGCTTCTTCCGGCGTAACGGCGACTTCACCCTGTGGTATCGTCACCCCATATTCTGAAAGAACGCGCTTTGCCTGATACTCGTGTATTTTCATGCTCTCCCCGGATGTAAGTGCTTCCGGCAGGAAACCTCTAATATAGTCGTTGTGAAGCCTCGTGCAAATAACCAAGCCCTTTCGGGACATTTTTCACGATATCCCTGCGGCACACTTCTATCGTTTCACGGTCCTTCGCAGCCTCTTCCATTCCGATGCCCTCTTGGCGCTTCGCTCCGCGCGTGTTATAATCTCCGGAGCGGGGAATTCCCCGAGGCCGCGGACTTCGCACATAAGGAGACTTCTGATGCGTATTCTCGTTACCGGTGGCGCCGGCTTCATTGGTTCTCACCTGTGCGAGTACCTCCTGGCACAGGGCCACGAGGTCGTCTGCCTCGACAACTTCTTTACCGGGCGAAAGGCCAATATCCTCCACCTGCTGGAGAATCCGTACTTTGAGTTCGTCCGGCATGATGTGGTCGAGCCCGTCAAGGTCGAGGTGGACCGAATCTACAATCTCGCCTGTCCCGCGAGCCCCATTCACTACCAGTACAACGCGATCAAGACCATCAAGACCAATGTCCTTGGCACGCTGAACATGCTTGGCCTCGCAAAGCGGGTCCGCGCGCGCATTCTCCAAGCCTCTACCAGCGAGGTGTACGGCGACCCTACCGAACATCCCCAGCGCGAGGAATACTGGGGCAACGTCAATCCGGTGGGCATCCGATCCTGTTATGACGAGGGAAAGCGCGTGGCCGAGACTCTGATGATGGACTACTCCCGCCAGAACCACGTCACCGTCAGAATCGCGCGGATATTCAACACCTACGGGCCGCGGATGCTGCCTAACGACGGCCGCGTTGTCTCGAACTTCATAGTCCAGGCTTTGAGCGGTCAGCCCATCACCCTGTACGGCGACGGCTCGCAGACGAGGTCTTTCTGCTATGTTGACGATATGATCGGGGGATTGTGCGCCTTTATGGAGCAGGAATCAAGCGCGGGGCCTCTGAACCTCGGCAACCCGAACGAGGTCACAATTGCGGAGCTTGCACGTATGGTGATCTCGCTCAGTGGCAGCAAATCCGAACTTGTGTTCAGGCCGCTTCCGCAGGACGACCCGCACCGCCGCAGGCCCGATATCACTAAGGCCCAGGCGCTGATAGGCTGGAAACCGAAAGTGTCGTTCGAAGACGGGCTCGCACGGACGATCGAGTATTTCCGAAAGGATGGTCGCTGAAAGCACATGTCATTTCGGCATGCCTTGGGTGACGGTGTTTCGGCTCTTCACGAAGTACTTGACGATATCTCAGCAATGAGGGCCTCTTCAGGAAAGCCTGTTAACTGAGTGGTTCCATCGCTGGAGATTATTACCTCGGCTGCCAGTCCTTTCTGACTCATCTCTGAGGAGTATCGGAGCGTCAGAAAATGCACCCTCTGATTCCGCGAACTTCGCCAACGCAATGAGAGATCCAATTCCCGCTGCACGAATCTCCCTGTAACAACGATGTCCGTTTCTGCAAGAACTTGCTGCGCCTCTCTGCTGCCCAATTCGCACATTTCATATCCGGTGAAGATCAGCACCGACAAACCTGCTGACTGAGCCCTCGATACGAGATGTTTTAGAGAACTGGCCTGAGCAAACGGCTCTCCTCCAGATACGGTGAGGCCCTCAATTCCGTCTACTCTCTCCATCACTTGCATGACCTCGTCCACTGTCATCCACTTCCCGGCTGCCGAATCCCAAGTGTCGGGATTCCAGCAGCCAAGACATCGCAATGGGCACCCCTGCAGCCAAAGCACAAACCTCACTCCTGGGCCATTTGCCTCGCTTCGTTCGATCCAGCGGGCAACTTTCAAGCGCGGGTGGTTTTTTACGTCTGAAGACATCAGAAGATGTTCTTCACTAGGACTATTCGGAGAACATCTCCTTCGCGCTTCTCCTGTACTTGATATCCCAGCTTCTTAGCCTTTTCCATCACCGCTCGCCTCTGAGTTTCTACCAGCCGCCTGCGCTCTTCCTCCATGCGCATTCGCTCGCGTTCAGCAGCAATTCGAGTTGCTTCCGCGGCTGCCTGTCGCGCATCCTCCTCCAAGCGGGCGATTTTCTGCCGTTCGCGAATCTGATACTTGCCGTGCAAATTCCCAAGCCACTCGGCTCCAAACCTTTGTCGATCGAGATCGCTGATCAAGACAGAGTAACCGGTTGGAGTCAGTAGGAAGCCGATGTCGTTGGAAGACTGACCGACGTGTTGCCTTCGGATAACCACTTCGGCCTTCTGTCCGCGGCCGACTCCCCCGAAGCCAACCAAGGGAACTGCTTCGATGTGGACCTCGATTTGGCCGCGCTGAATACCCATGTCCGTCAAGGCCTCCACCAAGCAATCCCTGTCAACCATTGGTGTCGCGAACTTGATGTACGCACTCATGGTCTCCCCTTTCCTGCATTTTTGGAGGAATTCTGCTGCTTGCATACTATCTGAGCGCCAGATGTCGTTGGCTTTCGGTCAACCATAAGAGGAGCCGATGCAAGCCCCTCCAGGAGCTTCTCCAACTCCTTAATGCAGGTATCTCCACTGAATCCTTCGGCATCAGCCGAAATGGCGCCAACCGACGTGATCTCTATCGTAATGCGCTGTTGTTTCACTCGTGCTTCCTTGCGGCAACAAGCCGCGCATTTAGCCTTTTGGCCTCAAGTTCCGCTTGGTCGAGTTCGTCCCATCGCGAGATGGCAAGGTATCGCGTCCCTTGGTGATTCAGTAATCGACCGAGTTTCGGCAGAGCCTCAGGAGGCAAACGGTCTGCAGCCATGGAGGGAGATGTTGGCACGAATGCCGCGCCTTTTTTCGGTGTCTTGGTGGTAACGACCTCTGCGCGCTTTGAAGGCCGGTACTCGAACTTGCTTTCGACCATGGCCTCAAAGCCTTGTGTCTCCTGCTCGATCCTGCTGATTCTGGAGTCGAGGGCCTTCTGTTCATCTCGCAACTTCCTCTTCCTGGCTTCCAGGTCTTTGCGCTCGCGTTTCCCCGGGGGGCTGGGCAGTTTCGAGAGATCTCCAAGTTCGGACTCAACCTCTGAAAGCCTCTCTTGCGCGTTGGTGAGATCCTTGTGCCGCGCGGACATGGCTTTCTCGCCATCCTTCTTCCTGTTCTGCCATGCCTCTTCCTGCTTCCGCCGGTCATCAGCTTCCTCGGCACTGCGACGTTCCTCGTTGAGCCCTTCCTCCAGTTTGCTGACTGCGGCCTCACAAGCAGCCATCTCTTGCAGCAGGCTGATGGTTGCCCCGGGTCCCAGACACGCCGGACTCTGTTTTGAGAGTCCGGCGAGTTGCGCAGCGATCCGATTTCGCTCACTGCCAAGGCCCAAGAGAGCGCTGGTTAGCGAACTGAACGCATGACTCAAAACCCCTTCTTCCTGCTCGAGTCGGGCAATGCGAGTGGAGGCCTTCTCGACACGGCCCTTGTATTTCTCGTCGATCTCCTTCCACTGGGCCACAAGCCCGTCCTCTCCCGCCTTTTCCGGCGGATATGGCGGCCTAACCGTCCATGTATAGACAACAGATGAAGCCAAAGGAGGAGGGGTAGGGAAGGACAACGGGGGTGACGATTCCATGGCGTGTAAGGACTCTGCGCGCGTGTCATCACAGGGAATCTTCGCACTGGCCTGTAAAGCAGCGGCTGCTACGGAGTCAGGAAGAAGTACACTATCGCGAATCGCGCCAAGCTCAATATTGGCCGCAAAACGCCACAATGGTGCCGCGTCGGCATGTGCAACGACCTTGGCGAATGCGCTGCTCTGCTGCGCCGACATGCACAGACGAACGCGCCATCGCTCGCCCTGCCACTCGACCATGCCGCCACTGGAGTGAAGAGAGAATCGAGGAAGCTGCAACTCATGCCAGAACACGGTGGTACCATTTCGCACCAGCGGGATCAGCGTCTGTTGTCCTTGGCCGGATGGGGGAACTAACACGATCTTCGGCCAAGGGGCAGAGCGCGGCAAGGAGCTTTGTGGATCATGCCAAATCTCACCACTCGGCAGCGGACTGGTTGAAACGGAATCGAGCAGGAGCACAGTCGCCGCAGGTCTCGGAGGAAGCACATCAAAGGGACGCTCGGCGGCCTCTCGGAATCGAAGGGGGCCGTCCCCGGTCCAAGCCTCATCGAGTGCATCGTGCCAGAAAAGATGCAGGGCCAGACGGAATAAATCCGCTCCTTGCTGCTCTGTAAGCGATAAGCGCCAGTTCCAATCGCGCCTTGGGGCATTGCCCAGCCACGCGCAACTGTGTTTTCCACGGTTGGCGACCCACGCTGAGAAGGGAAGCGGGTTTGGCAGCCGACGGATTAGGATGCGTGCATCCCGCCTTTGGTCTATCTGAGCCTTTTCATCGCCCTGGCCGAACCCGGGCGAAGCCAGTACATACACGCGCTTACCCGCATCGGCTGCCCAGAACATGGTTTCCAGCAGCGCTGGAGGTACTGCTGCCCCGAGCACCAGCAACGTCGCATTAGCACCCAGCATGGCCGGATCACCCGCCTTTTCCTCCATTCGTACAGCTTGAAGGATACCGGTACTCACTGCGGCATTGAGAGATTTGATATCTAGCTCCGCAGACCCTTCGCCATTGCTCAGCCAACAACTCGCCAATCGCTCAGAACGGCGGTCGACACGCTGTGTGCAGACTACTGCCTGGATGTTACCACTCAACGTCATAGGCTTCCTCCCGTGAACCACCTGGCCAAGTCCGCTGGAGTCTCGTCGACATGAAGGCGAACCGCTGAAAAGTCTCGCCATCTCAGCGCGGTGTTGCAGGTCGCTGGCGTGCCAATCTCTGCGCAACCATCAAGAGGGCTGTTGTCCATCTGCCAACCAAAGACCTGTTCTGTCGGATCCACCGGAAGAACTAGCAAATATCTCGCATGCGGGTGATTACGCCTAGCTGATCCGAATATTTCGTGATAGCCTCTCACCTTGCCATTCGGGCCGATGATCTTCTCAATCGCCGCTATAGCGCTCTTGTCCTGCCCCTCGGTCTGCGTAACGACATCGACAGTCACCGTCGCGTGCACGCTGCACAGCGCTCTGCAAAGCAATTCCAGCGAAACCCGCTGGGCCGGCGTCATCACATAGCGGTCACAGAGCAAGACACGCCTGGGTATGGTCCCGTCCAACAAACGAGCGGCAAGGACAGCCATCGACCACCCTCCCCGATAGGGTACTCGGATCGTGTTCGCCCGTGGCTGACCAGCCGGGGGAATCTGCCCAATGGTAAGAGCAGACAATTCCTCCGGTGTTGGTTCGACAGGCACCAAATCAACGCCCGCAGCCAACGACCAATACACTCCGGGGGAAGCCCGGTATCGCTCGACGATGTCGTCGTGTGATGGAAGGACTGGCAAGACTGCCTCAAGTGGCGTTGACTCGGTCAACTCAACGAACAGTCGACGCACATCGTTGCGTGACCGATAGATGGCAGACTGTTTCGCCTCCGCGAGCCTCCGCTCCAAGCGTGCGTTGGCCCACTTTGTTGCGTCTGCCACGTTCTTTGGGCCAATGGGCACATCAGTGATGATGACTTTCTCGAACTCGCCGAAGGTCCCGGCTCGTACTCTCGGCACCGAGTAGGATTTCTTGAAGCCATCCTGTTCGGTGGGCGACAGGACGCCGAACGGCACGAGGAAGCGGCGACATGTCTCATCCCATCTCCCTTGGTCGGACAGATGGTCCCTCGCCCAATCTGCAAACAGCCCCTCCATATTGATTTCTGCCGAGTGGCCAGATGACTGAAACTGCCCGACATCATCCAGATTTCCTTCGAGATGCCACTCGTTGTGGTTGGCCTCGAAGTTGATAGTCCACTTCACAAGACAGCGCGACTTGTTCCTCTTGAGGACTCCCTTCAGCGGCCCATGCGTCCGCCGACGGGGACGCAGCATGAAGCGTTCTTTCCCATTGATTACGGAAACGAATACACGCTCTTCTTCCGGCTCGACCGGCAGATCGCTAATATCCTCAAAACGACCGTCCTTGCTCGGAGCGAGA